>PPYF01188171.1_pt1 | contig 37808 bp, 50 predicted proteins | sample 1559871 | NCBI WGS metagenome assembly PPYF01 (sample SAMN08240021, study PRJNA423297) | Human gut metagenome, whole genome shotgun sequencing project.
AGATACATATGGCTGACGTCGACCTGCTCCTGTTGCAGGGTATGACGCATGTAGCGGCCAAACGGGTCACCGCCGACGCGGCCGATAAATCCGCTGTTGCCGCCAAGGCGGGCAACCCCTACCGCCACGTTAGCCGGCGCGCCTCCAGGGCACTGTAGCAAGCGCCCTTCACTCTCCGGTAGCAGGTCCACCACTGCGTCGCCCAGAACCCAAACTTTTGCTTTCATGCTAAAACCCTCCAAGGCTAAACTTAATTAAACCGGTTTAGCATATTAAATCACAGTGAATGAGTGGGGGAAAGTTCCAGCCGGAAAAGCACTGCTCAGGGCATAAAAACGTGAGCCGCCTTACGAAATAGAATTGATTCGACAGCTGTGAAGACTTACGTCCTGGACACAAATGGATCCTGGATAAATTACCATGCAACTTGATGAAATTATCATGTTTTATCTTATTTACAGATAAATCAAAGGGCTTTTAACACCACACTTCTTGGCATAATGGTTAAGTGTAGTAATGCTCGCTCTGGATGGGTTTGCTTCTATGCTGCGCAGGTATTTGTAAGAAATACCCATTCTACTGGCGAGTTGTTGTCGCATCAGGCCAGCGAAACTGCGCAATTTCATCAGCGTTTCTGGAGGGTTTCCTTTAAAACTTCATCGACAAAACCGCTTTTTACCGTAGATACAGTAAGTGCCTCTTCTCTGCCATTATCCCAGCATCAAAGGTTACCGGGTTCTGATGTAGTCTGCCGATATGCAAGAAATGCAACGGCATCATGCTGGTTATGATGCTGTTTAATCTTCATTGTCACATGGACTATTCAGGGAGCGACAAGCGCTCCCACATGAAAACAGAACCACTCGTTTCATTTACGTGCTTCCTCAAAAGTAATCTCATACCCAATACTTCTGATTTAGTAGGGTTCTGATCATATCATGCAGCTCGATTGCGCTCAATTTGACGGTTTTCATCTTTACACAATGCTCGGTTATGATACTTTGTGATAGGCATGACAAGATCTGGCCGTAATTTTTTAGAAGTGAGTTTGCCCGCCACTTCACGGGACAGCATACATCCGGATAAAACCGGTAACAGGAAAGGCTCCACGCTGCATACGGAGGAAACAGAATTAATGAATGATAAATTGCCGCCCTGCGCTGATACCAGGGTGGAACGTGTCCGTCTTAAAGATGGGGATTACTTTTTCCCTGCTGAACCCGCCATAAAAGCGGATTCTTTGCGGACAAAATCGCTCCTTCATCGTTTTAACCACACCGATCCTGCTCATATTGATTCCCGCCTGCTACTGATGAAAGAGTTGCTGCCTGAATGTGGGGAAGGGGTATCTGTCACCACGTCTTTCCACTGCAGCAGGGGGTATAACATTCGTAAGCGTCGTCTCAGCACCGTCTGGCAGATCCTGAAATTCCTGAGAGGATAGTGGACACCAAATATGGTGGACACTATCCATGAAATCATTAACCACAGTGCGTAAAAAAAGCCCTAATTATCCCGTTGAGTTCAAAATCAAAATGGTTGAACTCTCGCATCGACCAGATATCCGAGTCTTTGCGTTTGCCAGCGAGGATAAGGAGTACCAACCGTTACTCGATGATATTCTGGATGGTCCAATGGTTGGGCGTTTTGATACTGAGGAAGCCGGAAAGGCTTTGATCGATGGTGGATTGATTGAGCGTTTGATGTCAACTATCATGCCCTTTATCACTTCAGAGGCCCCTCTACCCGATACGCATCTACGTCGGGAAACAACCTGGTATTATCCACTGGAAGCTATTCGCGAAACTGTTGTAAATGCACTGGCTCATCGTGACTGGACACGCTTTGCTGAGATAGAGATTGGCTTGTATAGCAATCGATTTGAAGTTATTAGCCCAGGGGCGCTGAATAATTCGATGTCGATTGAAAAGATGGTTACAGGTCAGCGATCACCACGTAATACGATTATCATGGAAGTCTTACGTGATTATGGTTACGTTGATTTCAGGGGGATGGGAGTCAGGACAAAGATTATTCCACTAACACAGGCCATGAGTGGCCAACTCCCTGAGTTTACTGCAACAGATGATTACTTGAAAACAATACTTTATCGCTCACCATCTTCTTGATATATAAGGTCTGGCCTTTCCATCCATAAGAAAGGCCATTGCTGTAAAAAATAAATTACCCGCGACTGCAGCCGAAGCTACGGTCGCCATCTCCATATGCTTTTGTATCGAGTTTAGCTAGGTAGTCGAAGCGATTCAGTAATTTATTGTATTCTCCTTCAAAGTTAAAATCATTGACGTCTAAAATATAACGACAATTTTCAGGGTAGTGAACCAATCCCGGATAATCATCCAGTTCCAATCCCAGTGCGCTATACCATGCTCTTACAATCATCATCCTTAAATTTCTTTCAGCCTCATAATCACCTAAATGGTAATAAGCATCTTTATTAAAAAAAAGACCAAGGTGAAAGTGACATTTTCCTTCTTCGGAAAACTCCCGTGCCCAAACATGACGAACACGGTTTGGATATATTCTTTTGCCGTTAGCTGCTCTGGTTCTCTCATTGGCCTCCAACATGGCATTTAATGCATTACGGAAACGGGATATGGCACCAGGCTCTAGATTAGGAAAACAGCAAACAGTGTCACCTCTGTCTAAAATGGGTGGATAATGAACATCAACACGTAACGCCATTGTTCTGGGGAATTCACTGATAGCATCATTGACGACTCGTTCAATATGTTTTTTATAGGCGAGCACATGCTCACCATGGGAACCATGATATAATTCCATGTTTCGATCCTGTCGTTAGCCCTACGGCTTTGGATAGCCGTATATAGTAATATGATCAGACATAGCTGAATGTCTGTGGTTAGTTATATTAATTAACTGTTAATAGTAATGACTGTTATATAATACCTTTCCAACAATAAAACTTGTTATCAACCCATTACCCATGCAGTAAAATAATTAAAAAGCAACTCTGCAATTATAATCACCCAAAGATGCCGTTATCCCAGTGTCTTTTTACCGTGGAAATACTTATTCCTAAGATCTTTGCCACCTTGGATTGAGAGTAATGCTTAGCCTTCTCACTCTGAATTAAATGGGAATATTTACTTCCTTCAGGCCTTCCTAGAATTTTCTTTGATTTTGCTTTGTTAGTAGGCATCTTTTACCCTCATCAAGCTATTAGGTACTAACTCCATACTGTCGAGATGTATGCAACTAAGTGGTTATGCTTAACATTGGTATCAGAAAGTATGGCTTACTTCACCGTTAAAGGGGTTAATAATGATGGCATCTCCTCCTTTCATCGCCTTTTGAGGTGTATCGCCTTCGGCAATCACAGGGACCATTACCGCTAGATCATTTGTGTAATAAATTGGTATCCAGCAATAGCATGATTGTTTAGGGGGAGTTTTATTTCTTTTCAATACTGCTTCAACTCCAAATGTAATAAGTTCAAAGATTGGCATAATCACAATGCTGCTCAAATCAAAAAAACAACCATCGTAGACTGTTTCCTTTATCAGTATGATATTAGATAACCCTCCTGCAATGAGATGTTTGTGGTTCACGCGCCGATCTGTGTAAATAAAAATTGCTTTTTTTACATTGAAACTTTTTATAATGTATGAGAGCTTTTCATGAATTAATTTTTTTTCGCTCTTACCCATCTTATCATGAGGTATTTTGTGCGCATAAAAATCTTGATCGACAACCTCGTTCCGGTGTCGAATGTGAGTGTTCCAGACGGAATAAAAAAACTCTTCGTAAGTTAATTTTGGCTCACCCCGTGCGATTGAGGGGGCCTTCTCTTCAAAAATACAGCCTAATGTTGACTCCAAAGTTTGAGCTATATGATATTGCGATGTTATTTTATTCAATGCTGGGGCTGTGGCGTTTAACAAAAATGATATCACCTCTGACCTAGAATATCCTTTTGCATTGCTATAGTCGTCAATTGCATCAATAGTTGATTTTTTGTTTGCGCTGAAAGTGATGCGTTTTTTCATATGTATCCTTGACTTTCGTTAATGTAAAATGTGATAAACGGTGTGATTTAGTATCTTTTATCGACGGATTGTTTCTGTTAATTAACCCAGCTATTCTTTAGAATAGCTGGGGAGTTATGATTTTGATGCTGCTGTTAATTACAATATACTGAGAAGGTTAATAGGAACCTATCAATGTCTTTGCGTAACCAATAATGTCGGCTGTTAATTTTCTTTGGGCGTGGTAAACCATTAGGCAGCTTGTCTTGGCAAAGCCATTTTCGAATTGTTTGGGCTTTAAGGTTTAATAGATGTGCTAACTCACTTGTGGAAACAAGTTCAGATAGAGATGTTCTGGATTGCTCATATATGCTCATGCTACCACCTCAATGATTGAGATGCAGGCATATACAAAAAGTAATGAAATTAGAAGGGAAAGAAAGGACCAAAAAGAAAACAAAAAAGCCAAGCTTGAATAAGCTTCAGGGTCAGGATCACTACCTTCGCTTGAGCCGGATGAGGTACTTTTAGTTGATTTAGACGCATTACCTTGCGAGTTTTCGGCCTGATTTTTGTGCGAGATGATACGTGCAAAAAAAACGCCCAAAGTTTTATGTCGATTGTTTTTATTGTATAAAGAGTTTTTTTCACTGAGGTGTCCAAGAGCAGCTCGAATCCTGATGTTCACCTGTCTTTCCTGAAATATGGACTCAGCACAGGTTTGTCGCTGCTTACTAGAACGAACAACTTTGATCTTACCCACGACCCGTACTATTCGAGCCTTTGAGCTGGTTTGCGCAGAACTCATCAAAGAATTAGACATAATGCTTTATCTCCTGATTTAAAAGTGGACGATGGAATTTAAACCTTAAAATACACTTATGTCAACGATGGATGTTGTTCTGTAATCTATTGATATTAAATGAAATCAACGCATATCAACGGTTATTTTTTTACAATATTTGCTTGCTGTAAGATCCACCTCTCAATTTTTTCATGCCATTTGCGCAACAGATCTAACGGACGACGGCGGTAGTGTTTTTCCGCCAGTGCACTTGGTTTGTGTCCCATAATTTGAGCAACAATACCTGTTGGCACTTCAACCCATTCAGCAAGAGTGCCAAAACTACGGCGTAAGCCGTGAAGGCTGATATGTGGTAACTCAGCTCGAGCTAACGCTCTGTTGTGTGCTGAACGCGGTTCAATAATTTTGCCACTTTTACTGTTACTTCTGAAAACCCAACCCTCCTTATTTACGTCAGAATTTGGGAATTGCGCTAGCGCACTTAACAGCTCAGAAACATAAGGAGTGAGAGGGATGATACGTTCGCCTTCGATCTTGTCTTTAATCCTCATGCTTGACCATTTGAAATCTACGTCAGACCACCGAAGTGACGCAATTTCTTCACGCCGTGCACCGGTGAGCAAAAGTACCTGGAGATAGGCCGATGCAATGGGATTATTGAGGCTACGTACGGCACTGAACCAGATTTTTAACTGTTCTTTTTGTAAGCAATCTCCCGCTTTACTCGCTGATACTGGAACCACTTTTCTCACGTTATGATCTTGTGCAATATCGCCATGGATTATTCCCTGATATTTTTTCTGGTAATTAGCCCATTTGATAAATGCACGCAACAGACGGTAGGCATGAGCAGTGACGGTAGGCCGATTTTGTCTCTCTGTACTTAGCCATGCGGCAATGTTCTCTGGTGTTAGTTCCGATAACGGTAGGTCGAGTAAGCTAGCCAATGGTCCAGCCGAGGTTGGGCCCCGGCCTCTTTTTTTACTTTCGCCTCCACGGCTGGACAAGTTAATGTGATCGGCAATGTATCGAGTAGAATATGGGCGTTTAGTTTTTGCGCTGATTCCGGCTCTCAATTCTTCAAGGTAATCTTCCCAAGCGCTTGTGAAGGTTACCTTCGTTTTACGAGATTCAGCCTGCTGTGATTCCGCTTCAGCAATTTTTTCTGCCTTAGCTATACGCGGATCTATCCCTGTATCGATTAATGTTTGCAGCCGCCTGGCTTCGGCCCTGGCATCATCAATTCTCCAATCGTTAATGTTGCCAATAGTCATGCGAAGGGTTTTTCCCGCATATACGCTTTGGAACACAAAAGCTTTTGTTCCGCGAGTTGCCCTACATGCCAGGGAAGTTACGTCCGCATCCCAAAGAAATGCCTGGGTTTTTCCTTCAGATAAAGCAAATTTTCGAATGCGCTCGAAGGTGAGTTTTTGTCTTGGAAGTGCCATTTTGGGGCTCCAGATGAGAAATGTTACATCACCATAATGTAACGGCTAGTGTAAGTAAAATGGGGGAATAAACATCAACGCGTGTCAATTTTTATCAACAGGTGTTTTTCATAACACAATGTTTTATAATGAATTGCTTGTTTTAATAGTAGGTTTTTAAAGGGGTGAAAATATAATAACATCGCATTCGTAATGCGAAGGTCGTAGGTTCGACTCCTATTATCGGCACCATTTCAAACAAAATCAAAGGCTTACGTGATTTTCCCCGTCACTTTTGATCTTGCCTTAACACGTCTAAACGCCTGTGTAATGTATGGGCGGTTATCAGTATACATTGCATGGGCAGGTGTGCGAAGCGTCCAACCTGTAGAAGCATGTGAATCTTGCATGACCAGCATCACTTGCTTTGTAAAACTGAATCGTGCTAACAGGGCAGCCAGGCCCACACAACATGATAACGAATCTCTATCTTCTCCCCTTCGTGCGGGGGCTGTGGGCGATCCGTGCTGTGAAGCACCAGAAAGCCGAAAGTTCAGTAGTAACCCATTCGTAAGCCCTTTGGCTTTGTGTGGTGTATGGCTGAATGGATAAACAGGCGAAATGATGGGAAGACTAACCGGATCGGGAAAGAATCCGGCTCTGCCACGGTAGCGATCACCGGAACACAACGATCACCTGATAACAGGAAGACAAAGAGACAATCTGACAGCCGCAGACCTTCTAACGAAGTCGCTACGCTCCCCGTTTTCTTATGTGCCCATCACGGCACGTAATGGTCATCTATTACCCAAAGGTTTTGCACTTTCATTTGTTCCCCAATTTTGGATAGTCTCCAGTGTGTTGATCCGTATAGACAAATTCACAAATCGAGGTGAAAACATGGCAAATGCTACCAAAAGCGCCGCGACAAAGCGCAGCAACCGTAAGATCCATGCCCGTAAATTTCTGGCTACACCAGAGGGTAAAGCCTGGCTTGCGAGAAAGCAGGAAGAAGAAGCAGAGATCAAATTAGCGCGAGCGGCTAACGCAATGTTTTAAGGCGGCCACCAACGGGCATTAGGCTTCTATTGTCTAAAATCGGTGCACAGGGTATTTTGGCAGGACTAAATTAATGATGTTCGTGAGGCTATGAATGGGGATCAATCGTCTGGTTTGCCAGTGTTTGGCATTGTCTATTTTGGGGGCTGCTACATTCGGCGTTCAGGCTGAAACTCAATCTCTCAAATGCGTTTACCCGAAATACAGTGATCACGAGGGGATTCATAATGCAAAAAATCCTATGGTCTTCTCGTTTATCATCGACACTAAGACGAGCAAAGTTTACATGACTGGGAATGTTAGCTCTGCGGAGGTGATACCTGTCCCCAATGGGGTAAATGGAAACTCTTTCATAGAAACCACACCTGTCGGTAATGTTACGGTTACAACCGTGATGGCTAACGGCGAGTCGGTGCATAGCAGGAGTATGGTTTATCCTGATGGCATTTTAGCTTCTCAATACTACGGGACTTGCGCAGCCAACTAATCACCAGTGAAATGGCATTAGGGAAATAAAATAAATGGATCTCAGCGGCTATAGTTTCAAACAGCATCTTTCCGATCTACTTCTGCCAAATAGCGAGTTTTACTCCACTGTAAACCCTGCATACCTGAATTCTGGTGGTGTATACGTCCTACGCAGTTTTAACGATGCAGGGCAAGCGCTCACCATACCACGAGTGTTAGATGATGACCGGGACGGTATTTTGTACATTGGTATGGCTAAACTCTTCTGTCACCGTACAGGCGATCTGGCTCGCTCTTTCAGTTCTCAGTATCAGCAGAATAAGCATCAGAGCGGTGAGCGCTACTGGAGTGATGAGCGTTATCAGAAGCGCTATCCCTATGAGCACCTGAAAATGTTTATGTGGGTTAGTGAAGCTCCCGCAACACTCGAACAATCATTCTTTCAAAGCTATCTTGCGACATTTGGCGAGACACCACCACTTAATAGGGTCTGAAAGAAGGGGGCATTGCGCCCCCTCATGTCATCCTCTTAAAGCCTGTAGCCACATCATAAGCAAATGAAGCTGACTTCCTGTCATTGCTGGTACTTTAACCGCTTGACCGCGTTCTGCGTTGCACAGCGCGAGCGCTAACGCCATAATGCTGCTGTTCTGCATTTCCTTCTCTCCGTTGGGAATGTTGAATACGGCGGGGGCTGGCTTCTTGGTGGTTGGCGGCCCCTGCCACCTGATTACGTAGATAACACGTTACTTGCTGATCAACTGCTCTTCTAAGGTTTGTTGGTAACAGGTGACGCTGTATTGTCGTCCCTGCAAACTTCACTACCTGCTTATAAACGCACACCGTAGCACCACACCAGATAAAGCTGGTGATTGGCTCTTCCTCTTTTTTCACTCTTCCGAATCCTCTGTATTGAAGGTTTTCGCATAGGGACATTTCCCCTTAGTTACGTAGGTGAACAGGTAATTGCTGTTCTGATACGTGCATAGCGTTTTTCCGTTCTCCGTCTGTTCCTCCTGTGGATGGGTCATCGTAATTTGTCCAGCAGTTGCCAGGGCTGGCAATAGTGCCAGCGTCAGCAGTGAGAGCACAAGTAAGCGTTTCATGTTGATCACCATTCTAAAGAAAACTCCTCTGTTAAATCGTCCTGCACGTCCTGACCATACCCGATGTAATACATGGTAGAGCGTGGATCTGTCTGTCCCAGGAAATGGGCGATAGTTTCTATAGCTACCCCTGCATCAAACATCACACGCCCACGGCTTTTACGTGGTGTATGGCATCCGACATTAGAGAATCCTGCTCTACGTCCCATCTTTCCAAATTCAGTGAATACCGTGTTACGAGTCACGGAGTTGCCTCTGCTACGGAGATCACCCTTGCTAAAGATGTAATCCGTCTTCACTGGCATAGTGGATTGCTCTGACTTGCGTTGTGCTACCACTGACAGCATGGACGCTGTAACTTTTGGCCTTACCACGTTCCCCGTTTTCTCCTGCTTCACCTTGAGGTGAGATTGCCCCTCTACGTCTTCATACTTGAGCTTGAGCACGTCAGAGATACGCAAGCCCGATTCATACATAAACACCCACAAGCAATAGAACAGGTTGCTTCTGGCGTTGCGTTGTAGCTCTGCTGCCACTGCCTTTACTTCGTCTGCACTCTTGAGCGCCTGGCTAATTCCTTTCATCTTGTTGCTTCTCCTCATGTTCGTTTCGTTGAAATCATCATTGATCATAAATTGATCAATTTCAACATGTTGCACGATACGTTTATTTAAGAAGAGCACAAAATGATCAAAATGGGTGCGCGGTTGCCTGAGTCGCTTAACGGCAAAAAGCCAGGCCCCGATCTGAAATCGCCAGAATCGTCAAATATCAGTAAGTGATTGAAAAATAAATGAAAACAAATTTAATCTGATGATTCATGAAACGGTGGTTCTGTCAAGAAATTTATTTTCGATGGTGGGGTGTTACCCCTGTTTGCACGGTGAAGTGATGGGAAAGTGTTCAGATTTAATTAAATCAATGAGTTGCAGAATACACTTTATGAAAGTGTATCGAATCGGGAGGGATTTGCACTTTAAGTGAGAGCTATTCTCATTTTCTGCGATGAGATCTGAATTGTTGAGAATCATTCTCAAATGAAAGGGTTTTGAGCATGAAAAAGAAACATTGTTTCAATTTAGAAAACTCGTTCAACACATTGCACACACCTTGAAAGCGATCATTGTGGACAATGACCACTGTAAGCCGCACGGTGCAAGGCTTTACAAAAAGTGAGGTAATGTACATTGATAGATAGAAAGTGATTCAGAGAGCGTTACAGGTGGATTATTTAGAATAGATTAAGCATCGCTTTACCTGGGGTTTAGCGGGTATTAAGAATGTATTTAACGTGGGAAATTTCCGGCGCTATGGAGGCGAGTATTCGCTATTAACCCGTTAGCATGAGTGAAACGAAGATGTAGGGTTAATTCTCCATAAAGTGGACTGTACAATTTGGTATGCGCTGATCACGCGCATGAAAGATAGCTTTACAGGAAAGCACCTTTGCACCAGATTAGATTGCTAAGAAGGTATTCTCCTGTAGAGATAATTTGTCATGCTCGCTTCGCTCACTGACACAAACCAACTACTAACTACCCTTAATTAAATTAAGGTTATTAATTCTCTCTCTCTTATGTTCTCGTATTCCTCGAACATACATCATTGTGCAAGGTGATTATGTGCAGATACTTTTTCATGCGACATTCACCCGCTGATCGCTGGTTCATTGTGAGCCTACACTATCCGAAGGTATCAAAATAAATGTAAAAGGACTTATCATTTAAAATGATACCTCCTCTTACGTGATACCCTCGTAATCAGCTTGATTGTGCAATGTAGCGTAGCTACAAAATCGGCTCACTTGCATGAAGAGCCGGAAATGATACCCTCCCTTGAGTTGCCGTCTTAGCCTATTTATTAAAATTTGTTGACAGTAAAATAATTTTGTGGTAGGGATTGACAAACGTTATTAAAATAGTGTACTATGGTAAGTATGAAGGGGAGAAAACCTTCTGAAACTTTCAGCCCTGGGCGGGGTAACTGCCTGGGGCTTTTTGCATCCAAAATTCGAAGGAGGCCATTATTGAAGTATTACAGCAGTGACCAGGTGTTTAATGATCTGGTGAGCGGTGAAGTAAAACGCCACGTTATTTACGCATCCATGCAAGCAGCAAAATCGAGAGGGTATACAGATCGAATGAGATTGTTCTCTGATGCTCTCGCCCGCTATGACCAATACCGAAAGGAAATTAACTAATGATGAACATCCGTTTTAGTCCCGAAGTTTACGAGGCTCTCCGCGAAGCCGCCACAATTAAAGGCGTAAGTATTCCGGCCCTGGTTAACTCCATTGTCAAACACACTATCCTACAACAAGAGGAACCTAATGAACCAAAGAAGAATAACCTACGTTGATGCAATTTGCGGATCTGGAAAATCCACCACATTACAGCACTACATCAAATCAAGTTTATTAACAAATTCCGAAGCAATTCCCCCTCGTTATCTCCTGGTAATGCCAACACATGAATTATGTGGACAGGTGAGGGAAGAACTCAAAGACAGACGGGTTAAGAGTTATCACGTAGACACTGAAACAGAAGCAGTGAATCACCTGGTGTCAACTCTGGAGAATGACTTCGAACACTCTGTAATTATCTGCACTCATCAATGTTTCATCCATTACTGTTATCGTGCAGAATTCGAGCCTGAATTACAAAACCTCCTGAAAAATTTCAGTGTGGTAACTGACGAAATTCCTGATGCAATGTTTGGCGCTTACATCAAAGTGCAGCATACAGATCGGACGGAAGAAAACTTCCCATTCCTGGAATGGCTGGAAGAGCGGGACGGATTGTTATTCCTGCGTGAAGATTTTCGGGATGAATTTTATAAATACTGGCATGAAAAACAGGCGAGCGGTGCTGAGTTAAAGCGCCTACTCTGGGCGATTATGCAAGGTGCTGGACTTCTCTATGAAGAAAATAAACACCTGTTTGCATTTACTGCGTCACCAATAATCAGATCGGTAGAATGGGCTGAACAATTTACACTTTTAGGTGCTGGCTCTTCTCGTAGTTTGTTTGTCTGGACTGCTGAACATTTGGCGAAATACGCAGTAGAGGAAGCTGGTGAACATCTACAGCCACCAATTGAAAGACGTAAGCACAAGCGTGTGCCGATCTCTCTGGTCGCCGTATGTGAAAACAGATGCACTCTGACCGCACTACAGAGAGTATTTCAGGAACATTTACAGGAAATTATCCAACGTGTTCCAGGTGAATTTATCTTTGCTACCAACAGGGATAAAGCCTTGTGTCAGTTTACGACTATTGGAGATGAAATTCTTTCAAATTCTGCCCGTGGTGAGCGTGTTTCAATGGCTTCCTACGGATTAAACCACTACCAGCACATGCACAATGCTGTGTTTCTTGGATGCAGTAATCTTGATCGAGATTTCCAGGGTAAATGGAGATTATACGGAGAGCTAAACGGCTGGAATGTTGAAGAATTTGAACAGAAACAACGAGCCTCAATGAATTATGAACGGTGCTACCAGTTTATAAGCCGTACATCGATACGCAATGCCGATACAACTCACCCTCTGGTGTTCGTAGTGCCGGATCTGGCAACTGCTGAATACATCAAAGAGCATTATTTCCCTGGAGCAAAGATTGAATGTCTGAACTTTGGGAAAGTCAGAAAGAAACGCGATACAACGAAAGGCGACAACACCCGCGCCGAAGTGCAGAAACATAAAGCCAATGGGCTTACTCAGAAACAAACTCAAGAAGTTATGAATGTTGGAATAGCAACAATCAAACGAAACTGGAACTAAGGAGGATTAATTGAAGACACACATTTATTTACTTAAGGATGGTGAACATCCACACATCTGTTTTGTCATGCTCGAAAGTAACGTATACGGATTTTTTACTGAAAGGTCTATTGATTCATTTTCGCAACTTGATCAATACGTTTGCATTGGTCGGATGATTCCATTTATGAAACCACTGACGCGCAGCGAGTATAATCTCTTCTTGAAAGACAGCAGAATTTTCGAAGGGCTTAAGAGAGAAGATTTTGAGTATGAAGAGACAAAGGAACAGATACATCCATTTTTAACGGAGGACTAATTGAACAATAATCTATACCTACTGAACGAAGATACAAAGTTTCAACTTGGCTGTAACGAAGTATGCAGACGAATTTATTTACACATCGCCTCATTACATAGAGAAAACGGAACATTCCGTTCCAGCATTAAACAATTATCAAGCGCCCTGGGATACAGTGAATCCGGTGTTAGGTATTGGCTATCTCTGATGCAACAAGCCAATGTTATTACGCTCACGCGTAAGAGCAACTATTATGATTTTGATGTGTCTCACAATGTCTCTTTCATCACCTCTAACAATTAACACGAGGTGCAATGAGTAAAAAAGAACGCAATACTATCACCCGCCTTGAGCGAGAGAACGTAAACAGAATCAAATCACCCCGCCTCTACATTAAATCTCTTGAGGAAATCCCTGGGGAATTAATAGAACATGTTGAAGAAGTACATTCAACACCGCCCTCTGTGGAAGAGTGGGCCGCGTTAAATGATCTTCTCGAAAGTTCGAGCGGAGTTTATTACCGCCCACGTAAACGCAAAGTTTATAGTTGGGATGATTCAAATTTGAAGAAATGGCAATGCCTGGGCTTCTCATCCCTTGAGCATTACATCACTTATAACCAGATAAATAACACCGTAGCCGGAGTGAGAGAACTTGACGGCTTATTTTTAACGGAGAATGACAACTATGATTGAAGAAATCACACAACAACGACATTTCAAAGAACGTATTGAATACGTGGAATACCTGTTTGGACATGCGCTATCTTTCGAACAAGAGAATAACGTTGAAGAAATTGATCACCTGATTGATGTTCTGGCTACAGAGGCCGCGCCATTCCTGGCAGGGATTCAGGCTATCAAAGCTATTAAGGAGCGTATGCAAGATGCAGAATAATCACCCAGAATGGCTAACAGACGTCCTGCACCAATTCCACTATGAACATCACGCCCCACTCCTGGAAGCTGTAAACACCATGCAGAGAGACAGAACACCGCAAAGCCTGATGCAGGTGGTGGCGCTTATGATGACGGCTTGTAGCGAGTTAGGGAGCATCTCTACAGCTTGTATGCAGGTTGAAGGGTTACAGGATGATCCGGCATTGCTGGAAGAGCTTAACGAACTTGTAGCAAGCATTCAGGATGTTAAAGAGCAAGTTGATGAAATTATTGAAGAATTCAAAGCCTCTGGCATTGCGGAGGAATGTGCTATAACATAAACGTTAAGAAATGCTTGACAAAACGTGCTCTTTATGTCATGATGAGTTATAGGGTAAGTATTCGAATCACTTCTCCCATAGATGGCTATTCCTCCCCTTATAGGGATAGCCCTCTTCTCTAAAATCATTCCTCTTGATTTTTGGTTGTGTTCTTTATTGCTACGTTTCGTTTGTTTCTAGCAAGGATTCTCCACTGCTTTATTTATTGCCTCTTCTCAATAAATAGAGGGTATCCGGTGGAGAACACCTTCCCTTTGAAAGCAATAATTCACAACGAGTGATTTTATAGAAGAGCAATTCCGCTCTTTACAGCTATAACTTTGTTTATAACAACGTGTAGTTGTCAGACGACATTATTTAAATGAATGGGAAACTGTTTCATGTCTACATGATCAGGTGTTTGAATAATGGTTTGCCTGTAGCTTACAGTAATGTAAGCACCTCTCTTATTAATTATTGAGCTTCCCGAAAGGTTGAGTAGTTAATGAGATTCCACTGACTATTATTGCCAGCGTGGAAACACGTTTAATAGTTAGGGCTGGATTTCCTCCTAAGATTGCCAGCCTCCCCATAAGCCCCTTCACTGGGGTTTATTTTTATCTCCTATAAACAAAAAAGTTACGATAAGGAAACTTCTTCATGTTTCTGATGAACTATGACCGCGTGATCACTCACAAATCTTCTTCACTTGTCCTCACTGAAAAGATGATGAAACAGGCGGCGCATGTATTAGGCGTAAGTGTCGAAGAGATTAGAGCGGCTACAGAAAAATTCTGGCCTACATCAACGATCACAAAAAACAAAGAGAAGCCTCACCCATTATCAGGGCTTGAGGGACGATTAAAACTATTAGCTAATAAAGGAAAATAACCAATGCAATTTGGAACATTTCAAACATTAAACGGGAATAACAGCCACGCCCGTTACAAAGTGGTGGCCTATGCCTCAGATCTAATTATGCAGGATAAGCTAATCAAGCCAGCCTCACCAATTACCGCCGATCTTATTGTGGGCGACCTTGTTGATTCCAGTGGGAATCTTGCAACGTCAGTTGATGCAATTGCGTATGTTGTCGTAGAACCTGCTCCAGTGGGCGCTAAGGCGTTTGTAGTGGCTTCTCCAGAACATACCATTCTATCACTTGCAGGTATTGAATTTGGTAGCCTTGATAAATCATTAGCTCAAGCGCAGCTTGCCACTCTTGGCTTTACCTTCACTGATTTTGACACTGTAGCGCTACGCACTACCTAATAAGGAAATTAAAATAATGTCTAAAGATTTATTCTCTGGTGTAGTGTACGACAGTTTTACAAGCCCGTTCACTTTCAGCACTCAGCTAAACCGTATTATTTCAAATCTGGGCTTATTCCGTCAGGAATCCCATAACGTAAACCTGATTGCTCTTGAAAAGATTACCGATGTTAAAAATCTGGTAGCTAAGGAAAATAGCCCATACGCTCAAAGCGATTGGAACTCTGCACAACGTCCCGAATTTAGCAATGCACTCTACCAGCTTAAATACCACGGTATTCTAAACAGTGTTACCTCTCTTGACCTGCAACAATACGCCGCGCGTGGAATTGCTGACACTGCCGATCAGGTGTCAATTGCATTGAGTGATTTCTCAGATAGTCAGTATTCTATGGCAGAAAATGCCGTTGAAATTGACCTGGTGAATGCTCTGTTAGGACTTCGTGTTAATAGCGACTATGCAGGACAAGGCGATCTTGATTTCCTTGCTGGCGGTGCTCGTACAGAATACACCCTGGACACTTCCGACACTGCGAACATCTTCGAACAACTAAGCGAGATTGCCCGTATTCAGAATGTTGCTCTTGGTGATGGCCTGGCACAACAGAAACAAGGTGCTGTGATCCTGGCTTCTGGGGCTGCTGCTAAAGCACTCCGCTATCATCCTTCTATCAAAGATTTCATGGTGTACACCCTAAGTGTTAATAGCTCTGACAACTTCTACACTCGAACAGTAGAAAGTAATCCGGCTTACGAGGTGTGGACTCTGAACGGGATCACGGTGATCGATGTGACAGGCTATAGCCTCATTAGTGACAAGATCGGTGTGGACGGGTTCGCCGTCATCCCACGCATGAGTGAGGGGAGTAATGCACTGGTGCTGCACACTGGGATCGGCGTTCGTCATTTAACACTCGGCAAGAGTGCTACTCTGCATAATCAGTATGTTGTTTCTGATGCAAAATGGCAATTCCCATCTATTGCAACAGAAACCAGCTATCTACCAATTAATAACATCCCTACGGCGATAGTTTTCGGTAGCGTTTCAGAATAATGATCGATAGACGTTAGCTCTTCACGTCTGGAAATAACAGAAGAGCTTTTAATCAGGGGGCGTAGGGAACTGGAACACGCAAAGCAAATGCGCCAGCTCTTGCCCCTTTTTTATTTCCAGAATAAGAGGAAAGATAAAATTGGAAATTATCCTAAAGAGTCGAGGCTTACATTTACAACTTAATGATACAAGCGCCGAGCAACTACTGAATTTAGCAGCCGTATCGAGAGCGCTTGATGTTAGTCATTCACATCTAAGGCAACTTATTTTCAGAGGAATGAGTGTATCAGATGCACTTAATTATCTTGTGAACGAAAAGAAAGGCGGTGCTGATGCTTGAGATTAACACAAGTAAGATTGTTAACACCGTAACTTTCACCGTAGATAAAAGCAGTATTGCGGAGGCTAAAAAAGCCGCCGATGACCTTCAACGCCATTTTAAAAAGCTGGAGAATTCGAAGATTCGTTTCCAGGCTCAAAAGCAACGAAGAGCTAAAGCGCGTGAACAAATAGCGGATTCAAAATCCACCCCTCCTAAAACGCCCAGTGATTTAAAACAGCAACGACAGGCAGAAAAGGCAGGGAAAGCGCAAGCCAGGGAAGCGGCGAAGATTGCCAAACGTAATGAAACAGCCGATCTGAAACTCCGAAGCGCCGGGTTACAAATACGTGGGATCAAAGGCAAGTACGGTTTAGATCCCGCGAAACAATACGAGGCTCTTAAATTCATTCAACAAGAAACAGAAGCCTTTAAAAAAGGGCTAATTACAAGCCAACGGATGAACTTTACTATTCGTGAGCGAATCACCGATCTACGCCGTGAGGCTGCATTACAAGCCCGTATTACTGCCAGTACACAGCAACAGGCGGCAGCACTTAAACACGCCAAACGTACAGACTACAAAGGCGCGGCGGCAGGTATCAAAGAGAAGGGGCTGAACGTGATCGGCGGCGGTGCAGGTTTTATTGCTGGTACAGCGGCCTTAGCTGCTGGGGCTGGTGTATTGGCCCGTATCCGTGAAACTGCTGACGATAATTTGAACCTGATCCGCAAAAGTAAAGCCGTGGCGGTCAACCCAAACGCGATCAAAACCATAGTCACTGCAAACCGTCAACGTGGTATTGATTCAAACTACGATACCGTAAGCGATAATTTCAAAGATGTGCGTGAGCGCTTGGGCGAGTCCGTTACTAACACCACTTTCGATCAGAAGTCTGGAAAATTCAAAGGCGGGAATGGGGCGATTGATAACATCATGAATTTATTCGGATGGAACAAGCAGCAGATCGCACAATACCAGGATAACCCGTTAGACTTCGTGCAAGCCGTTACCAATGAAGGGCAGCGTAGAGGGATGAGTGATGCGTCCATAGGCCACCTATTGGAAGACCTCGGTAATGACATGTCCTATTTGGTGCCAGTGCTCAAGAATAACGGTGAGGCGTTCAATAGTACCCTCAAAATGTTAGTGAGTACCGGACAGACTCTAAATGATCAGCAAATTCAGGAAACCTATGCCTGGGGCGACCTCAGCACCACGTTGCAAGCGGTTAACAATGGCTTTAATCAGAATCTTACTTCCGGCTTCCTCGAAGGGTTTGGTAACGCTGGTAAGGATTTAGCGGAGAACACCGCTGCCCTGAATGAGACAGCAAAATCATTAGGATCTGGGCTTGGAAACCTGTTAGCACAAGTGACAGGCTTCACGAAGGAAATCACTGATGACCTCAGCAAGTTTAACGGCTGGATGAAAGAAACATTCCCTTCACTGTACTCTGATCCTAACCAAACACCGGAAGATGCGCTCTATCACAAAGTAACGTCTGATAGCGCCAACAGTGCAGCCAGTTGGATTCAGGATAAGACAGGCTTTGATACTCGCTCAGTGGGGCCAGCTATCATGGATTGGTTAGGCGTTGGTGGTGGTAATGCTGGAACAGCGGCAAATCAATACAGCCTAAATGGTGATTCTCTTCGTGGTTCTGCAATGTCACTAACCAGCGGTAACGCGCCAGCGTACAACCTTGCACCAGTGTTTAATCTGACAGTAGCGCCACAAGTACCGCTAACAATTCAGAGTGACGCTTCGCGCCTTGCTGATTATGTCGATTTCCAGGCGAGAGCCTCACAAGCCAGCTTCATGCAATCGCTCACGTTGTCAGCGTTAAGCGGTCAATCATCAACGGGTGGCTAACTTGTGTTGTCGCATGGAGGCTATGCTAAAATGTCGGTGCTGAATTTAAATTGAAGGGATCTAAATTGAACTTTGATGATTTGTCTTCCGAAGAACTTGACCAGCATGTTATGGAGCGCCTTGTATTTGCAGAAGAGGAATTATCTCCGATTTTGAAGGGGCATCTATTCATTGAAAAAGTTCTTGAGACATTAATTTCAAGGAACCTTGTTGAGCCTAAGACATTTTTCAGATCTACCCGTTCTTATGATTTAAAAGTAGATTTGGCTTTTGCTATGGGCTTACTTAATAATAAATACTACTCTGCATTCAAAGCGATAAACAAGGTAAGAAATAATTATGCGCATAAACATGATTACAAAGTCACTCTTGAAGAATTGAATGCTTTCAAATTTGATTGGGTAGAAGTTCAGAAAAAAGCATTCGCTGTAGCATGTGAGAAAAGTATTGGCGAGGGTGCAAGTATTGCCACAATGTTTTTATGTTGGAAAGCAATACATCTCCTCGACAAACAAGAAGATTAAAAAGGGGCTTGCGCCCCTTTTTTCATTTGTAGCTTATTAGCTCAACATAACTCTGCAATTCTTTCACAATACGATCAGGAACACTCTTAGAATACGTCTTGAAACTCTCCGTTTGTCCTGGTGCGTGACCCGCCAAAATTGCCACACGGCTCTCCGGTACTCCAGCGGCGTTTAGCTTGCTGATCCAGGTGTGGCGGTACGAGTGAAACACTTTGTTTTCATCGTCGGGCAGAATAGCCCGTTTAATGCGTGTAAATCGCTGTGTGTGCCACGTAGAGCGCTTGCCGTCCTCACGATTGGTGATACTGGCACGATAGAACAAAAAGCCGTTGTAGGGGTTATCTCTTCGAGATAAAGCCATAGGCAGGATTTTAGAATGTATAGGAATAACCCTACAGGCATTTGAAGTCTTACCTTCATAAATTTTGAAACACCATACATTATCGATCTGCACTATGCTGTGACCGTTCATAGAGCAAATCTCATTAAGCCTCATCCCACTGTAAGCGGCAATGCTTGCCACATCGAATAATTCCCCCTCTCCGGCTTCCTGTAAGCCTCTCAGAAGGGCGATCACATCCTGATCGGTGAATGCTTCATAACTTTCTCTGCTCTTTGCTGTGTTGAGCTTATGCCCTCTGAAAGGGTTTTTTTCAAGCGGCGGGGCATCGTGATAACGGGCAGCGGCAAGATCGAGGATTCCAGCCATTGAAGAGAGGAAATTAGCCTGTGTTTGTATGGCTCTACCATTCTCTTTCATGTAGTCACACCATCCGCTTACGGTAGTACGGGTAATGTCACTTAGCTGAATGTCGGAGCGTTTGAGATAAGACAGAAACACGGTAACGGCTCGTTTATCTTTTGACAGTGTGCCAATCTTCTTAACATCGGCATTTTGTAACAGATACACATCCAGCATACCTACCAGTGAAGGGCAGGAGGGCGCGAGCTTGTTAGCCTTGTTATTATTGGGTGTTGCGGAAGGTTCCCGCCTGTTATCTCTTGTTTCTGCACTTTGTGCCACTGGTGAGGCTTTGGCATACTTCGCCACGCTCTGGAGATAACTGATCGTGTCCTGAATGCTGTCAGGTTTCGGCGGCGCGGCAAACTCTCTCACTCGTTCGTATTCAGTCACTATTGCATCCCGCTTGCGTCGTGCCACACGGAGATCGCTTGTCTTGAGACTTCGAACAAGAGTTTTCTTGCCTCCGAAAGCGTCATGCAAATACGCCGGAAGCACTATCCGGCAGTAATACACGCCGTAAGCGTCTGTTATCAGATAGCGATCATCTTTGTTTACTTTCATGATTTCCCCGTCTAAAGTGTAGGGGCGTTTATTCTGCTAAGAATGAATGGCCTTTAAGAAAGTGTGAAATAGCTCAAAAATCATTCGGTTGCGAAGGTCGGCAGGTGATGACCAGACACGAAATCTATTGAGTGTTCGACTCCTATTATCGGCACCATTCAAGCATCTCTCAAAGTCTACTCAAGTCTACTAAAAGCCCGTATACTCTAGCTTTAACGCTCTCGATAGTATTTTGTCGTCTACTGACATCTCCCAAAATCTACACATCACTGGGGGTACATTCGGGGGTATGCGCTGTTCGGTCTGCTGGAGATACCCCCAAAATGAAACTCAATGCCCGCCAGGTCGATACCGCCAAGCCGAAGGATAAACCGTATAAACTTGCTGACGGTGGTGGCCTTTACCTTCTCGTGAACCATAATGGCGCTAAATACTGGCGGCTCAAGTACCGGGTGGCGGGGAAAGAGAAATTACTCGCCTTGGGTGTGTATCCAGACGTTACCTTGGCTGATGCTCGCGCTAAACGAGATGAGGCAAAAAGGGGTATCGCCGGGGGTATCGATCCCAACGAAGCAAAGCGTGAAGAAAAGGCAACTCGCGAAGCGCAGAAAAACAATACATTTCAGGAGATCGCTACTGAGTGGCATTCGAGCAAACTAAAAAAATGGTCTGCTGGGTATGCTTCGGACATTATGGAAGCGTTCAATAAAGACGTATTCCCATATATTGGTAAGAAACCAATCGCCGAAATTAAACCCTTAGAGCTGTTAAATGTTCTTCGCCGTATGGAAGGGCGCGGGGCAACAGAGAAAGCCAAAAAAGTGCGGCAGCGTTGTGGCGAGGTTTTCCGTTATGCCATCGTTACTGGCAGGGCTGAATATAACCCAGCCCCGGATCTCACTAGTGCCATGCAGGGACATGAATCCAACCACTATCCTTTCCTGAATGCGCCAGAGCTTCCAGCATTTTTTGAGGCGCTATCACGCTATTCAGGTAGTGAGCTGGTGGTGTTGGCTGCACGCTTGCTCATCATTACCGGCCTCAGAACAGGGGAATTACGCGGGGCATCGTGGCAAGAAATCGATGACTATGCCGCAGTATGGGAAATCCCCGCTGAACGCATGAAGATGCGCCGTCCACACATAGTCCCTTTATCGCAGCAAGCGTTATCCATAATTGCGCGCATCCGTGAAATCACTGGTAGATACCCGCTTATGTTTCCAGGACGTAATGATCCACGGAAGACTATGAGCGAGGCCAGCATTAACCAAGTATTTAAGCGGATTGGGTATGCAGGGAAAGTAACAGGGCATGGCTTCCGCCACACAATGAGCACCATACTTCACGAGCAAGGCTACAACACCGCGTGGATTGAAACGCAACTGGCACACGTCGATAAAAACTCTATACGGGGTACGTACAACCATGCCCAGTATCTAGATGGACGCCGAGAGATGCTTCAGTGGTATTCCGACTACATGGAGGCGCTGGAGAATGGTGAAAATGTGGTGCATGGCTCGTTTGGGAAAAGCGCCTAGCTGTACGAATAGACAGTGCCAATTGACGATAGTAGACTTTGGTAGACGAACAAAGAAAAGGCTATGTCTAGACTGATCCCCGAAAACCCGCACACCTCTGCGGACTGGCATAGCCGCCAAAACAAGAGGGCTTGAGGTGATGCGCATCTATGGGGATTTTTACTGATTTTGTTTCCGAAAAGAACGCGGAAATAAACCCATTTGTATTATTTTCTCAGTTATCTGCACAAGAAGGAGATGATATCTGCTCCATAGCTGCATATTTTTATCGCATGCATTATTTTCCACATAGATGCCAAGATGGTGTCGATATGCCATCGTATCCAAGTTTCTCATTTTACAAATTTAATGTTTGCGATGGTTTTTTTATTCCTAATCATGAATTTGATGATAGTTTCCAAGAAAATTGCCTTTTGATGTTAAGAGGTGTTGGGGAAGGTCATGAATTAGATGATGAACCTGATTCCCAAGGTTTGTATTATTTTGATAGGATGTATGGCTATAATTTACCGCAGTATTTGCAATCAAGGTCTTTTGAAATGTTTTCTTTCCATAAGAAAGAAATCATTGAGTTTCTTACATCGCAAGATATTAACCTACCTGAGTGTCTTTTGCCTCCTTCACCTTTGAGTAATTCGTTTGAAAAAGAGGAAGGGGCCCTGACTCTTCAATCAATGAACTCTACTCTTGAAGTTGCATTTGTTAATGGGCAATGCGGCTATGAAGAGGCCTTATCCCCTCTAGAAGAAGAAAATGAAAAACTAAAGAAGGAAATATTGTTCCTAAAGGAAGAGATATCTTTAATAAATCAAAATAAAAACTCACAATACGAGCATCATAGTGAAGGTTTGCTCTACATTCAGGACGCAATAAAAGAACTATGGTCAACATATGATGAAGATGAACCGCAGACAGCTCCCACCAAAGGTGAGGTGCTGGAATACCTTGATAAAAGGGGGGTTGGCAAAAATATGGCAGAAGCCGTCAATCTGATTTTGCGCCCTATGAGCTTACAGGGTATTGGTAGAAGACCAAAAAAATCAAATAGATAAATGATGGGTGCCGTTCTGTAAAAAGGGTGGCACCTATAATGATATATCTTACTTTTCTGTACGAAATTCTAGTTCTAGTCTGCCAGAATAATACCCACTAATACAAAAGATGAGCATTTTATTAGTGGGTACTCCAAGAAACCCTGCCTACCTATTTTAAGTTTTTTTAAAGTGGGATTATCTCGTAAACCGCAATAGACGTTACGAGGTAAACATGTCTCAGTCATTAATCAGATTCGCCGAAGTACAAAAGCGCACAGGCTACAGTAAAGCATGGTTATATCGCCTTATGAGCCAGCAGCGTTTTCCTGCCGCCATTAAAATTGGTTCACGATCTATCGCCTTTATCGAAAGTGAAATCGATGAGTGGATTAATCAGCGTATCGCTGAATCGCGTGGTGAGGTGGCGTAATGGAAAAGAAAAACCGCCCCAAACAGCAGGCGGCTAAATCAGATATTCGCAGGTCTGATATTACGCCGACCACAAGCCCCGTACAAGTATCTAAGCGTACCCCAAAGAAGCATCGCGCTCGTGTTTATATGCTGCGCACTGGTGTTGAAGGATGGACAGAGAACGACATTCTCCGTTATTGCCATCTTTCTTCCGGCCGGAACTATGCCAGCGAGCTGGAGCGACGTCTTGATATTTGTCTGGAGCGTTCGGAAGAGGCCAACACGGATGGTATCGGCGCACACCTGCGCTACCGATTTTCTTGTCGTGGTGACGTTCTAAAGGTGATCCAACTTGTGAACCATAACGCAGACATTAATGAACATCACGGGCTATCTCAGCAGGATATTACCGACATTCTGAACCTTTACCCGGACGCGTTTAACGCCGTATAACGGAGCCGAAAATATGACTATCGAAAAAAGCCGATTCAATTCGGAGGCCGCCCCACAATCTAACGCAGGCCAGGGCGTAATTATCAATAACGACTTTGCCGCTATTGTTCCCGTTGTTTCCGGTCAGATCGGCGGGCGTGAAACTGGTATTGCGAGTGCCAGAGCGCTGCATAGCGCGTTGGGGATTGGTCGTGACTTCACAAGCTGGATTAAGGGGCGCATTGACCAATACGGCTTTATTGCTGGTGCTGATTATGCCCGTGTAGAAAATTTGAGCTCACCAAAACGGGGGAGCGCAAAAACTCGACAGCAGATTGAGCATGATTATCTTCTCACGCTAAATATGGCTAAAGAGCTGGCAATGGTCGAGCGCAACGAACAGGGTCGCGCCGTTCGCCGGTACTTCATTAAATGCGAAGAAGCGTTACACCTCAGCGCGCCGGAAGTGGCCGCACGCTTTCGCCAGCAACTGAAGGCCCGCATTACCGCCGCCAGCTACTTCAAGCCGATGTGCGAAGCGCTGGAAGCCGCCCGCGCAGAACAGGGCAAGCAGACACTGCCACGGCACTACAGTAACGAAAGCAATATGATCGCCCGTATTGTGCTGGGCGGGTTAACGGCGAAGCAGTGGGCGCAGGTAAACGGCATTGATGGCGAACCGCGCGACGGGATGAGTAGCGATCAGCTGGAACACCTTTCCTATCTGGAGCAGACCAATATCACGCTGATTGAGCTGGGGAAAGATTACGGGGAACGTAAAGCAGAGCTGATCCGCCTGTCACAGCGCTGGCTGGCTAAACGTCTGGGGGCTAATCATGCTTAATGCCGCCGTCCAGAGTAAGGTCGTCCTCGTGGCTGGCCTGACCTTGTCAAAAGTTGACATTGAGAAAAGCAAAAATCACTTGCCGATTATCACTCACCCGGTTTATGGTTACTGCGCATCAGCAAAATCTGGTGCCGGGCGTAGGAACCCGGTATTCTCAATGGCGACACAGACGCCGAAAGCGTCTTTTTTTGTGTCGTGCCATCGCGCACACCAATTCAGCGGCCATGCCCGCAATGTATCAATGGTGGCGTTGGCGGGGCAGCCTTCGGGCTGGCCGGTATCCATTGAGGCCGGTATTCCTACCCCCGTCAACGTCACCACCAATCAAGAGCGTAGGAACTCTGGCGGTGACTCCAAATACTCAATGGAGGCTGCCATCATGGCTACTACCCCTGCCCACAATCCGCAATTTATCTGGTTAATCGCTGCCATTCGCCGCGATATGTCGACAATTACTGCCAAAATCCATCGTGTTGCGGCTGAAAGCGAGCGCGAAGCCCGCCGCACTCTGGCACGAGATCACATCTGCTTTTTTGCTGGCCGTCTGCCTGTGCCGGAGGTGGTTAATGGATAAGTTAACCCGTGAAATCATTGTTCATGCAGATCAGGCGCTGGCATACAGCACCCAAGCCCTTGCCGTGCTGGATATATGGATGGACGCAATGGCAACTGATGATGAACAGGAAAGCCGTCGCGTGGCTGCGGTTGATACCCTTTTGCGTGAAGCAGTTTCTTATCTGGAAAAGATACGTGGGGTGGCAGTATGAGCCGCGAAATCACCGTTATTGAACCAGAAGCTATCCAGACAAGCGATGCCGCAGCAACTGTTCTTTATGCCAGTGAATTGCTGGAGTTGTGGACTCTATACCTGGACAAGCCATTACGCGCTGCTAACCCACTTTTCGGGGCGCGGTTTGAGACATTAATTGTTGAGTTACGATGTGCTGCTATTCGGACAGAACGCAAGGTTAATCGCCTGGCGAATGAACGGGGGAATAATGCATGAGCGGTATTTACTATCTCGTCCGCCGTGCTGATGGCGCGACCGTTGCCAGTTTCCCGGCTGGTGGTTGCTGGCAGCTCTATATCGATAACGGCTTACTGTCTGTTCGCCCGCTTTCTGAAGAGGAAGTGCTGATCACTCCTGCAGGTATGGTCCAGTTCCTCAAACGCTGCGGTTATACGATCACCCCTCCGGAGGACACCAAGTGAAGCGTACAGCCCATAATGCCCGCCTGACAATGCTGGTTAACGAGTTTGCTGCTGCTGTTCTGCTGCGTTTGCGTCAGGAGAATGGTGGTGAGTGGTTTCCCCTTCCAGTGAATGGGCAGATTGTCCAGGTGGCAGTGACCAACGGTCAAAGCGGCATTCTGCTGATGGTGGATAGCTGGATGCTGTCTCCAATTGAACAGGAATATACCCACTGGGAGGCGGTGGCCACGGAGTTGCTGACCGGCTGCCTGGCTAATGGCGCGCTAACCCAGTGGGGCCATGAAATATGGCTGGATATGCTGCGGGATATGAGCGATAGCCTGTCGAAAGGAGGAATTTTCCATGCGTAGTATCGATATGATCCGGCAGGTATCAGATGCCGCTGCCGGGCGCTGGCCGGATATTCTTTCGCTGATGGGTATTGACGTTCCCGCCTCGCCACGTGCGCAGGTTGCGTGCCCTGTCTGCGGTGGTAAAGACCGTTTCCGATTTGATGATGACGGGCGCGGGGCGCACTTCTGTAATAACTGCGGCGCCGGGGATGGTCTGGAACTGGTGAAAAAAGTGAACAGCTGCGACGCCACTCGGGCCGCTCAACTGGTGGCCGATGTGCTGGGGATAAACGTGCAGGACATGCGTACACCCACCAGCCAGTGTGGTGCCCAGCAGCAAAAGGAACTGGCCGAACGCCGGGCGGCGCTGGCGCAGCAGCAGGCCAAGGAACAGGCGGCGCGTGCGGCGCGCTTTTCTTCTAAGCTGATGGCGCTGACTGCGCAGGCGCAACCCAGGGAATCTGCTTACCTGGGTTGCAAAGGGCTGCCCGGGTTTATCTATCCGCTCATGCCTGATGGCACTCTGGTGCTGACGCTGGTGAATGAATCCGGCACAGCAACTGCCGCGCAGACCATTACGGCTAATGGTGATAAACGTCTGATTACCGGTTCGGCGAAAAAGGGCGCGTATCACGTCATTAACCCCTCTCATTCGCCGCAGACAGTGATTATCGGTGAAGGGCTGGCTACCGTCCTGTCTGTTCACCTGATGCGCCCCGACGCGCTGGCGGTCGTTGCGATTGATGCGGGAAACCTGCTGCCCGTAGCGCAAGTGATGCGCCGGCTGTATCCACAGGCACAGATCGTCATTGCTGCAGATAACGACATCAAGCCTGACGAACCCAATACCGGGAAGGATGCCGCAGAGAAAGCCGCAGCGACTGTAACGGGATTGGTGGCGTTGCCATCTGGTGACTATAAGGCTGACTGGAACGACTACCACCAGCAGCACGGACTGGCGAACGCCATAGCCGCTTTTAACGATTCGCTTTACCTGCCACAAGGAGAAGAAGTGACTGTGCCAGCAGAAGTAATTGATATCGGCTCTCATGCTAGCCAGAAACGTAACGCGCAGAAGCCGTATGTGGACAGCCGTCGCAATGGCCTTTACTGGGTTGAGCCCAAAGAAAAGGGCGGGGAAATCACTGAGATTGAGAGCCTGCTTTGTTCCGCCCTTAATGTGGTGGGTGTCGGCATTGACGATAACAGAACGCGCTACCTGGTGTTGCGCTGGCGGGCGCTGGGGGCGAAGGAAGAAACGACGCAGGCGATCCCCCTGGCTGATATTGGAGAAAGGGAAGGATGGCGCACACTTAAAGCAGGCGGTCTGTACGTCACCACTAAAAGCGGCCTGCGCGCGACGCTGGCTGACTGGTTACAGAGCCAGGCGCACAAAGGGGAGATATGGCGCATCGCCCAAGCCACAGGCTGGCAGTGTGGTGCATACCTGATGCCTGACGGTGACATTATCGGCACTCCTGAAATGCCGGTGTTGTTTAACGGGCGCAGTTCTGCCGCATCAGGCTACACCACCAGCGGTACAGCAGAGAGCTGGCGTGACTGCGTGGCAAATCTGGCAAATGGCAATTACTCCATGATGACCGGCGTTGCGGCATCGCTGGCAGCCCCACTGATTGGCCTGGCAGGGGCTGATGGGTTCGGGATCCATTTCTATGAACAATCTAGCGCCGGGAAAACTACCACGGCTAACGTGGCCGCCAGTCTGTACGGCAATCCTGATGTGCTTCGTCTGACCTGGTACGGCACTGCGTTGGGGCTGGTGAACGAAGCAGCCGCGCACAATGATGCGTTGATGCCCCTGGATGAAATCGGCCAAGGCGCGGATCCGGTTGAGGTCTATAAATCGGCTTATGCGCTGTTTAACGGTACCGGGAAACTGCAGGGGGCTAAAGAGGGCGGGAACCGGGAGTTGAAACGCTGGCGCACCGTTGCCATCAGTACCGGTGAGGTGGATCTCGAGACATTCATTGCCGGTGCCGGGCGCAAGGCAAAAGCAGGGCAACTGGTACGCCTGCTTAATATTCCTCTCTGCAAAGCTGTTTGCTTTCACAGCCATGAAAGCGGTAAGCATCATGCCGATGCGCTGAAAGATGCGTATCAGAGCCACCACGGTGCTGCTGGCCGCGCATGGGTTCAGTGGTTGGCTGACCATCAGCAGGAAGCTGTTAAAGCGGTGCGGGAGGCAGAGGCGCGCTGGCGTGGGATTATTCCGACTGACTATGGGGAGCAGGTACATCGTGTAGGGGCGCGTTTCGCCATTCTTGAGGCTGCGCTTATGGCCGGACGAGTGATCACCGGGTGGGATGAGCAAACATGCCGTGATGCTATCCAGTACAGCTTCAATGCCTGGATTCGGGAATTCGGTACCGGGAACAAAGAGCATCAGCAGATCATCGAGCAGACTGAAGCATTCCTTAATGCTCATGGTCTCAGCCGGTTCGCACCATTCCCGTATGACCCGGGCAGCCTGCCAATTCCGAACCTGGCAGGATATCGCCAGAAGGGAGGGCATGAAGCTGACCCGGTGGTGTTCTACACCTTTCCGGCAGCTTTTGAAAAAGAGATAGCGCAGGGATTCAACGCGAAGATGTTTGCTGAGGTGCTGAAAAACGCCGGGATGCTGACCCCGCCAAATACTGGGCGAGGGTATCAGCGCAAGTCTCCGCGCATTGATGGCCGACAGATCAATGTTTACGTGATCCAGTATCAACCGGAGGGGGGCCAGCCAGAGTAATTAACTCTCTCATGTGCGTAGTTTAGGTGTTGGTTCAGTTAGTTCAGTTGGTTCAATTTGTAATTATCGTTGTTTTACAAGGTTTTTTATTTTCATTTTGAACCAACACTGAACCAACAAATGGCCTTTTTGAACCAACACAAACCCCGGATTTCAGCATCACAGACAGGTAAAAGACGATGACAGCACAAATCTCAGCATACGGGCGGCTGGTGGCCGACCCGCAGACCAGAACAACGGGAAAAGGTACGAACATGGCTATGGGCCGCCTGGCGGTGGCTCTGCCCTGTAATGCGGCAGATAACGGAGAGGCTACTTTCTGGTTGGGCGTGATTGCTTTTGGTAAACAGGCCGATGCGTTGGCCAAACATCGTAAAGGCGACCTTGTGAGCGTGGCGGGCAATATGCAGGTGAACCAGTGGACAGGGCAGGACGGTGGCATACAGACCGGGTATCAGGTGATTGCCGACAGTGTGATCAGCGCCAGAACGGTACGCCCGGGCGGAAAGGCAGGACAGCAGGGGCAGGCGACGGACGCGCTGCGCCGCGCGCAGGAACCGTGGCCACCAGCCCATGGCTATGAGGGTTACAACCAGACCGCGCCTTATGACGATCACCAGCCCTTCTGAGTATGCCGAAAATGACAGAACAAAAACTTCATATACTGCGAATTTAACTGCCGCAATCTTATCTTTGCAAAAATCAATGGTGAATATGTACCTGGAGACTCATGTGGTAGCTAGATTTCACATGGTTGCAGGTAGAAATGACATACACACAGTCATTGGAGAATACAATGAAAGATACTGCTACTGGAGGATTTGAGCTGATGAATACTCGAGATATTTGCGAACAACTGCGTGTTTCCCCACGTACTTTAGAGCGATACCGCAAACGTAGTAGCTGCGATAATCCGTTTCCAGAACCTGATTGTTCCTGTATGGGTGGTTCTAACAAATGGCTGAAAAAAAAGGTTAATGACTGGTTGGTAAAAGAAATGTCGCGCGCAACACGACGGCCAATGTCACACCTCAACGTCCAAAGGGACGCTAAAGGCAAGATCATCTGTTCTAAAGCTTAGGCGCCATAACGAATGTTGCTGGTTAAGGTAAAAACACTGACGGATATAAAACCAGAAAATCGTTGTTGTATAACGCTCATTGGCCGTGCGTACCATGCTGAGAAATTCTAGTGTGGGCGATTCAAATCGATGTGTTTGCACTGCGAATTCGCAGTAAGTTACGCCGGGCGAATTGCGAATTCGCAAAATGCTGGGGTACTTGGTACTGCTAGTTTTGGTGTAGCCCATTTGCGGTTGGGCGCGCCATGGAGATGATAAGTTTTGATAAGGGGTTCCTAAGATTTCCTAAGTTTTAATTGCGCGATACGAAACCGATTCGTAGTTGCGTACCGGCTTGTAAGACGCATCATCGCAGCGTTTCTACAGCAGTACGCAAAATGGAAAATCCTCCGAATACGAAACCCGGATATTGCGCAGTAAAATGCGAATTGCGCAGTCAACAAAATATCTCCACAAACGAAACGGATATCAATGCGCAAACCAGCCTTTACCCCTTGCTACCAGTGGTATTTCCTGGTGCGAATTCGCAGAATTCATGAGCAGTTAACGGTAAAATACTCATATTATTTCGTGTTCATTTTTTGCGTATTCGCAATTTGAGGCGCAGCGATTCGCAGGAGGCCAGCCAGTGAGAGGCAGAACGCGTAGCTATACCACCGACCTGCCCCGCATAGGGTTACCATTCCTTGCACGCATGCGTAACAGGCTGGCTGACGTCGAACCGGGTACACAGATTTATACTCAGACCGAAAGCGGAATGTTGTATATCTTCCGGCAAGCCGACAGCTACGCCATGAAAATCAACGGTGTGACGCGGGCAATGCGCATCACCACTACACAAGCGGGTTATGGTGTCCGTTACTGGTATTTATGCCCTCATTGTTGTGGCCGGGTAGCAAAGCTGTATATCGGGGAAAAGGATATTGCTTGCCGGAAATGTTGGAAGCTCCACTATGCCAGCCAGAGCGAAGGCTGTTTGGCCAGAATGCGCCGGGATATTCGCCGCCAGCGCTTTGCTATATGGGGGAGCACCGAACAAACCCGCAACCTGTTTAACCAGCCGCATACGTTCCCAAAACCAAAGGGAATGCGCTGGGAAACGTTTGAGCAGAAGGTGGCCACACTTGAGCGGAGTGAAAACGCCTACTTTCGGGCATTCGCGCCAGTTGTCGATAAGATTTGTGGAATGGTAAAGCGATAGGCCATCAGCAAGCAGGTGCAAAATGAAAAAAACTGACCAACAATCAAGTTCGGGTTGGGGAGGGAAGAGGAAAGGTGCTGGCGCACCCTATGGGAACACTAACGCCGTAAAGCATGGTGAACGCAGTCGGCAGGCTTTTCCCTCTTTTAGGCGAGGAAAATCTTTCTCCTTTGGTAAGAAATAGGGCTCGTAATCTCATACTGGCCGAACGACTTGGGGAACTGCTAGCATTATCCCCATTGCCTGGCTCAGATGGATGGAGAGAACTGATGCTCATATGTGGGTTAATGGGAAGGCACGCTGATCGTATCGCAAAGCTGGAAGTTATGAGTGCAAGAGACGAGCTAAGTCAGGCGAAATTACATAAAAAAAGCTGCCGCAGCAGCTAACTGGTGGGACTATATTGGGTTAGCCTCAATGATAGTGACCCATGAATCAGCATCAGGCTGTCGACTATTACCAATAAACCTTACTGACTTCACCATGAAGTCACCGCTAAAAGCAGAGTCATTACGAAATTGAGAATAAGATGATGCCTGGATAACAGGTCTGGATTTTTCGGGCATACGAATGTAATCGCCAACCTGAATATCACTACGCATCATGCATGGAACTGATATCGTTTGAAATTGGATCCACGTCGGCTGCCCAATAAGGTCGGTAAACTCCAGTTGGGTGGGATTTTTGCGCCGATTACTAGCCGTACTCTTGTCTCTGCTGTCGGGGTGATTATCAAAATCATTATCAAACACTCGGATTTCGTTACCGTTCACCATCGCAATTTCTACGCCGGAGTAGTTCGAATCACTAATAATATTGCGGCTCAATGAATTAAGTTTTGTTGCAAGCTCAGTTAGACTTCCGCAAAACATTGGTGAGTCATAGGAGTTAACCAGACGGTTACTAACATTTATATTGTACTTATAGCCCCCAAGGGTCTGAAAGCATTGAGTTAACGCTACTGATAGTTTTTTACCCTTATTCCATGGCAGTGTTAGGTTGATTGGTGCTAACGGTCTTGGATCTGTTTTCGATACAGGGCCAGTTGTGATAATCATGTCCAGCCGGAGCTCTGTTCCCTGCCAGTTACCATATACCTGCCAGATAGTTCCTTTTAAAACCAGCCCGCTTTTACCTGGCTTTACCTGCCCCGCATTTGCGAGTGGCAGTCCTTTGGACATGCCGAGGTAAATCTCTATTTCCATACCAAACATATCTTGTCTTGCCTGTTGCATATCCTGCGGGCTTATACCCCAAATAGTAAGATGGCTTTGACCCTGCGGGGTTGATTCTCCAAATTTCAGAATATCAAACTCAATCATGAGATTCCCGGGATTAAATACACCATTCCTAAGACTGGAATATTCTTTATAGATATTTCTTTCTGGTTTCTCCGGTTCAGGTTGAGCCTGTGGATAAAAAATCTTTATGTCATAGTAGCGCATTGTATTATTGCCTTTTCTCGGTGGGTAATTACAAATTGGTTTGTTATTTTGCTTTTAATGGTTTCATACGTTGATTAAGAAAATACCTCTTACCTCTATTCACTTTTACTTGAAGTGGATGACAGTGCTTTATCCATAAGAGCGCGAGCTATCTCATGAATGGTTGGCGCAACTCCTATTCCGGAAAGTAACCTCTGTTTTTCTTGGATTGCCCTTATGGCCTGGATTTGTGTATCACTAAGTAGGACTGGTTTTACTGATTGTTTAGACATATAGACCTCCTGATATTTATACAGGCATTATAGTTTCAAATAGTGAAATTATCGATGCGATTATTGCAGTAATTGCAATTAAAAAATCGATCTATATAAGAAAAATTATTACTTGATAGGGCTATAAGTTTGTTCTAAATCAAGTCCATAGATACAGTGTTCGCATATTGATTACTATCAGCTAGGTATGTGACAGGCGATACATGCATTTCCCGGAGGGAAGATGAAGAGAACAATTTTATTTACCGCAATTTTTATCGCGCCATTTTGCCAAGCCGCGCAGTTGAGTACTTCAGATTGTAACTATGCAATTGAAAAACTGAAGGTTTTTAATGCTGAGTATAATGCCCATCCAGGGCAAAGAACATCATTTGAGGAAAAGGCTACCTATGCTTATGCTGAAGCTTGTGAAAGGGCTGGATTAGTTACTATCTACGGATACTTACAGGAAGCCCCCGAAGCATCTCCTGAAATTACAAAATTTTGCCAACAGAATGCGCGATCTCGAGGAGAAGCTGAGCGGTGTTTGGCTACAGGTAAGCTGGATAATTAAATTTAGATACTGCCATAGGTTTAGTGTTGCGTTTACTTACCCAAACGCGAGGTATCCACCAGAACTGCAGGGGGATGGATACCTGCGGCGGACGACCATCGCGGCGATATTCAATTCACTGTGATATGGTGCTGAAAAAATTCAGGAGGTTTTGTATGGCGGGTTTATTCAGCACTGGCGATGCTGGAGCGATGTTTGGACATCTAAAAAATAAGTGGGTGAGTTTTTACAACCAGCCGACTGAGGAAGGGCTTATAGATACGTTGTTTCCTATGTTCCACCTCAGAGAATGGATTTATCAGGGCAAAAAGAGTGACTATAAAAATAAGCCAGAAGGAAAGTTGAGCCGCGAGGAAGCCCTTGATAAAGCGTTATGGGCACTTCCTGAATACCAAGTGATAAAATCACTTTGCAATCATTCCAGGCACTTTATGTGCGATCCAAACAGGAACCCAGAGCACGATACTGTTGAGGTTAAAGGCGCTCGTGCCGGGTTGATGAAATGCGGCGATTCGCTTGGGACATCTTACTTCCTAGTTGATGGGCGGGATATTCGCGATGTTTTTATGGTGGTTTATAGAGTTTATTATGCTTACTTTGAAGCAGAGAAATCCAAGAGCGTAGAGCACTTTTAGTATGAGAGAAATATCACCAGCGTGGGTACCTGCTAGAACGCTAACTTAACGCACACGTAGGGGTTTAAGCATGGGCTTCAAGCGTAACAAAGACAGCCAGTGATGTATCTCCTGGCGGGCAAAGCAATGCTGCTCACTACCAGCAGGGAGAGGTGACATGACGCCACGCGAAATAGAGTTACTGACCATTGCTAAGCTTGAACATGACGGCCACCAGCTCGAACCGCTGGAGCTGCGGGAGTTGAAGCGCCAGTTGGCAGAGGGCACGGCATCATCTAGGCGGTACCGCGAAATGATGGCCGGCCCTGCTTACAGATGGAACAAACCATCGCCGCGTCGCGTGGGATGATCGGCACCATATCAGCACCAGGCAAGTACCATGCTGGTGGATACCGCCCTAACTTTCCCTCTGAATAGCAGTTTTTAAGCGTCGTGTTGGTTCACGGCCTCTTTATGTTGGTTCAAAACAGGGTTGTGTTGGTTCACTTTTTGAAAATAATATATTTAAAAACAACAGCCTTTACAAATTGAACCGACTGAACCAACTGAACTAACGCTTTTTAAGTACACATGGAAGAGTTTTCATAGCCTGGGTCTGTTCACGTTAAAAAATAGCGTCTGCGATATGCTCACTGGCATGATGAGTCAAACTTAATGGTGTCTGTATGTCAGAGAAGAGCATTATCCAACTAGTTCCCAATAAGTGGGTCTCCGAAGAGCTATTGATGGCAATAACGGGGCTGACTAAACATGCCATCAAATCTGCCCGAGAGAAGTCCTGGATGGAAGGTCGGGAGTACCGGCATTACTCCGGTGACTGTCAGCCTAAGGAGAACTCTCCTATCCTCTATAACCGCCATGAGGTCGATAACTGGGTTGAACGCCAGAAGCCCGCAATACCACGAACAAAACGCTCGGACGGATAACCGGGTTTCACTGGCATTGTGTTGATCATGGATTTTATGCAAGGTCGATGCGAGTTTCCCGAAATCGATGTGATGCCAAAACGCAGAATCTCTATTATTACGCCAGTTTCTTTAGTTTCTGGAGAAAGCGAGACGTTCTCTTCCCCATAAACCTAGGAAACTGGCGTAATAGAAAAAGTGCTTACGCCAGAAACCTAGGAAACTGGTGTAACTGAGGATTATGAACATCCTGGTAGGGGCTACAGTTCCTTGTCATAATTCATTTCTGTGGAAACGACCACCTGTAGGGGAGGCCAAATATCTGCAACTCTGAGCCTTACGGACTGCCCGCCCCATCGAATGTTTATACCCACGAAAAATGAAATTTAATCCGGAGCTGTTTCAGCCTTCCAGAAGGTATGGCGTATGACACCACGCGAAATGCTTTATTGACCGCTGCCAAAATGGAGCATGAAGGCCACCAGCTTACCCCCGGCAGATCAACGGGAGATAGAACGCTCAGTTAATGCCGATATAGCCCGGCGGGATAAATTCCGCGAAATGATGCGATCCACCGCCTACCAGTGGAAGAAGCCAATAGCTAAACGCTAGCTAAGACTATACTTTATAGATACAGGGAGACCTAGGAAGACGCAGTAAGACTCATAATGAGATCGTTGTTCGAATGACAACCACCGAGGTTGTATGCCACAATGATATCGTACCGTTGCGAAACGGAAGTGTTCAATGATTCGAGGTTATTATGTTTAACGTAGAAAAAGCCGCACAGATGGCAGCTTACCTACTACACAAACGTGGTGGGCAAATGAGCTTTCTCAAGCTCATGAAGTTGTTGTATCTATCTGATCGGAAATCACTGGATCTTTACGGTGAACCGATTAGTGGTGACCGCTACGTGTCCATGAACTATGGCCCGGTGCTTTCCAACGTCTATTCTCTGATTGCTGATGGCAGCCAAGTAGGCAATAAATGGGATGAGTGGATAAGGGATGGTGCTGACCACTCTGTTGTTCTCCGTCAGCAAATTGATGATGTCTTTGACCTGACAGAATTAAGTCGGGCCGACATTCGCGCAATGGATGATGTTTACGAGCAATATGGTCATATGAATCGCTTTGACCTGTGCAATGAAACTCATCGTATCTGCCCCGAGTGGCAAGATCCGCATGGCTCATCAATCCCAATTCGTATTCAGGATATCTTCAGGGCATTAGGCAAAACGTCAGAAGAAGCTGAGATATTGTCTCGTGAGCTGATGACCAAAAATCAACTGGAACAACTTACTTCTGGCCTCAGATGACAGCACCGCATTCACCATACAGGAAAGGCACTGTATTGGCTCCATCTGGGCCAGTGGATCATTTGCACATTGTATGTTCTGACCCGATCTATTCGGCAGAACATGGATGTGAAGTTGTACTTGTCGTCAATGTTTCAAGCGTTCCTGCTACTGGGCCATATGACAATTCTTGCATCCTTGATGCTGGCGAACATGTTTTTATCAGGCATCAAAGCTATTTAGTCTATAGCCGAGCCGTTTTATGGCGCTGCCCAACAATTTCTGACAAAGTTGATTCCGGTGAGTACCGTACACATGATGATGTTAGCGATTCTGTTATTCAAAAAGTCATGGACGGATTTATGAGATCTGAGCGTACTCCGTTCAAAGTGATAAGATTTATCGAGCGAAATTCACTTTGATTTTCACTTTCGAATTTTAATCAACACGCTCGCATTCTCCATAATTTGCGTTATCGGCGCCGCCAGTATCACGCATAACAGCACATAGACCGGGTAAACCGTAGCGCACGACCGTTGCGTTAGTCACACCGGCGCGCCGTACCTGACGCGATTCATACACTGTCACCCGCTCAAGCAGTCCTCCAGCAACCATGCTTTCCAGTGTGCGCCGGGTTGATTTGAGCTGGTGGCGCTTATCTAACGACACCATGCCATGAAGCAGGTAGGCTACACCCAACACATCGAACGCCGGCGCAGCAATCTCACCTGTCACCCATTCGAGGTTATCCGGTTCAAAATAGCTGAATATCTATTTTTTACGGTTGGTCATTCTCAAGGCTGGCAGGTTCCTTATTGTTGATAGCACTATCATACAATAAGCGGGTTGAAGGGAGAGCGTGACCGCCTGATGTGCTGTATGAATAACAACCAGATTTCAGGGGCGGAAAAATATATGGGGGTACTTTTGGGGGTATTTAGAAAAACTTAATAATAAAAATATCAATAAAAACAAAGGTTATCTCCCATGTGTATTGTTCCTATTATCCCATAAAATCAATCGGTTACATTAAGAATTTGTCATTTTCACACCAGATAGTATTTCATGTAACTGGTGGTGTAAGTAAATTACATCAACGAAAAGCAATCCTATTTATTGACCCAAAAAGCTAAATAGGGCTTCGCTCGCTACACAGCCAGTGGCTGCAGGTTTAGTTGTCCCCATCTCTAACAGTGCTAAATCAAATACTTTGGCAATGCATTCAACACAACTCGAACAAATTAGCTAGTTGTTGTGGTCAGTTAAGACTTTAGTTTCTGTTTGTATTGATGTAAGCGTACAGCGTGAGCCGTCTGGTCAGAATCTGACGAATTAGACAAAGTGGTGTCCACCAAATAAGTAGTGGGAAC
>PPYF01437515.1_pt1 | contig 37805 bp, 52 predicted proteins | sample 1559871 | NCBI WGS metagenome assembly PPYF01 (sample SAMN08240021, study PRJNA423297) | Human gut metagenome, whole genome shotgun sequencing project.
TTCTGTTTCCTCCGGCTTTATACCGGTTCGCTCTATAATCGGCTCACTTGCTCCCTCTTCACCTTCTTCTCGCAAGCCTCATCGATTTGCTAGGCAAAGGCTTTAGGACCTGTGAGAGGAAAGGGGGGGCACGGAATCATTTCCTTAATCGGTAATCCTCCTCGCTAGCCCTCGTCATCAAAAGCCTAGGGAGCTCGAAAGATGGCGCGGTGGAGGGAATAGAAGCTTCTCTCCAGAAGTGGGGACTCCCTTCCTTCATATTCTCACTCCATCTCATAGGGGAAACCGCACATCAGGGAATTGCCCCTGCGCCCTCATTATGCTAGGAGTTTGGAAAGTACAGGGTTCTCACCCCTGACTTTCGATTGGAGGTTTACTATGCTGAAAATCAAACATGTAGCCGTATGCATGCTCGCTCTCGCCATGCTTTCGGCTGGTTGCACCAACTACAGCGGCAATACCTATTCCGGCAGTCAGGTGCGCAGCGCTCAAACGGTACAGTATGGCACGGTGGTTTCCGTGCAGCCCGTTACGCTTGAGGAAGATCGTCCCGCCGTCCTTGGGACAGTGGGAGGAGGCGTCGTCGGCGGCGTGCTCGGCAATATGGTTGGTGGTGGACGCGGGAAGACGCTGGCGACTATCGCGGGTGCAGCCCTCGGCGCGGCTGGCGGCTATGCTGGCGAGAAGGCGCTGACCAAGCAGAATGGTCTTGAAATTACGGTCGAACTGGAAAACGGACAGCAGTTGTCCATTGTTCAGGCCGCCGATCAGCAATTCTCTCCGGGTGAACGTGTCCGCGTACTGCGCGGAAGCGACGGCTCGGCGCGTGTGACCCGTTAGCCTTTGCAGGAACGCCGTATTGCGGCATCGTATAATCCGTCGTGCGCCGGCATGACGAACAACCAAGGAGCATCCATGCTGGATCCGAAACAGTGTGTTCTTTTCAGCGGCGGGGCCGCCGGAACCGAGCAGTTTTTCGGCGCGCAGGCCGAGGCTTGGGGCATTGAAGAAGTGAACTACAGCTTTGATGGGCACCAGATCGAACGGAAGCGCGGCGTGCGCGTCCTCACTTCCGAAGAATTGGCCCTGAAAGATGTGAGCCTGACCTATGTTTCCCGCCTTATGGGGCGGGAATTCACGAAGGCGCCCCTGTTCCGCAAGGTCCTGCAGTCCATTTGCTGGCAGGTCAGCAGCGGTCAGGAAGTCGTGGTCGTGGGCAACATCCAGCCGGATCAGACCGTCAAGGGCGGTACCGGCTGGGGCGCCGAGTTCGCCAAGATCTGCAACAAGCCTCTTCTCGTGTTCGATCAGGAACAGGACGGCTGGTATCGCTGGCTGAACGACGCTTGGGTCAAGGTGGAAGAGCCCGTCATTGAGCATACGCACTTCACCGCCACGGGAACCCGGTTCATGGAAGCCAACGGACGCAAAGCCATTTCGGATCTGTTCGCTCGTTCGTTCAATCGCTAGTCGCGGACGTTTTTGCCGTATTATGGACAGCCATCCTGTTTTGCAGGATGGCTGTCTTTGTGAAGGTGGAGTATGCCGTTGTTTGCCGTTCCGTCCGTAAAGAGCAATTCGCTCGGGTTGTTGGCGGGTCTTTGCGCCTTTCTCATCTGGGGCTTTCTGGTCGTTTTCTGGCATATGCTGGATGCCGTGGCTCCGTTCGAAATCCTGTGCTACCGCATCATTTTTTCGTTTGTGAGCTTGCTTCCGGTCGTTATGCTGACAAGGCGCTGGGCGGAGGTCGTCAGCGCTTTTCGCAACCGCCGCGTGGCGCTGACCATGTTCGCCAGTTCCTGCGTGGTGGGGTTGAACTGGTTCCTGTACATATGGGCCATCAGTACCGGACAGATCCTTGAAACGAGCCTCGGATACTATACCAATCCGCTTATGAACGTGCTGTTCGGTTTCCTTTTCTTGCGGGAACGGCCGTCACGCCTTCAGGGGATAGCCATTTTGTTGGCCTGTATCGGTGTCCTGCTGAGTTTCTTGGGCCACAATCAGTTTCCGTGGCTGGCCCTGTCGCTGGCCTTCACTTTTGCGCTGTACGGTTTTATCCGAAAAACGGTTTCCGTCGAAGCGCTTCCCGGCTTGTTCATTGAGACGATAGTTTTGATACCCTTTTCGCTCGGCTGGATCCTGTGGCTCTATTGGAATGGGGAGGGCTTCCTTTGCAGCCCGACGGTTCGGGAAGGCTTTTTGTTGTTTCTTGCCGGTCCGGTCACATCCTTGCCACTGGTCATGTTCGCCTATGCCGCCCGGCATATGCGCCTGATGACGCTTGGCCTGCTGCAATACATTTCCCCGACCTGCACGTTCTTCCTCGGCATATTCATGTTTGGGGAAACCTTGAACCCGACTGCGCTGGTGACGTTCATTTTTATCTGGCTGGCCTTGCTGTTGTATACGGTGGAAAGCTGGCGGCAGACGCGGCATTTGCCGCACTGAGAGGACGGAAAAAGGCGGGGCGCCATCCCTCGTCTTTTTTGTACCGTTGAACGCATGGGCATATGAATCGAAATGGTCCGGCTCAGTTGGGCGTCATGCAGGAAAAACTGCCAGTACGGCAAGTTCCATGCTTACGTGTACCTATGAAAAATCCTCGGCTTGCCGAGGACTTTTTGGGGAAGGGGAGAACGGATATGAAAAAGCCCCGACAGGCGGGGCAATAGGGCGGTGGTGTGCTTCATGGTGGTTCTTTGGGCTTGGGGAGGCATTGTACGGGGAGTGGCTTAGTGGGTCCGCTTGAGCTCATAGCCGAACTGTTCGGCTATATGCTCAAGCGGCTGGATATTACCAGTGACCCGCATGATGTCGACGAGGGTTTCCGCGCCGAGTTTCGCGCCGTCGTCGAAGGGGTTCACTTCACGCAGCAGGGTGGAATACGGTTTGCCCACGGCGGCGGCAATGTTTTTGGCACCAAGACCGCTTTCCAAAACAAGATCATGAACGGCAGAAATAAGATTGGCAGACATAAGGGTTCTCCTTTGGTTGCGTATTCAAACAGCACCACCTGTTCTTAGCTATACCTGATTCTCATCGGAAGACAAGGCCATTAGATTCTTTTTTTAGTACCTTTCGTGACTTTTTTCTCCAGTAGGAAGAGAATAAGTATTGCTAGATTGTTTATCTTGCTAGAATCACTGTTTAAATAAAAGAAGCCCATTAAAAAGAATTTTTGACGATTGCCAAAAAAAATTCAATGGGCTGAAAAGAAGTTTTTTCAGGTGGTTTTGTTTTGTGAATTATAGTGCGTCTTGAGCGGTCAGGGCATACAGGTACCGCTGGGTGCGGGACGCCGCATACGTATATTGCCCGGCAATGCGCCAGTTCTGTGCGGCCTGTTCCCAATCAGGAGACTCTTGGAGGCGTTCGCGCAAAAGCAGCACGACCACTCCATTGGGGTTCAGGTTGCCTTTGACGAGTTCCAGAACGCCGGGCCACGGCATAAACGCCCGGCTGACGATGAGGTCCGCTGTCCGTGCGGGCGGTCCGGCCATAAACGCTTCGGCGCGGCCCCGGAAGACATGGGTTCCGGGCAAGGGATATTTGGCGAGGACCGTGGACAGGAACAGGGCTCGTTTTTCTCGGGCTTCGACCATCCAGTAATCGCCTTCTTGCCAGATCATACGCAGAGGAAGTCCGGGAAGCCCGGCTCCCGAGCCCAGATCCCAGCAACAAGGTACAGCGCCGTATTCCACGTCTTCGCGCAGAAAACGCCCGAGATGCAGGCTGTCGACGACCAGCGTAAAAAAGGTGTCCTCAGCCGTCCGGGTGCCGACAAGGTTCATGACCCTGTTCCACTGCATGAGCAGGCCGAGATATCCGGCGAGCGGGGGCAAGGTTTCTTCGGTAAGCTCGAAACCGGCGCGCTTGGCCCAGTCCTGAAGATCATACGGGGATACGGATGATGAACGCATGACGACTCCTTGATGCTGTAGGGGAATGAGAGGCGGTTATACCCGCAAGGCGCGCGTTCGTACAGCGTCTCAGGAGCGTTTGCCGCGCTTGGCCTTGTCCCGGCGTTTTTTGGGAGCCGGTCCGGGATTCGCCGGGAAAACGGAAGGGGAGGGAGGCGTCCGCCTCACGGGGCTGTCCGAAAACACGGCGAAGATCGGATAGATCAGCATTACCACCATCATGATGATGCTCAGGGCGATGAGGGCATCCTTCGCAAGGCCCTCCTCCGACCACGCGCAGTAAAAGAGCAGGGCGGCGAGAAGCCCGCACAGGGGGCGCCCCCATGCCCGGGGCATCAGGCCCATAGGATTGATCCCGCGCCGGAAACACAGCTCGAGCAGGGCAAAGAAGCTCAGAAAGATGAAGATACACAGCAAGGTACCGTTCGTATCATAGCGCAGAAACTGGTAGAGCAGGGCCAGATCGATGACGAATATCCCGATTATGACGAAGAGTTCCGAGAATCGCATTTTCAGCATTGCGCGCTCCTGCCGTCCTTTTTTCTCACCCGTCCCTTCCCCTTTCGGTTCTGGCACACTGAAACTGTGGGGCCTGTGAGCTTCTGAAAGGGAATCCACCCCGCACTATCGTCATATGCCATAATCTTGCGCGGACCCCCTTTTCCCTTTCCGTAAGACCTAGGCTGCAAGGGGAAACGATTGCCCCCGGCGGGTCAGGGGCAGAGCCTTTGCCGTCGGAGGCGTTGCCGTTCACCCGTTTCCGTTCGCCTTCCGCAGATTGTCCACCTGGCGGCAGATGCCCATGAGCATATCCATTTCGTGCCGCCTCAGGCCGGACTTGCCGAGGAAACGGCGCAGGGGCATCAGGAAGTAGTCGGGGTTGTCGCTTTTGAGATAGTCGATGGCGAGGAGCGTTTCTTTGAGGCGGGCGTAGAGCAGTGCCTGTTCTTCGTGCGTGATGCGGCGCGACTGCTGGCCGGGATCGTTGCCGAGCGACGGCTGCGGGTCCACGCGGCTGACCGCCTTCATGCATTCGTAGGTAAGGATGAGGATGGCCTGCGCCAGATTGAGCGAAGAAGCCTCTCCAGCGGTGGGGATGGTTACGAGGCGCTGGCACTGTTCGATGTCGGCATTGCTCAGGCCGCGATCCTCGCAGCCGAAGACGATGGCGACCCGGTTGCCTTCGTGGAGCAGGGGCGCGATTTCCCCGGCGGCCTGTTCCGGCGTCAGCAGCCCGCGCCGCCAGCCGCCCGTGCGGGCCGTGGTGCCGAAGGTCAGGACGTTGGGGGCGAGCGCGTCGCCGAGCGTCGGTTTGACCTCAATGGCGTCGAGCAGGGGCTCGCCCTTGGCCGTGGCCAGAGGCCGGGCTTTTTCCTTATCCCACCACGCGGGGCTGACGAGCGTCAGGCGCCCGCAGCCCGTGTTGGCGCAGGCGCGGGCCGCCATGCCGATGTTTTCCGGGAACTTGGTTCCCACCATAATGATTTCCAGATGCTGCAGGGCGTCCTGCGAAGCTTGCACGAGCATACTCACTTCCGGGGAGACAGGGTGGCAAGGGCGTCCTCAAGCTGGCTCGCCGTGTACAGATCTCTGAGCACGATGGGGCTGTTTGAGAGGAGGCCCTTGGGGAAAATGGCCGTGACCGGGATGCTGACGCTGCCGATGGCGCGGAGCAGCGCCTGCGCTTCCGGGTCGGGCCGGGTCAGGTCCACCTTGATGAGGCGGAGCCCGTAGCGTTCCGTGATGGCGTGCAGGCGTTTGGGCGTCAGCACGGTCTGTTCAAGGAATTTGCAGGACGGGCACCAGTCCGCCGTGAATTCGACCATCAGCGGTTCTTTTTTCAGCAGCGAACGGAACGTGTCCGTCCGGAACGTTTCCCACGGCGCGGGTTCGGGCGCGGGCTGCACGCTCCACCAGATGGAGCCGCCTACCATAAGGAGCGCGAGCGCGCCCGTAAAGAGCTTTTGCGGACCCGAGGCGCGCAAGCCTCCCCAGTGGCCCCAAATCCATGCCGCCAGCGCGCAGACGAGCAGGGTGACGAGCGCGGCGAGCCGCTGTGACTCGGGGAGAATGGACAGCAGATAGATGGCGGTACCCATGAGAAAGAAGCCGACCAGCCGTTCCATGATCCCGGTCCATGCGCCGGGCTTGGGGAGGATGCGGGCCGCGCCGGGCCAAACCGCAAGGACGAGGTAGGGCAGGGCCATACCGATCCCGGTTGCCGTGAATACGGCGACGATCACGGGCAGGGGCTGGAGTGCCGCCCAGCCGAGCACGCCGCCGAGCAGAGGGCCGCTGCACGGGGTGGCTAGCAGGGTGGCGACGAGGCCGGTGAGGTAGGCTTGCGTTTTGGGGTTGCGTGACGCGCCGACCTTGAAATCGAGCACGGGCAGCGTGAACACGTCGAACAGGGAGAGGGACAGCAAAAAGACGAGGATCAGCAACCCGTACACGAGATGGGTATTCTGGAACAGGCCGCCCCATGCCAATCCGAGCGCACCGACGCAAAAGGCCAGCACGAGGAACCACGTCAGGATCCCGGCGGCGAACAGTACGTTGTGCTCACGGAAATGGGCGAGGCGCTGGCCTTCGGTCTCATAACCCGACGAACTCAGCAGGGCGGAAACCTTCATGGTCAGCACGGGCAGCACGCAGGGCATGACATTGAGGATAAGGCCAGCCAGCAACCCGAGGAACAGGGCCGTGTCGAGGGCTGTGGGCTCCAGCGATTCCTGTGGGAAACGCGGCGTGAACCGCCATTGGTCGGGCTCAGCGGGGCTTCCGGGGGCAAACTGGACGGACGGCCCGGAAAGCGGCGTCAGCGGGGTGACGGATTGCTGTGGGGGGGCTTGCGGAGAAGCGGGTTCGGAAGAGGTAGGTGATGTTTCGGCTTTACCGAGTTGCCCATAGGCCTCCAGCGCGGCGGAGCTCGGCGGAGGCAGCGTTTCGGGGAGTGCCAGGGAAACCGTTTGCTGTACGGGGACACAGTTTTTGTCCGAACAGAGGAGCATGGACAGATCGGCGGAGAGGGGGCCGGATATGGGGGCATCGAAACGGATGAAGATCGGGAACCGGGCGGTATAGGCGAGAATCTGTTTTGTGGGCTCGAAGGTGTCGGGCGTAAGCCGCCCCTGTGGGTAGAGGACTGCGGCTGCGGCGGGTTGTCCCTGTGCGTCGAGGATATTCAAGCTGGTGGGAATGGGAGCGTCCGCGTAGTGGGAGTAGGTGTGATAGCCTTTCTGCGGCGTCACCCAGAGCACGGCCGCCGGATGCCCGTCCAGTTCGGCATATTCCGTATCTAATGAAAAAGGAAGTGATTCTGCGTGAGTAAGAGTAGACGCATGCAGCAGAAAGCCTGTTACAAGGCAGAGTACGAGCCATATATGGAGTGTGTTTTTCGTTTTCATGGGGTGGACGGTAGCGTTTTTTCCTCTCTTTTGCAAAAAGGGTGTTGACACTCACCCCTTATTTGGACTAAACCTCTTTTCACGCCGCAAGGCACGGGTCATTAGCTCAATTGGTAGAGCAGCTGACTCTTAATCAGTTGGTTCGGTGTTCAAGTCACCGATGGCCCACCAGCGAAACGAACCAAGGACTTTCGAGAAATCGAAAGTCCTTTTTTCGTATGTGCTTCTATTTTGAAAGATAACTTTGGTCCGCTCCATCCAATGTGGAGCACCACAAGCGCGGTAGACATTCATCAAGTATCAGTCAGCTTGATTGGGTGATTGGTCCAGATAGCCTTTGTATACCCGCTTGTCTTGTCCATCAAAGTTCAGCTGGTACATACAGAAAGTAGTCAGTATGTTTTTAGGTTGCCATTGTTCCTCATACGAATATTGATAAAGCATACCCAGACGTTTCATGACATTGCCGCTACGGGGATTCTTGATATCGTGTGTGGCCGTAATGTAAGGAATGCCATCTTTCTTTGCTTGGTGAATAACGGCATTGGCCGCCTCGGTTACAATGCCGTTGCGCCAAAAGGCTTTGAGCAGCCCATAGCCAAGGTCATGGGGCTCATTGATGTCTATATTGACATACCCTATTGGAATGTTATTATTTTTTAAACAAATCGCATAGTTGTAACCGTAAGGTTGCCTGTAGGTGTCCAAGTACCTTTCCCTAAGAAAGAGGTTTGCTTCCTCTATGGATTGTAATGGAAACCAAGGTAAATACGTATTTACGTCTTTATCGCTATGTATTTTGAACAAGGCGTATAAATCGTTTTCAGAGAATCTTCTTAATAGAAGTCTCTCTGTTTCCAAAGTAGGTGTATTTGTGAACCCCATATTTATTCCTTTTTTAAATCCGATAACGGATTGATATTTATGCTAGTATTCCAGTGGCATTCTGTCAAATAGAGGTATATTGTTTTACACGTTTGATATCAAACTGAATGACGATTGGTGGAGTATACGGCATTGTTAATGCATGGGATTCGTAGGAGCTTCATCGTGTGATAAAAGGTTCCCTTCCGACGGCTGGCCGGGAGTACGGAGAGGAGTGGGCCATGCGTGGAAGGGATTGTCTCCTTACTTAGCGAAAAAACAGATTTTTTCTTTCTATTGAGGAAAAAAATTCGGAAAGTGCTAAGAATACGTTGACACAGCCCTCCGTTTTCGGTACATCCCTTTTCGCGCAATGAGTGCGGACGAAATGTCCTTGGGTCATTAGCTCAATTGGTAGAGCAGCTGACTCTTAATCAGTTGGTTCGGTGTTCAAGTCACCGATGGCCCACCAGCAAAAAAGAACATCCCGACAGGTTTTCCTGCCGGGATTTTTTGCGTTCTTTCACCGGGTGGCAGCGTTTTCCCTTTGGAAAGGCTGGGTGTTGGAATATGCCGGCGCGGAGCTTCTGTTTTGTTTCTTGAGTTGCGCCGGGATCATCTGAAAAGGACGGAGCGGAGTATAGAAAGACCGAGAAGGATATTGCCGACCGCGAAACAGCGGCGCAAGACCTGCATCGGCAATCGCGGCGAATGGGCCAACCGTGCGCCCACAACGGCCATGCTCATGCTGGAAACCAGCAGGCAGAACATCCCGGGAAGGTACACGAAACCCACGGAGTAGGAAGGAAGCTCCGGGACGTTCCACCCTGCGATGGCATATCCGAGTGTTCCGGTCAGGCTGATGGGCAAGCTCAGGGCGGCGGACGTGCCCACGGCGTCGGCCCAATCGATCGCGGCCCAGACCAGGAAAATCACACAGAGCATGGTCCCGGCGATGCCCGCAAGGCTCGAAATCAGGCCGATGAGAATGCTGACCGGAAGCATGGCCCGTTCGAGCCGCCCGGTCTTGGGGCGGGGGGTGGAATTGAAGAGCAGATGAACGCCGACCAGCATGACGAAGAAGGCGAAAAAGCCGCGCAGGAATAATCCTGGAAGGTGTGGAGCGAGAAGCGCGCCGCTGAGCGTGCCCGCAATGATGCCGGGGGCCATCTTTTTCCAGATGTCGGCGCGCACGGAACCATATCGCCTGTGCGCCAGCACGCTGGAAAGGGATGTGAACAGGATGGTGGCGAGGGATGTACCAAGCGACAGGTGCTGCGTCGTGTCCACGGAAAACCCGAGGCGGTCGAAAAATACGTTGAGCAGGGGCATGATGATCACCGCCCCGCCGACACCGAGAAGCCCGGAAAGGAGCCCTACAAAGGCACCCCCAAGCACAAGAAGCCCAAGCATGGAAAGCATGACGTCCCTATGGCCTTTCCCAAAAGACAGAAAACGATTCCGATTGCCTCATCATGTGGGGAGGCTCCTCCCGGAATCCAGTGATAGCAGATCAACCGGCTGAGATCGATAGGCTTCCGGGGTGTCCTCCGGATGCGCGGCTAGCCCCTCCAACTCCCCATAGGAAGACCGGGGTAGCGATCGATTCTGCACACGGGGTATTTCCGCATCCACCGGGAATCCTTTTGCGCGGCGCGTGGTTAGGGTGATTTATGGTTGAGCGAGTGCGGCGGGCGATTTAGCACAGATTGATCGTTTTTGATCGTCTGCTGTACGAAAATGGCGCGCGATTCTGCACAGATTGATCACAGGATGATCAAAAACGGGCGGTTCCTCATTGGAGCCGCCCGTTTGTTGTTTGGTGTCAAAACGTACACCAAAACGCATGTCTTTTTCGCGGTCAAAACAGGCCGCGATTTTTCGTTTTCTACTTGTATTCCCGTCCACACCACAAAACGCGGCCTATGACGCGAAATTGTTCGGCAAGATCTCCACGAACATCCAGTTCGACAGGAGGGTATGCTGGATTTTCACTTTTGAGAATTACTTTTCCGGGCAAATTATCAATTCTTTTTATATAGATACTCTCTTCAAAGCCAACAGCAAACATTTTCCCTGGCACAATGCGCGTTTTGCTTTGATCTAATAAAACGACATCACCGTCTCTGATTTCTGGCTCCATGCTGTCGCCTGAAACCCGCATTAACACCATGCTGTTAGGGTTTCCCTTGCGTCGGATAAAATCACGGCGAAAGGCATATCCTTTCTCATAGTTACCATTCGTTTCGAAGCTTCCACCTCCGGCGGATAATACCGCCTCGACCATAGGAATCATTACAATTTCTTCATCAAAAAGAAGCTGAAATTCACTAGGTTGATTGGGCAACGTGCTGCTACTTTTCCCTAGAAAGAGAAAGTCCAATGATATGGATAAGGCTTGTGCCAACCGAATAGCATGAGATCCTTTTGGGAGTTGCCCTCCTTCATAATTTTGAATTGTTGTTAAACTTACACCTATTTTAGTTGCCAAAGTTTGTTGGTTCATCCCCAAGTCTTCACGGCATTTCTTCACTCTATTACCAAACTCTTTTCCCTTCCGGATTTCTTCGTCAGACTCGGAAGTTAATGCGGAAGTGGTTTCTGTGAGCATTTGTGTCATATAATACCCTTATTTAATTAATAAAGTTTACTCACAGTTTTTTTGCCAAAGAAAAATTATACCGGAAGTAGAAAGTTGTTGACTACACCAATAAAACTTGGCAAAAAGAATTTGTGAGCGGTAAACATATTGACCAATAAATTTACCCTACAGACCTGTTTTCTATGGGTCAACCCTACACGTTTGTGAGGTTTCAGGAATGAGCAACAAGAAGTTTGGAGATGCCCGCGCCAACAATCGCTGGACTATCCGAAAAGAATTGGATGCCCGCGGGCTGGATTTGGTGGATGTCGCCCGAATGGCCGGACGTCATCCCTCGTTGGTTACAGCCGTTTTGTATGGCTACCGGCATAGCCCCGCCGTGCTGGACGCGCTCCGCAAAATCGGGGTGCCTGAAAACCTTCTCCATGATCCCAGAAAGGAGGCAGCGGCATGAACGAACAATCCCGATCCTACCGACAAATCCGCAGCGCCGTACTTGCCGAGGTAGCTCACCTTGAATGGGAACAGGCTGTAACGGTGCTGGTTTCCGCAGTCAACGAACGGGCGGTGGAGGGAGGATTCCAAGCTAAGGTGGAGTTTGTCCCGTTGTGGAGCACCAAGGGGCCGTACTGCTGCATGGACAGTACCTACATCCCGAAGAGGTAGGGCGGTATGAAGCTCACCAGACCCGTCTGTAGCTTCTGTGACGCCAAGGAAGAGGATTGCGACATCCTCCTTCATGCGGAAAACGGCAAGACCTTCATCTGTGATCAGTGCGTCAAAGGAGTCACGGCCCTTTTGAAAGCCAATCCCGGAAGAAAGCATCTTCGGTATTTGCCGAAGAGGAGCAAAAAATAAGGAGAAAAGGCATGACACCCACAGAACGCGACAAGAACCGGTACGCCATTATGGAAGAGGCGCGGGAGGCATACGGAAGGCTGCTCGGCGATGAGACAGGCGCTCCCTATGCACACCTTGCTCTTACCTTCGGAATCAACCGAATCGCCCACGATATCCGTCTGCATCTTAATGATGAGGATCTGAGCGCCGAGGAGGCAAGGGCCTTAGCGATTCTCGCTATCGCGGAAAAATCCCTCTTGCCTACCCGCGCGCTCCTCGATGCGGTTACCTTTTACTTAGATCTGGGAAGCAATGACCGCAAAAATCCAACCCCGGATTGCGCACCAACATGTCTGCAAGGACCTCCTTTGCATCCTTGGCAGGGATAACATCTTTCTTTCCCAGCACGATATTACACGAAGGTGTCAGCTTGCTGGCCGCATGGATTTCACGGGTTGTCTCGTTGACGATAAAAATCTCTTCAAAATAATGGTTTACAAGCATTTCCGCCTCCTCGGCATTCCCGGACGGTCCGGGAGTTAGATGGTTGATTCTGATGTGCCCAGTCTAACCGAGAAGGCGGAACCTTACAAACCGGGACCGCAGAGCGCCTAGAGCGCCACGGTCACTACCGCGCCCGTGTAGGCCGCCCGCTACGCCATGCGGCGGGCGGCGAAACCTGCACAACGGCGAATACCGCGAAGCCTCACGCGGGACGCTCCCCCGGAGCGGCATAATCCGGGACGAATTTATGAGGTGAGGCTATGAATAGGATCAAGGAAGCATACACGGCACAGGAACTGGCACCTTTGCTCGGTAAGACTGAACGAGGCATCCGGTTTATTGGCAAGCGCGATAATTGGGACCGTCGCCTCCGTTCCGGTCGAAGCGACGACTTCGAATATCCCACCATCAAGCTCCCCGCCGACGTACGCGAAGCGATCGCGCTGGCCGTTTCCGCCGAGGAACGGGAAAGCCTCCCGGTCGTCCTTGAGCCCGCCACGCCCGCCGTGGTTGAGTCCCCTACCGTTTCTCTTTCTCACCTCACCGCGCGGGAACGTGATGTGGCGCTTGCCCGCAAGGCACTCATCGACGCCGTGTGCAATTTTGAGACGGTGGGCAAGTCCCGCCGGGCGGCGATCCTTCTGCTGGTGGAAGCCTACCGGAACGGCACGTTGCCGCGAAATCTCATGGAAGCGGCCCGCATCGCCAACGCCCGGCGCGGCGCTTCGCGAGGCATCTCAACCCGTGCGCTGTACAACTGGTACGCGACATATGAAGACCGGGGCATTCTCGGGCTGGTTCCCGCCGATCCGAAGAAAGATACAAGTATTCCGGAGTGGTTCGAGATATTCCGGCTGATCTGGAAAAGACCGCAAGCGCCTTCCCTGAATCAGGCGCGCCGGGAATTTGAGATTGTCGTCCGGTGGGTTGGGCTGGGGATGCCTGAGGGCGGATTGTGTTTTCTGCACTTTCTCGATCCCGAAAGGATCACGAAACATAAAAGCTTGCCAGCCTTAAAGCCGTTTGCGAAGAACCCGGCTTCCATTCCGTCGATCGACGCGATCAGGCGGATAGCCAAAAAGATGCCGCTGGAGCTTTTGGAGCGCGGGTGCCGTACCGGCAACGCCATGTTGAAGATACGGTCCCACAAGCTGCGCTCCACGGCAAACATGCTTCCCGGCGAAGGCTTCACGGGCGACGGCACCACCTTTGACGGACTGGTCCAGCACCCCTATGAGCCGCGCGCGTTCAGGCCGGAAATTACCCTGATTCTGGATATCGCCACCCGCAAGTGCGTCGGGGTGTCCATCGATACCTCGGAAAACGGGCTCACCGTTCTGGACGCCTTCCGAGTCGCCTGCATCACCCATTGCGTCCCGTATTTTTTCTATACAGACAACGGGCCGGGGTACGCAAACGCCATGTCTACCAAAGAAGGTACGGGCGTCCTGACACTGCTCGGCGTGATCAGCAAGACGTCCATTCCCGGACGCCCGCAGGGCAAAGGGCTCATGGAGCGGGCGGTCAAGACCATCCATACCGATCTGGCGAAACGGTTCGCTTCCTGCGTGCATCGGGACATGGATCAGGACACGGCCCGGACGTTCCGGCTTTCCGTCAACAAAGACATCAAAAAATACGGAAAATCAGAACAGTTGCCTACATTTGGCGTGTTCTTTGAGGCACTGTGCTTCCGCATTGACGAGTACAACGCCACGCCCCACACGGCCCTCCCGAAGTTTACGGACGCGAACGGCAAGCGGCGGCACTATTCGCCCGGCGAATACTGGAACGTGAAGCTCGCCGAAAACCCGGAATACAAGCTGTTGCGGCTGAACCCGACGCTGCATGACGATCTGTTCATGCCTGCGGCGGAACGCCCCGTTCATAACAACTGGATCAACTTCGCTGGCAAGAAATACTACGCCGACGCCCTGTGGTCTTGGAACGGAAAAAAGGTGCTGGTCCGCTATGACATGCACGATCCTCGCTACATCGTCGTCCAGACGCCCGACATGGTGAAGATATGTAGGGCACTCGTCGACGGCAACACTATCGATTATCTGGACATGATTTCCGAAGCCGAAAGGAAGGCCGGGGTATCGCAGCGCGCCAAGCTCGCAAGGGCACAAGCGCAGGTTCAGAAAAAGCTCCCCGGCGCGACGGTGGTCTACAACGGGGATTCCATCGGAGCCACGGCAACCGTCGTCAGTTCCATCCGCCCGATCGGGCAGGTGGTTGACGTGGAGCCGCTGGCCGCTCTCGAAACGGATTTCTCGGACGAGGAAGAAGGGACGCTCACGCAATCCGTTCGCCCCGGCAAGGCCCGGCCTGCCTTTGAGTTCCCTTACGAGCGGTACGAGTACCATATGACTCACCCGGATTCATGGACGCAGGAAGACCGCGACTGGCTGGAATGGTACGTCCAGACCGAAGAGTACGCGGATTATTTACCTATTTTCATAAGCAAAGGCATTGCATGGGAGGAAACGTCATGCGCAAAATGTTCGTAAAGACAGAGAATTACCGCAAGTTCGTCAGCGCCGTGAAGGCCGTTGAACAGCGAGGTGCCGCCGAAGCAGGGATGATGCTGGTCTACGGTGTGCCCGGCCTTGGCAAAAGCCACATCGTAAGCAGTTGGGCCGCCGAAACCGGCGCGATCTTTTTGCGGGCAAACAAGGACTGGACGCCCCGGTATGCGCTTTCCGAGCTTGCCGCAGCGCTTGAGATCGACGGGCGCGGCAACTCGCAAAAGCTTTTTGCGCGTCTCTTGAAGCCCATCGCGGCGAACCAGTGGCCGATCGTTATTGACGAGGCCGAGTTTACACTGGCGAATCAGGCGGCGTCCCTTGAAAAAATCCGGGACATTTCTGACCGGGCCGAAAATACGGTGATTCTGATCGGCATGGGAAACATTCAGAACGACATCAAGCGGTACGGGCAGATTTCCAGCCGCATCGCGCGGGTGGTCGAATTTTTGCCCGCTACGCTTGAAGACGTGCAGTCCGCATGTAAGCAGCTCGCCGAAGTTGAAATGTCGCTTGAGCTTATGGCGGAAATCCATCGCCTCTCGCGCGGCTGTATGCGTGAAGTGCTGAACATGGTTCCCGTTGTTGAGCGGGTGGCGAAGACCAACCGGCTTGCCTGCGTTGGCGTTGATGATCTCGCCGGGATTCCGCTTTCCCATGACTGGCAAAACCGGACGCCCGTTACCGTGAAGCAGTCGGGCGGAAAGAGGAAGGTGGCGTAATGGTCATCACCACAGGACAGGCAATCCTCAACGAGCTTGCTGGCGGCAAGGTCATGTTGACGCGGGAATTGGCCTCGCGGCTGGATACTCCCATTGACAACATCCGCTCCACCGCCCGGCGACTTCTGGAGCGCGGCTATATCACGCGCAACGAGGGTTGCTATCAGATTACCGAAAAAGGGCAGGATTTTATCGCTTTCGGTAGAACGTGCGTTGCCGGTTCGCAAAAAGGCGATTTCGCCACCCGTTCCCGTTTTTCCCTGCGGACCCGCGCTTGGAACCTGATCCGTATGAAGACCGCTTCATGGAGCGTTGACGATTTGCTCATGACCCTTGCCGACGGCACGGAAAAAGACGCGGAGCGTGGCCTGAGACGCTACGTCCGGGCGCTTTTGAAGGCCGGATACGTCGAACGGACGCCGCGTAACCCGCAGCTTTTCCGGCTTGTCCGTAATACCGGGCGGCTTGCCCCGGCCCTGAATACCCCGGCGAAGACGCTCACCGATCCCAACACAGGGGAGGTGCATCATGTCTGACGATTGGCTTTCTCTGCTCCGCGCCCGCGTCGCCGAGATCGGCGTCAGCGCGACGGCCCGGGAACTGAATATCAGCCACGGCGCTGTAAGCCTTTTGATTTATGAACGGTATCCGGCAAGCACCGATCGCATGGCGGCACGGGTCATAGACCGGTACACGCGCCACGAATGCCCCTATGACGGCGCATTGCTCCATAGTGACGCCTGCGCCCGGTACGCCGGAAAAGCGCCCACGTCCAGCCCGGCGGCCCTGCGCCGCTGGCGGGCGTGCCAGAAATGTAGGTTCAACCCCAATAAAGGAGAATAGATATGTATTCCGAACGGATCGAACGTCAAATCGCTCACCTCGAAACGGCCCTGCGCGTCAATCCTGATTCCATCGCCGACATACTCCCCACTGTCATTCAAAATTTGCGAAACGAGACGGCGGAACTGTCGTCTGCTGAGGAAGAAGCTTTCCGGCTTTTTGTCGCCAACCAATATTCTAACCGGTACGACGCTCTCAAGGAGGTTCTCCATGCTTAACGAAGATCAGATTCCCGAAGGCTACATGGAAAACGCGCAAGGGTGTCTCGTGCCGATTGCCAACATCCGCCCGATCGACCTTGCCCGTAACGAGCTGGTCAAGGAAAAGATGGAGAAGATCAAGGCGTTGCAAGCGGAAATGCGGGCCGTCAAGGCAAGCCTCCTTTCGGATGTGGACGCCTTTGTACAGCTTTCCGGCGAGCGGTACGGCGTCAAACTTGGCGGCGTCAAGGGTAACGTGCAGCTCCTTTCTTTTGACGGCAAGTACAAGCTCACCCGTGATTACGGGCAGTTGCTCGCGTTCGACGAAGGCTTGCAGGCCGCAAAGGAGCTGATCGACGGGTGCCTGCGCCGCTGGTGCAAGGATTCCCGGCCCGAGTTGCGCGCTGTGGTCGAACAAGCTTTCAAGGTCGACAAGAAAGGCCGCATCAACACCGGGGCCGTGCTCGGCCTGCGGCGGATCGAGATCGACGATCCGGACTGGCGGGAAGCCATGCGGGCGATCACCGAAAGCCTGCAAGTACTGGACAGCCGCGTGTATGTCCGTGCGTATGAGCGGAATGCTTCCGGCGCGTATCAGCCTATCAGCCTCGACTTTGCGAACGTGTGAGGTGGATTATGGCGACGGTATCAAAGAAGGATGTTGAGCGGCTTTCCGGGCTGTACGCTGATCGGCTGACGCGAAATGTCAGCTACCGCGTTGAAGATATGGAGGAATTGATCGGCTCCGATGTGTGGCGGGAAGCGTCCGACGAGCACAAGCGGTTCCTTAAGAGTCAGATCCGGGACAAGGCGTTCAAGTTGTTGATGGACGCGGGCTTTCCGCCGGATGCCGTCCGGCGGATCAGGGAGGGGAGAGAATGAAGTTTGCGGATCTGGCCGTCAGTGCCTTTCTGATCCTGTTTCCGCTCGCGTGGCTGGCCTCGTCCGCCTATGCGACTTGGAAAGAGTACCACCGGCATATCGAACAGATAAAGATGATCGACAACATGCGCAGGAGCGACGGCGCGACGAATGCCCTTCTGGCAAAATGCCTGATTGCATGGGTGAATCAGAAGTCGCTCATTGCCTACCGCGACGAAGACGGCACCCTGCAAGTGAGGGCTATAGACACGGCAGGACGGGAAGAAATCAATAAACTTTTTGAGGAGTATCAAAATGAATAAAAACAAGGTGCAAGAATGCGAGCAAACAATCAAAAGTAAACGACTTGACGCGACGCTCGCCGATTATCTTTCGCTCATGCTTAATGCGGAAACTGCTTGTTTGACGGCTACGCACAGCGTTCCCGGCGTGTTCAAGTTGAAAGTTACGTTTGAATTGCTTGACTCTGAAAGCGCGGATCAGGGGTGAAGGAATGGGTATGTCTTTTGATGAAGAGCTGTTGATTGAGAAGGTTGTTGAAAGACCTTGGGAAGCGACCATAGCGCAGGCCATACGGGTTATGGAAGGAGCCGATATCGAAGCTCTGGGGTTTAAATGCAGGATAGGCGACGATAGGTTCAAGGTGGAGCTTACATTGACCGAAGTTGGCGAAGAATGACGCGAAACCGCCCCCCATGCGGGGCGGTCGTCCGGGTTGGCTACCGGGCCTGATGATGCGAGCCGAAAGGACAGAACGTCCATAACCGATAAACAAGGAAGAAAGGTGATGAGCGACAGGCCGATTTCCGACAGCGCGCTGAGTATTGTCCGTGAGATGTGCGATACGGTGCATCCCGATATCCAACTACCGACATTTATTGTCAAAGAGATGATCGCCCGCATCGATCGGTGGGAGGCGCAACCCAAAACCTTTGATGATGCTATGGCGGCCGCCGAGCGACATATGGCCGAGGCATCGGAAGCGCTCAATCTGGCAATGACGTATGCGCATGATGAACGCCCGGATGTGCTGCGTATACTTTCCGCAGTCAGCAGCGGAATGGAAGAAGTGTCATGGGCTATCATCGAAGCGCGGGCGTTTAAGTAGGGAGAAGAGGAGGAAAAACATGTCTAAGGGTGAGAATGAATTGCTAAGTCCCGACTTCGAGAGCGGGATGCTCGTAGGGTTTGCGGACGGCCTGTCGCTTATGCACCAGATGCTCACCGGTGCTGTCGAATTCACGGCACCTACGAATCCGGGAATGAGTGCCTTCCTGAGTGGTTTTGTTGACGGCATGGAAAGAGATATGCCTGCCATGTTGAAGGACTACCACGAAACAAAGGGCCTGTCCGTGTCGCTTGAAGTTACTGTTACGCGGAAGGATGGAAAATGGAACTGATTGACCATATGCCCGTCACAAGGCGCGACGGCAAGCTGATTGTCGGCGAGGGCGTCAAGTTCGAGCGTATCCGCCGGATTACCGGCTACCTTGTCGGCACGGTGGATCGGTTCAACAACGCCAAACGAGCGGAAGTGAAAGACCGCGTGAAGCACGTAAAGATGAACTGAGCGAAACGGCCCACACGGGCCGTCGCCGGATGATTTCCGGCCTGACGAGCACAAGCAAAAAAAAGGAGACGCCATGACCGTTGCAGAGTTTATCGAAGAGTTGCAGGAAGATTACGATCCCGACGTTCAGGTTGAAAGTATCCACATGAAAACGTCCGATGGAATAATCTACTTCTACGGAGCAACGTCGTTCTCCGGGGGTGACGGTGAAAAGGAGGAAGAATGATGTCCGCAGTCCGCACTTCCTCGCCCGCGTCGACGGAAGGTGAAGCTGTAAGAAAGCTCCTGACGTTTTCCAAAGAAGTCATCATAGAGGCATTTCTCTCCGTTAGCCCGTTTTTGAATGTGAACTCCGTTATTTCTGAATGTAAAGAGATACATAGGGATAACCAGTTTAAAATGCTCATGAAACGCGACGAGGAACTCAGTAAGCAGCGGTGTATACTCGCAAACGCACAACCGGGAGACATAGAAGAATTTTGTGTATGGAAGAAAAAGATGAAGAAGCTCATCGACGAGCAGAACATCATAGAAAAAAAGATAGACAGGCTTTTAGCCAGATAAACAGTGCGAAACGGCCCACACGGGCCGTCGCCGGATGATTTCCGGCCTGACGAGCACAAGCAAGAAAAAAAGGAAGGATACATATGCCTCGTTTCATCCCCACCCGCTCTGGCGCAGGCATTCCCGCAATTCAGGACACGGCAAAGAAGCGTATCGTGGCGACTTTTTTTATTGATAAAGACGCCCCGGACGCCGCCGAGAACATGCTCAAGGTGTGCTGTGACGCTCTTAATGCCGTGGCCCCGACGGCCCCCACGCCGAAGGCCGCGCGGGAACGGTGCGGAAAATGACGCGCCCGGATAAAAATTTTTGCGGCTCTATTGGTGTACGTTTTGGTACCAATCGGGCGAAGATCGAGCTTTCCCCGGCGGAAAATCACGGCGGCCCCGCCGGGCGCTTCCGTGTCCGGCTCGATCGGCGCTGGTACGATCTGGAGGATCGAAAGCTGTTCCTTTGCGCCGATGAAGTCGCCGCCCTTGCCGCCGAGTTCGCGGCGGGCGGCGAGATCACGCCCGTGACCGTGCCGGATCTTCCCGTAAAGACCCGCGTCAAAGTGCCGCGCGGCGTTCCCGGGGCGTCACCCGTCTGGACGGGCTACGTGGCCAGCGCGCCCATCCGCGCCGCCGACGGCCTTTGGTATGTCGCCGTCATGGTGTACGGCGGCGTTGAGCTTCACCCTGTCGACAACCTTGTGAGGTGCTGAATGGAATCGCGCAAGTCGCTTATGGCAAAGATACATATCGCACAGAAAGACCTTGGGCTTGATGAAGATACCTATCGCGCCATGCTGTTTAATCTGACCGGCAAAATCTCGGCGGCATCCTGCACGGATCGCCAGCTTGTTGCGGTTATCGCCGCCCTGCGCAAGCGCGGATGGAAAGGGAGCCTCCCAAAGGCCCCGAAAGTTCGCCCGGAATTTGCGGAACTGCTCAAGAAAATCAACGCGCTTCGCCTTGAGACAAAAAAGCCGTGGGCATACGTCGAGGCGATCGCCAAACGTATGTACGGCGTGGGGCTTTCTTGGCTTGACGGCGAACAGCTCGGCGGCGTGATCACGGCTCTGGTCAAGCACCAGCGGGCGCGGGAGAGGGCGTAATGTCTGACGCGCGCCTGCCCCGCAACGCCCGCGACATCATCGATCGTCTTGGTCCCGCCGTGACCCTGCGTCTCATAAGGGCTCTCGGCGGGACGACTATCCCCGTGCCCATGCGTCTTACGCCCGTCGGCGAGGCCCGTTACAGGAGGCTGTGCGACATGATCGGGGAGGATGCGGCAAAGGCCCTGTGCCGGGAATACGCCGGAACGAATCTTTACATCCCCACGTGCAGGCAGGCCGCCGCCGATGAGCGGGACGCGGCCCTTATCAGGGATCGGGACGCAATGGCCCGCGCGGGACTGTCTGAGCGTGAGATCGTGACAGGGCTTGCTCTTAAATATCATCTTTCCGATAGGCACGTTTGGCGCGTGCTTCACCGTGTCCCGGGAGGGAAAACTTCTCTTTTCCCCCTGCAACGTCAAGGGCGGCTGTTATGACCGTTCCCCGCCGATTTCACCCGCTGACATATGTCGGCTTTCGTAAATCCCCGGCACTGGTAGCTTGCCAGTAACCGGGGATTCCTCTTTCTGGAATCCCGCAAACCATAAGGGGTTTCAGATGAAGTTCTTTGCAAGACTGCTCAATCCGCGTTTTCAGTTCTTCTTTTTCGCCGTTCTGGCGCTTTTTGTGACCGGCCTTGTGGCTTTCTGCTCGCCGGAACAGTTCCCGATCGTCCGCTATAAACTTTCCCTCGGTATGCTGGCCGCCGTGATCGCCGTCTTTTTCGATATGTCGGCGTTCCCTTACGCTTCGCCCGACTCCTACCTTGACGATGATTGGCGAAAAGTCCCCGAGGCGGATCGGCCACACGCCGCCGACTTCCCTGTTGCGCCGGGGTGCCGTCTGCTCTTTGCCGTGGCCTGCCTGCGCCGTGTCGCCGTGGTGGTCGTCTTCATCCTTGCCGTTTCCTTGGGGCTGTAGCCATGCGCGCCGCCTTGAAAAAATGGGGCATGGCCTTTCTTGAATGGTTGTTTACTGGCGTAGCGTTCGGGCTCGGCGTGCTGCTCGTCGCGGCCTTGTTCTTGGGTATCTGCGCGACATTCGCGGGCGCGGCACAGGCCGAAACCGTCACTATCCCCCGTGCCGCCTATCAGCACCGGGACACGTTGATCCGTGCCTCCCGCGTCGTGTGGGGACTGGACGCGCCGGTGTCCGTTTTCGCTGCGCAAATCCACACCGAGAGTTGGTGGAAAAACAGCACGGTGTCGAGCGCCGGGGCGCAAGGGTTGGCGCAGTTCATGCCCTCCACGGCGAAATGGCTCCCCACGGTTGCGCCGGAAGTGGGCGCACCCGCGCCGTTCAATCCCGGTTGGGCGCTCCGGGCGTGCGTCACTTATGACAAATATCTGTGGGATCGGTTGGCGGCGAAGGGCACGCAAAAGAAGACGCTGACGCCCTGTGACCGCATGGCCTTTGCCTTATCCGCATACAACGGCGGCATGGGCTGGACAAACCGGGACCGTAACCTTGCCACCAGGCGCGGCCTTGATCCCGATCGATATTTCGGGAGCGTCGAGACGGTCAACGCGGGCCGCCGGGCGTCGGCGAAGCGCGAAAACCAGCGGTACGTTTCCTTCATTTTCGAGCGTCAGGCCGCTTACGTAAAGGCCGGTTGGGGGCCGGGGGTGTGCTGTGAGTAACCGTGCCGTCGCGCTCATCGGCGCGGCCCTTCTCGTTGCAGGCGGTTGGATCGTCCATTTGTACGGCAAGCTCGAATTGCAGGAGGCCCGCTATGAGACGCGGATCGCAAATTTGGCCCAAGAGGTATCGGAAAAAGAGAAGGCCCGCGCCGATGCGGTTGCAGCAGCCGAGCGGGCGGCCCGCGAAAAGCTGGAAAAAGAAACGGCCCGCGTGGCCGCATTATCCGCCGAGCTTTCAGACGCCCGCAAAAAGCTGGCAAAAGAGCGTCAAACTTTTGATGCACGTCTGCAAAAGGTGGCTGTTGCCGCTCGCCATAATTGCGCTGGTTTGTCTCGTGACTGGGTGCGCCTCTACAACGAAGCCCTCGGCCTTGCCACCGGTGCCGGTGGTGGCTCCGGAAGTCAGGACACCGATCCCGCCGGAACTGCTCAAAATGCCGGACAAACCGGACCCGCTAGAGCCGGGGTACGCGGCGACGCACTAGCGACTCCTGAGGACGTGCTTGCCCATGTCCGGGATTACGGCGGGTATTGCCGGGGGCTTGAAGTCCAGCTTGCTACGCTGGCGCGGGTGGTGTCGCCGTGACGCTTGACGCACAGACGGTTATTCTAGGTCTTCTCGGCATTGTATGCAGCTTGCTGGCCTATTGGGCCACTCGGCTTGAGGGTCGGGTTGACGAACTGAAAGAAAGCCAATGCCGTATTGTTGAAGAAATGCACAAGAACTATGTGCCGCGCGAGGATTGCCGGGAGCGTACCGGGCAGATCCTTGCGGGTCTGGAACGGGTTGACGACAAGCTTGATCGCGTCGCTGACTCGGTACGCTCAGGGGGAAGTCATGGAAAGCAAGCATGATAACGAGGTGTTGCAGGCGCTGGCCCGCATTGAAAAGAAGGTTGATGCGCTGGCGGCCACGGTTGAAAACGGGCAGGAACATGCCGCCGTGAACAGCGTGGTTTCCGGCGGGCTTTCCGGGGCCGTGGTTGCCGTGGCCCTTGTCTATGCTCAACTTATTCTTGGGGTACGCGCGTAATGGCCCATCCGAAAAGCAAACGCATGGCCCTGCGCTCGGCATACTGCTATAAGGCGCTGTCCCTTGAGGAGGCCGCCGCCCTTGTCGGTATTTCCATCGGTACGGCCCGGCGCTGGAAGACCGACGCGCAAAAAGCCGAAGATGACGATTGGGACAAGGTCAAGGCGGCGTCAAGTCTGGCGGGCGAGGGCATGGAAGCCGTGGCCCGCCAGATGCTCAATGACTACGTGTTGCAGCACCGCACATTGATGGAGCGGATCGGTAAGGATGAAGACATGCCGCCCGCCGAAAAGGTGGAAGCGCTGTCTTCCCTTGCCGACTCTTTTGCAAAAACCATTGCCGCAAGCAAGCGCATTTTACCGGGAATAGACGAGCTGAGCACATCCACTAATCTTATTAGAATGCTTGCTGATTTTACAATCAAACATTTTCCGCAACACGCTTCAGCACTTTTAGAGGTGCTGGAGCCATTCGGCGATCTGGTTGAGAAGGAGTACGGAAAATGAAAAAACTTTCCGCTAAACAGTTCCGGTACGCGCTTGCCGACATTGCCGCCGCCCTGCAACAACAGATCGAAGCTGATTGCGAGGGCTTCCCGTCCGATCCCAAGGCTTCCACCAAGCGCCGGGAACAGGCGCTTGCCGACTTTATCTTTTTCCGGCGCACGTACTTCCCGCACTACTGCACGATCCCCGGCGACAGCACGTTGCATACATGGCTTGACGCCGCCTTGCCGCGCATGGCCGAAGCCCGCGAAGGCCAGCACATCGCCCTTGCCGCTCCGCGCGGCGAAGCGAAAAGCACATTTATCTCCCTGTTTTTCGTGCTGTGGTGCGTTCTTACCGGGCGTAAACGCTACATCCTGATCATTGCCGACGCGCTGGAACAGGCCGCGATTCTCTTGGAGGCGGTCAAGGCGGAACTGGACGGCAACCCGCGCCTTGCTATGGACTTCCCCGCCGAAACAGGCCGGGGGCGGGTCTGGAACGTCGGCACCATTTTGACCGCCCAAAACGTGAAGCTCCAAGCCCTCGGCGCGGGCAAGCGTATGCGCGGCCTGCGTCATGGCCCGTACCGCCCGGATCTTGTGATTCTGGACGATCTGGAAAACGACGAGAACGTGGCCAAGCCCGAGCAGCGCGACAAGTTGCAAGACTGGTTGCAAAAGACCGTCTTGAATCTTGGAGCCGCCGACGGAAGCATGGATGTGGTCTATGTGGGCACGATCCTGCATTACGATTCCGTGCTTGCCCGGACGCTGGACAAGCCCACGTGGCAGTCAAAACGGTTCCGTTCTATCGTCCAGTGGCCGGAACGGCTGGATCTGTGGGACAAGTGGGAAGCCATTTTGCACGCCGACGGTCCCGTTGCAGCCCGCGCCTTTTACGATCTCTATCAGGACGATATGGAGCGCGGCGCGATCGTGTCATGGCCTGCGGGCCGCCCGCTGTACCAGCTTATGACGAAGCGCGCCGACTCCCACGCGGCTTTCGATTCCGAACAGCAAAACGATCCGCTGTCCGGGGACGACGCGCCGTTTGCCTCCTGCATCACGTTCTGGGTCGACCGTTCCCACGACTGGCTGCTGTTCGGGGCCGTTGACCCGTCTCTCGGCAAGCTCGGCGCGGGCCGTGACCCATCCGCGATCCTCGTCGGCGGGTTACTCCGCGACACCATGACGCTTGACGTGGTGGAAGCCAGTATCAGGAAGCGCCACCCCGACCGCATCATTGAAGACGTGATCGCGCTGCACAGCGCGTATCATTGCCTGAATTGGGCCGTTGAGGCCGTGCAGTTTCAGGCGTTTTTTGCCGACGTTCTGGCACAGCGGGCCGCAGCCCGTGGCCTCGCGCTTCCCGTGCGCCCGATCATCAACAGTACCGATAAGCAACTACGCATTGAGACATTGCAGCCCTATTTCGTGCAGGGCCGCATCCGGCTGCACGCCTCGCAGCAGACCTTGATCGACCAACTCCGGCACTTCCCGAAAGCCGACCACGACGACGGGCCGGACGCGCTCGAAATGCTCTGGCGGCTGGCCGTCGGCGGTTTCGTCAGCCTGCGGGATGCGTTCGAGCGGGTGCCGCGTCAAAGCCCGTGGGGCGTGCGGCCCAGCGAGGACGACGATTTTGACAGCTTCGATACCTACGGGGGGTGGACGTAATGATTTTTAGAAGACCGGCAAAACCGCGCCCGCGCAAGCGTGATGCGCTTTCCGCGCAACAGACGGAAACAGGCGGCGGCTTGACGCCCATGCTCTACCTTGAGCGGTGGGGCAATATGACCAACCGCCTGACGCCTTCCCGTTTATCCTCCATTTTGCAAGCCGCCGACGACGGCGACATTACCGAGCAGCACGTGCTTTTCGCGGATATGGAAGACCGTTGTGAGCATCTGGCGGCGGAAATCGGCAAGCGCAAGCGGGCGCTCTTGACGCTGGACTGGGAGATTTTGCCGGGCCGTGCCAAAGATAAAAAGGCCGAAGCCGTGGCCGCCGCCGTGCGCGAGCAGTTCGACATGTTGCCCACCACGTCCGATCTCCTGCTCGATCTGGCGGACGGCATAGGCCACGGTTTCGCGGCCCTTGAAATCGAATGGATACAAACCGGCGGGCTTCATATCCCGGCGGCATTCCATCACCGCCCGCAGAGCTGGTTTCAGGTCATGCGGGACAACCGCAACGTGCTGCGGTTGCGCGATGGTTCCTATGAAGGGGCCGAACTGTGGCCGTTCGGTTGGGTCATTCACACGCACCGCTCGAAATCCGGGTGGCTTCCGCGCGTGGGGCTTTTCCGCACGGTGGCGTGGGCGTACCTGATCCGAGCCTACGCCCTTGAAAGCGCGATCCTGTATACACAGGTCCACGGCCTCCCATTCCGGCTTGGGAAGTACCCGCCCGGAAGCTCCGCCGAAGACAAAGCCGCGCTCAGAACCGCCCTTGCCAATCTCGGACGGGACGCTTCCGGCATTATTCCGCAGGGTATGGAAATTCTTTTCGAGTCGCCCGCCAATGCCACGCAGGACATCCCGGGCATTCTTGTTACCCGGTGTGAACAAGGCATGAGCAAGGCCATTCTCGGCGGGACGCTCACCACGCAGGCGGACGGTAAAACGTCCACCAACGCGCTCGGCGAAGTTCACAACGAAATCAGACATGACATCCTCACGTCCGACGCCGCGCAGATCGCCGCGACGATCACCCGGCAAATCCTCGCTCCGCTGGCCTATCTGAACTGCGGCGTCAGCGATCCGGCACTGCTCCCATACTTCCGGTTTGACACAAGGCAGGCCGAAGACATCAAGGTCTTTGCCGATGCGCTTCCGAAATTGGCATCGGTAATGGACATCCCGGCGGCGTGGGCGCATGAGAAGCTGAAAATTCCGCAGGCCGAAGAAGGGGAAAAGGTGTTGTCCGTGAAGGAAACGTCCGTGCCGCAACCGCCCGCGCCCCTGACGGCGCAGGCCAGAGCCGACGGCGATAAAACGGACCCGTTCCCGGACCAGACTATGATCGACGACATGGCTCCCGACGCGGAGCTGTCGGCGGCGTGCGCCGAACTGCTCGCACCCCTTTTTGACGAAATCCGGGAGGGTGTGGAGCCCGCCGAGCTTTTGGTGCGCCTTGGCGATCTGTATCCGAAGATGGACACGGCGAAGCTGCAAGAGCTTATGGCGCGGGCGATCATGCTCGCAACCATCATCGGCGAAGCCAGCGCGCGGGAAGAGGCCGATGCAAACGCCTGATCTCGTCTACGCGCTGGGGCTCCCGCCGCGTGACGCCGTGGCCTACCTTGAAAGCAAGGGCATTACACCTACGCGGCATTGGTACGACATTTGGCAGGAGGCGCAGGCCAAGGCCGTCACCGTATCCGGCATGACCCGGTTTGATCTTCTGGAAGACGTCAAAAAAGGGTTGGTTGACGCCGTCAAAAACGGCAGGACGGGAAAGATGTTTATTGACGATCTGGCCCCGATCCTGCGGGCGAAGGGCTGGACCGGGAAGCGACAGAGCGTCAACCCGAAAACGGGAGAGGTGACGGAAAGAGGGCTGGATCTTCCGGCGCGCCTGTCCCTGATCTTTTTTCAGAACGTCCAGAGCGCCTACATGTACGGGCGTTACCGGGCCATGCTCGCCAACGCGGAGGAAAGGCCGTGGTGGATGTATGTCGCGGTACTCGACAGCCGCACCCGCCCACACCACCGGGCGCTCCATCGCAAGGTCTTCCGCTATGACGATCCGTTCTGGAAAACGCACTATCCCCCCAACGGCTTTTATTGCCGCTGTCGGGTGCGGGCGCTTTCGGACGTGCAGCTTGAACGGGAAGGGTTGACCCCGGAGAGCGGCGAAGGCCGCATGATAAGCCGGGAGGTTGTCGTCAACCCCCGCGCCCCGGAAAACCAGCAGGTTATCCGGGAGGTATGGGGCTGGCAGGAAAGACCGGGTGGCCTCACACATTGGACGGACACGGGCTTTTCGTACAGCGCGGGCTATACGACCTATCAACTTGACTGCGAGCTGGCGCAAAAGCTGGAGCTTATCAAAAGCGATGCGCTCTATGCCGAAGTTGTGCAGGCTATCAACAACGCCCCGGCCCGGCACGCGGCTTTCGGCTTGTGGATAGAGGAAAAGCTGGCCTCAAAATGGAAGACGGGCGACGCCGTGGTGGTGGGGCTTGTGCAGCCGGAAGTGGTGGCCGCCGCCAAGGCCGCCGGGCTGGACCCGGCCCGCATCGCCGTCATGACGGACAAGAAAGCCGTCCATGTAGACAGGGGGATACATCAAGAAGTGGGAAAAGCCTTGTCATTGGAGCAATACAAGGCACTGGCGAAAAATTTTGCCGATCCCGAGGCGGTCTATTGGGACGTTTCCCACAACAACGCCTTGTATGTATTCCCTGACCCCGATCCGGAGTGGTGCGTCATCATGCCGCTTTCCATGCCGTCCGGGGACACTAGAGCGATGAAGAAGATAGGAAAATATGACGGGGTTGCAACGGCCTATCGAGAGAAGAGGTGGGAGATAAAACGACGCGGAATGGCTGAAATAAAATTGTCCCGCAAGGACAGGAATTGAACCTGTATAATCAGCGCTAGCGATGCTCACCGCCCCATTGCCAATTCGGGGGACACTTGCGGGATTTCTTATAAAATACCTTCTTCCATCTGGGGAGTCAATGAGCGAACTTATCAAAATCAGCATATCCGACGAGGCGTTGCGCGTCGCTCTGGGGAGGCTCATCGCGTCCCTGACCGACACGACGCCGACCATGCGTGCGCTGTCGGAAATCATGATCGACGCTTCGGCCCGCGCCTTCCAGAACAATGCTGATCCCTCTACAGGCACGCCGTGGCAACCGCTGTCGGCGGCAAGGCAGAAACAGCGGGAAGGCAAAGGCCGCTCCGTTGTCAACATGTTGCAGGACAGCGGTCTGCTCGTGGGAAGTATTGCGAACACAGGCGGGCGTTATGCCGTGCGCGAGATCGGCCCCGGCTACGCGCTTGTCGGTACGAACGTCCCCTATGCCGCCATTCACCAATTTGGCGGCAAGACGGGGCCGCGCATCATCCGGGCGAAAAAAGGCAAGGCGCTCAAGATCCCGGGGATCGGATTCCGGCGATCCGTGAATCATCCGGGATCGGTTATCCCCGCCCGCCCGTTCCTGGGCGTCGGCCCGACGGACATCCAGGACATGCTCGACACCATCACCCGAAACCTGCAAAAAGCCCTCAAGCCGTAAAAGCCGTTTTCAGGGCCGTTTTTATCTCAAGATGAATGACGGCCCGTCTTTTTGCTTTACGCATTTTCTAACGGGGGTCTAACGGCCTTTATCGGCGCGTCGCTTCTTTTTCCTCCCCCGCTTTTCCCGTCCGTACCCGTTCCCCCGCCTTTCCACCCGCTGACATGCGTCAACTGGCACGGTTCCACAGCCCTGCTATTCTGACGCCATGAGCACCGCATACACCTCCTCCATCGCCGCCCGCGTTTTGACCGATGCGGGCGGCCCCGCGCCCGGACGCATCCAGCTTTTCCCGGTGGGCGAATTTTCCGCCCGCGACGGAAGGCCCGGTACGCTCAAGGGCGTCAAAGTCAAGGCGTGGACCATCACCCCCACTATTGCCGCCGCCGTAGTTGCCCGTTGGCAGGCGCGCGAGACGCCGCTTGTGGTGGACTACGAGCACCAGACCATGAACGCCGCCGAAAACGGCAAGCCCGCCCCGGCGGCGGGCTGGATCGAGTCTTTGGAGATGGAACCGGACGGTCTGTATGCCACGGTCAAGTGGACGGACGCCGCCCGCGCGTTCATCCAAGCTGACGAGTATCGTTACATTTCGCCCGTTTTCACTTTTGATCCTGAAACCGGGGCCGTGCTTGAACTGAAAAGCGCGGCCCTGACAAACTATCCCGCCCTTGACGGCATGGCCGCCGTCGCCGCGCGGGCAGAGGACGATCTTCCTATGAAGAAAGAGCTTGCCGACAAGTTGTGCAGACTGCTCGGCCTTGCCGCCGACGCGACGGAAGACGCCATGCTGACGGAGCTTCAAAAGCTCCCGGACGGCAAGGCGCTTGCCGTGGCCCTGTCCGAAAAGGATACCGAGATCGCGGCATTGAAGGCCGCCGATCCGGACCCCACCAAGTACGTTCCCGCCGCCATGCTCACCGCCGTGCAGGAGAAAAACGCGGCGCTGTCCGCAAGGGTCAAGGAACTGGAAGACAACGGCGTCCTCGCCGGGCTCACCGCCGAGATCGACGCCGCAGTTGCCGACGGACGCTTGCCGAAGTCCTGTGAAGCGTGGGCGAAGGCCACCGCGAAGACCCACCCGGACGCCGTCAAAAGCTATATCGCGTCTTCCACCACGCCCATTGCCGCCCTGAAAGGTACGCAGACCGGCGGCACGCCTCCCGATGGTACGCCGCGCACCGCCGCTCTGACGGATGAAGATCGGTACGCCGCGAAGGTCGCCGGTATTTCCGAAGAAGACTTTATCGCCGCGAAGGCGAAGGAGAAGAACTGATGCCCGTTGCCACTAATGCACTGCTCAACTCGCTTCGGGTGGGCTACAGCGACGTCTTTGAAAAAGCCAAGGCGGCGGCCCCTTCCCAGTGGGCGATGCTCGCCACCCTTGTAGCCTCCACGGCTGCCTCCACTACCTACGGCTGGCTCGGGCAGTTCCCGAAGCTCGCCGAATGGACCGGACAGCGTGCCTACAAAAGCATGAAGGAATTCGGCTATTCGGTCACGAACAAGAAGTACGAGGCGTCCGTCAAGATTCCCCGCACGGCTTTTGAAGACGACACGCTTGACGTCTACGCGCCGCTGTTCCGTGAGATGGGCTACGCGGCGGCCACCCATCCCGACGAGATCGTCTTCGGGCTTCTGGCCGCCGGGAGAACCGAGGACTGCTACGACGGCAAAAAGTTCTTCGCAGCCGATCACCCGGTCTATCCGAACGTCGACGGCACGGGATCGGTTGTGAATACCTCGAATCTTCTCCGGCCTGCGGCTGTCGAAAGCGTCGTTACCGACAAGACGGCGTGGTATCTGCTCGACGTGTCCCGCCCCCTCAAGCCCTTCATCTTTCAGGAGCGCACCAAGCCGGAGATCGAAGCGATCACGTCCACGGCGAACAACACGGTCTTCGACTACGACGAGTTTCCCTTCGGTATCCGCTACCGCTGCAACGGCGGGTATGGCTTCTGGCAACAGGCCGTTTGCTGCACGGACGATCTCACCGCCGCCAACTTCCAGCTCGCCCTCGAGACCATGCAAGGCTTCAAGGCCGACGGCGGACGGCCCCTTGGGCTTGGCTTCGGCGGCAAGACCGGGACGCTGCTTGTCGTCCCGCCCACGTTGCAGGCCGATGCCCGCGAAATCCTTGTTGCGGAACGCGATCAGTACGGCGCGAGCAACATCTGGTTCGACGCGGCAACCATTATCGTCAGCCCGTGGCTTGCGTAATGTACGCCACCGTTGAGGACCTTGTTTCCCTGTTCGGAGAGCGTGAAGTGATCACGCTCTCCACAAAGAAAAAGGGGAACGCGATTGACCGGGAGGCGCTGGAAACGGCGATCGGCTACGCAAGCTCGGAAGTGGACAGCTATCTCGCCTCCCGTTACGCCGTACCGCTCGCCGACCCCGTGCCGCCCGTGGTCATGATGGTGACGGCGGACATTGTGCGCTACCGGCTCACAAGCGGCGACGTGTCCGAAAAAGATCCGATTATCACCCGGTACAAGTCGACCGTGGCATGGCTCAAAGATGTCGCGTCGGGCATTGTGTCGCTTCCCTGCGCCGGTTCCGCATCCGGTGAAACGGCGGACGGCGTCGAAATCAACGCCGGGACGAGGAATTGGTAATGCCGAGCCTTGTGGAAATACGCGATGCGGCGATCCGGGAGTTGAGCTTGCTTCTCCCGGACGTCACCGTCGAGGCCATATCCGGCGGGGCGGACGCAGCCGAAGTTTTGCGCGAGTCTCTCGGTCCGGCGACGGTCCTCGTGACCATCCTGTCGGCACAAAACACCGCATCAACGGATTCGTTTGACCTTGACGTATACGGACAGTTTGCCGCCATCGTCGTGATTTACGGCGGTACCGGACAGGAAGAGCGGGAGATGGACGGGCTCGCCGTGGTTGACGAGGTTGTCCACGCGATCCACGGGCAGATGTTCGGGCTCACTGATACGTCTTTTGCCCAGATACGATCCATTGCCCCTCTGGACGATGAAGAACTGGAAAGAAGAGGTGCGTGGGCGTGGGCGGTGCTCTGGGGGCAAGCCTTCACGCTCACCCCGCCAGCGGAGAAAAACCATGAATCTCTATGACACCCTGAAAGACAAGGTCCAGCTCGCCGCCCGCGCCCTTGCCCTTCCTCTCGGATGGGAAGGCGAGCCCTTTGTCCCGCCGCACGCCTCGCACCTTCGGGCGCAGGTAGTCTTCGAGAACCAGAAGCAGGCCACGCTCGGTATGAGCGGCCTCACCAAGATCGACGGACGGATCGAGATTAAAGTGATGGCTAAAGCCGGGGAAGACGCGCTTGTCGCGACCCTCGCCGATCAGGTCGCCCGGAAATTCCCGCGCGGGGAGGATATTCACTTCGACGACGGGACCATCACCATCACCACACCCCGCAAGTCCGGACCCGCCTGTGACGGCAAGCGCACCGGGGTCGTGGTCAACGTGGGCTTTTACACCTTCCAAGCCTAAAGGACGTTCAGTATGTACACTATCGCATCAGGCGCAAAACACGGGCTCCGATATGTCAAAGAGACGACGCCGGGAACGACGCCCGCGTCGCCCGCCATGACCGAGCTCAACCATAATTCCTGCTCGCTGACGCTTACCCGCGACACGTTCACGTCGAACGCCCTGCGTTCTGACCGTCAGATTCCCTTCCACCGTACCGGCGTGGACAAGATCGCCGGGGATATCGCGTTCGAGTTCGGGGCAAAGGAATATGACCCGTTCCTTGAAGCGGCCCTTGCCGGAAACTGGACGGAAAACGTCCTGAAAGCCGGTGTCGCGGTCCATGCCTTCACGCTTGAGCGGGCGTTTACCAATATCAATCAGTACGCCACGTATACCGGCTGTTTCGTCAATCAGTTCTCGCTTTCGGTAAAGCCCAATGAAATGCTTTCCGGCACGCTCTCCATTGTCGGGCTTTCCGGCGAGCGGGGCACCACGCCGCTCGCGGCGTCCCCCACCCCGGTGGGCGAAACCGATCCGTTCGACAGCTTCAAGGGCTCGCTCAAGATCGACAATCAGGCGATCGCCGTCGTGACCGGCATTGATCTGACCCTCGCCAACGGGATTGAGCCGCAGTACGCGATTTTCGACCGTTCGGCGAAGGCCGTGAGCTGGGGCCGCAGCACGCTTACCGGGACGCTTTCGGCGTTCTATATTGACGGGAACCTTCCCGAGTATTTCATCAACGATTCCCGCGTGAAACTGGAATTCACCCTTGAGCGCGGCGAGTATTCGTACACGTTCCTCATCCCTTCCATCACGCTGACCGGCGCTGACGATTCCGTGCAGTCCGAAGGCCCGATCCAGCTCAATGTCCCGTGGTCCGCCGCGCTTGATCCGACGCTTGGCACCAACTTCCAGATCACCCGCACCGTGCCCGCCGACCCCGGCGCGTAAACCTTCACCTATATATAAGGATAAAGCCATGACCAAAGCTACCGAATCCGCCGCCGTCGAAACCGCCCTTGCAACCCCCTTTGACTTCACCACCCGCGACGTCGCCAAAAAGGCCGAAGAAGGGGCGGAGCTCGAAGTGCTTGATCCCGTCACCAATGAGCCCGTGGGCGTCTTCATCACGCTTGCCGGTGCCGATTCCGCCATCCACCGCAAGACCACGGCCACAATCGCCAAGCGCCGCTTGAGCAATACGAAGGGGTTCCGCAACCGGGCTCTTGATCCCGAGAAATTCGAGGCGGAAGGCATCGAAGTGCTCGCCGCCTGTACGCTCGGCTGGAAGGGCGTCGTTGTTGACGGCGCGCCCCTCCCGTGCAGCCGCGACAACGCGATCATGCTGTACACCCGGTTCCCGTGGCTGCGCGAGCAGGTTGACCAGTTCGTCAGCGACCGCTCGGTCTATTTGCAGGACTGACCGAGGCGCTGTGCGAAGCCGTCCGCGTATGGGTACCGCAAATCATGGCGGGCGCGGGCGGCGCGTCTCAGCGCGATCATATCCTTGAGGCGTGCAGGCAGACGGGGAAGACGCCGGAAGAGCTCGGCTACCCTGAAATCTCTCTTGAAGACGAGGAAATGCCAATTCCCGAAGACGGGTTGTATCTCTGGTTCTTCTTTCAGGAACTTTGCGGCGGACGCGGCAACAACGGCTTCGGCCCCACGGCGTTGTCATGGTCGGACATGGAAGCATGGGCACGGCTCACGTCCGCCCCTCTCTCCCCATATGAAGTTTTGACGCTGCGCAGCATGGATGCGGCCTTTCTGGCCGCCTACGCCAAAGAAACGGAAAGACACAACAAAAACAAGGGTAAGCAATGACAGGCGGCACAACGACGGTAGGCATTGAAGTACGCGCGGACGGCACGCAGGAAGCGGCTCGCGACCTTGCCGCCGTTGACGCTTCCTTGAAGAAGATCCAGGCGGACCTCGGCGGGACGGCGCAGCCCGCCGGGGTCGCCGCGCAGGGGCTTGAGCAGCTCGGGGCCGCCGGGAAGTCCGCCGGTGCCGGGCTTGGTGCCGTCGGCGCGTCGGCGAAGAAGGCCGCCGAAGGGCTTGGCTCCGTCTCGAAATTCGCAAGTTCTGCCAAGTTTGACAAAGTCGTGTCCGACCTTGGCGCAATGGGCGTCAAGCTCAATACGTCGAGCCTTCACGCTCAAAAGTTGGCAAAAGCCATGCAGCAGGTTGAGCGCGAACGGGCTTTTCAGCAGCTCGCCGCCGATGCCAATCTTTCCACGCTTCAGCTTGCCAAATTCCGCGCCGAGCTTGGCGACACGCGCGGGGCGCTGGCGACACTGTCGAACGGCCTCGGTTTGTCAAAAGCCGCCATGCTCGCCTTTGCCGCCGCCGTGGCTTTCGGCGGGCAGGCGTGCCTTGAAGCCGCGCTTCAAGCCGATCGCCTCTCGAAAGCCTACACCACGATCACCGGCTCGTCGTCCGCCGCACAACAGCAGCTTTCCTATCTCTATGACGTCAGCAACCGCTTGGGGTTGCAATTCCAGTCCACGGCGGAATCGGCAAAAACTTTTTTTGCGGCGGGCAAGGGCTCATCGCTTGAAAAGGACATGAACGGCATTTTCGAGGCCGTGGCATCCGCCGGTGCCGCCCTTGCCCTTTCGCAAGACGATATGCAGGGGGCTTTTCTCGCCCTTGGGCAGATGATCAGCAAGGGCAAGGTGCAGGCCGAAGAATTGCGGGGACAGCTCGGCGAACGTCTCCCCGGCGCGTTTCAGCTCGCTGCGAAGGCTATGGGTATGACCACCGCCCAGCTGGATAAGTTTATGGCCGACGGCAAGCTCACCGCCGAAGACCTGTTGCCGAAGCTTGCCAAAGTCATGCAGGAGGAGTTTGGGGCCGCCGCAGAGGCAGCAGCTTATGGACTGCAAGGCCAGATGAATCGTCTTTCCACAGAATGGACGCGGCTCAAGGCGACGATACTCGATTCCGATTCCGTCGCCAGTGTCTTCGGAACACTCGCCGAGGGCATGAAATCCCTCGCGGATAATGGGGAAATAGTTGCCGCCGTGGTCGGCAAGGGCCTTCAGTGGGCGGCGTGGTCCGCCGGGGTATATGCTTTCATCAAGTCCATATCCGGCCTTGTCGCCGTCTTTCAAACGCTCAAGACTTTAGCCGGGGCCGTGAGTTTTGCGGGTATTTTCAAGGCCGCCGGTCCGGTTGCCGCCGCGTTGGGGCTGGTTGCCGTCGCAATAGGCTCCGTAACCACGGAGCAGGATAGCGGCGAAGATATCGGCAGGCGTTATGCTTCCGTCACTTCCGACATTGCCGCCGCGCTCAAAAAGCAGGCGCAAGCCGCGAATGATGCCAAGGCCAGCACGGATCAGCTTTCGGAATCGCAGAAAAAGCTCTCCGCTTCACAGGCTATCGAAGATCAGGCGCGGGCATTGCAGGAAATGCAGTCCCTTGCAACAGGCAAAGGTTGGCTTGAAATGCTCGGTCTTGGCGGCGAATCCGACGAAGCTGTTGAGAAGATCAGGGAAAAGACCGTTGAGCTCTTGACGGCGATCCGTACCGGACAAGGGGACGTCTCACAACTTGCGTTTGAAATCGATAAGCTCGGTACGACATCTGACAGCGCCGCAAGGCTCGCAACATCTATCCTTGACTGGCTTGCCAAAGCAGAAAAGGCGGGCAAGACGGCGGGCGGACAGTTTATCATTACGACGGACGCGGCCCGCGATCTGACTCGGTCAATGGAAGAAGCCAAGGCCGTTATGTCGTCCCCGTGGACCATCAACGTCGATGATGCAATCAAGAGTATCGCCGCTCTTGAAAAGGGCATCCGGGCTTTTCAAGCCGAACGCCTCGGCATGAAGGGCTCGAAGCTGTCCGATATTCTTTCCGACTTCTCTCCGGAGGTCGTGAAGCGCGCGCAGGACGCCTATTCTTCCAAGGGCTTCGGCATGGCTCTCAAGGCGTTGGGGATTGAGATCGGTAGCCTGACGGTTGAGCAGGAAAAAAATCTCAACACGGCTTTTCGCCTGCAAAAGCAGTATGACGCCGAAGCGAAGACGACTGAGGCGTACAGAAAGGCATTGCGCGAAGCCGAGAAGGATCACACGTCCGCGTATAACCAGATGGAGAACAACGCGGCGTCGTACAAGTCGGAAGTTGAGCAGACCGAGGCATCAATCCGTTCCCTGCAAGCGCAGCTCGCCACGGCCCCCGGTGATGTCTTTTCGCGTGAGCAGGCAAAGATCCTTGCCGACTATGAAAAGACGCTGGAAAAAATCAACGAAGAGGCCACAAAATACGCCAATAAAAAGGGCGTCAGCACAGAACAAGCAAATCAGCTTAAGAAGCAGAAAGAGATTGAGGCCGGGCTCAAGCGCGATCTTGATCTGCGTCAGGCGCAGGAAAAGGAGGAGAAGCGTCTGGCCGAACTCGCGCGCGACAAGTACGAGTTTTACAAGGAGCTTGAGGAACTGACCGGGGAGTATGGGCTTTCCCTGCAATTCCAGTCGGAAGTCCTCGCCGCGCAGGTGAAGGAACTTGAACGGCTTCAAATTCCGCAGGAGTACATAGAGCAGTGGAAAGGGCTCAAGGCGCTCCAGTCGTCGAACGATTGGGCAGACGGTGCCGTGCGCGGCATTCTGAAATTCAAGGCCGAAGCGTCTGATACGGCGGGCCAGACCGAAAGCGCCTTTACAAGCCTGTTTTCCGGCATTCAGTCGGCTTCGTTGAATATGTGGGAAGATTTCCTCGAAACCGGCAAGCTTTCGCTGTCGTCGCTCAAAAGCGTCTTCAAAAGTTTCATCGCGCAACTGCTCCAGATTGCGGTGATGAACCCGATCATCGTGCGGGTGGCGACAAGCGTTCAGGGGGCGCTCTGGGGCGCATCCGCCGAATCCGTGCTTTCCGGTTCGACACAGTCCGGCGGCATAAGCGGGCTGATCGGAAATATCCCGTTCTCCTCCTTTCTCCCCGATTCTTTCACTTCCGGTCTGTCCGGCATTATGGGAGCGACTCTTCCGGGTACTGTTTCCGCGCTGACGACGCCGGGAGCGTACACGGCGGGGGAAATCCTGCTCATGCAGGGCGGCGGCACCACGGCGGGTACGGTGGGCGGTCAGGCCGCGCTCATGTCGGGCGGCCTTTCCCTTGGTTCCGCGCTCATGTACGGAGGCCTCGGTTCGCTCGGGTATTCCCTGCTCGGCGGAGCGTTGGGGCTTCCCCAGAACAAGTACAGCGGCATCACCAGCGGCCTTGGAGCGGGGCTTGGCGCATGGGGCGCCAGCGCCGCATTGTCCGGTACGGCCCTTGGCGCGACGCTCGGCAGCGCGGTACCCGTGGTTGGTACGGTCATCGGCGCGGCTCTTGGCGGGCTGGCATCGTCTTTGTTCGGCGGCGGGAAGAAAACACATCCTTCCGTCTACA
>PPYF01384986.1_pt1 | contig 37802 bp, 37 predicted proteins | sample 1559871 | NCBI WGS metagenome assembly PPYF01 (sample SAMN08240021, study PRJNA423297) | Human gut metagenome, whole genome shotgun sequencing project.
CATTAATAGGAGCACTATACAAAGGTATCTTTGCACGTTGTTCCAATGAAACTAAATCGATAAAAAAACTAGTTGTTACATATCCAAATACATATACAATTGAAAATTTGGATAGTATTAAAACAATTTTACAAGAGAAACTCTCTCTGAATTTAAATGGACAAGTGACTTTTGTGCCAGAGTCTGATGCTGTTGCAGCTTATTATTTTGACCAAAAAATAATGAATGAAGGTGGCTTTTTAGATGAAAATGGGAATCCTAAGAAAGAAGTGAACGTGGTTATATATGACATGGGAGCAGGTACATTGGATTTAAGTCTTATTTCATTTAGATACACTTTAGAAGATTCGATTACAGCATCAATAGTTAGTAAAATCGGAGTGCCTTTAGCTGGTAATTATTTAAATTATATTATTTACAAGACATTGCTTGACAAGGGTATTGTGCAAAGCGAAAATGAAATAGATGATAATACTATTAAAGATTTAACGGAGGGTATAAAGCATGAATACAATACTAATGATGAGAAGATAGCCGATTTGCGTCCAAATTGGTATACAATGTATCAAAATATTTTAGATGTTTCTAAAATTGATACCTATCAAGGTTTATTTGAAAATGAAATGGATGCATTCTTTACTTGTTGTAGTAAGACAATACTTCAATTATTAAATCCAAATAACACAAAAATTGATACTATTGTATTTTCTGGTCGAGCAAGCAAATTCTCATCTTTGCGTGAAAAAGTTATAGAGGCGTTAAATGAGCAGCAAAAAGGAGAATCTGTTAATGAAGATGTACTTTTGCCCATAGGAAACTGTGGTGACCATTTAAAGACCTGCGTGGCTATTGGCGCATTAAAATATCAAAGTTTCTTTAATAGCGACGGTCAATTCAGAATTGAAAACAAAAATATATATTCGAAGATATCTGTTGTGTATTGGGGAAAAAACAAAACAGGCGGATATGGCGTTTGTGTCAAAACTCTCATTGACCCGCAAACTGAGAATTGGGAAGATGCTGAGCTTATTAATGGAACATGGTGTAAGGAGTTTACTGCATCAGAAAATATTTCTGGACATCTGACGGGGAAATTTATATATTATATTCAAACTAATTTAAATAACACCCTAATTCAAGAATTATTCAAGAAGGTATATTTGAATAATCCTTCAAGAAACGATGATTTGAATTGGGCTTTTGTGAATATATTATATGAAAAACGCATCACAGACTCTAAACCTTTTGACGTAAGCCTAAGAATATCCAAGGATAATAAAATAATTGACAGAAGAATTGGTAGCTTGATGCTAAATGACAAAAAGTTGCTCGAGAACGTTGAAGATAATATTTTGTACAAAAGAAGTATGTGGCCATTTATTACACAATTAACAGATTAATAGTATGAATATAAATATTAATATTTCGGGAGCTTCAGACTCCCAATCTATTCAGTTGTTAACAAATGTTATTAACTGCTTGCAGTCTCAAATAGAAAAGTTTGCAACACTGGAGAGCGAGAAAAATGACCTTGCTACTAAGTTTGCAACCTTGGAGGGCGAGAAGAATGACCTTGCTACTAAGTTTGTAACATTGGAGGGCGAGAAGAATGACCTCGCGACTAAGTTTGCAACCTTGGAGGGCGAGAAGAATGACCTTGCTACTAAGTACGCGACCTTGGAGGGCGAGAAGAATGACATTGCTACTAAGTACGCGACCTTGGAGGGCGAGAAGAATGACATTGCTACTAAGTTTGCAACCTTGGAGGGCGAGAAGAATGACCTTGCTACTAAGTACGCGACCTTGGAGGGCGAGAAGAATGACCTCACAATCAAGTGTAATACTTTGGAGAGCGAGAAACAATCGTCTGACAATAAAATTTTGGTATTTACACAAGAAAGAACCGATAGATTTATTGCATCGATAAAACACATCTCAATGATGCTTCATTCTTCTTTAAAATCAGAGTTAAATAGTGAATGGGCAGAATATATAGGTCGAATAAAGAATGATATAGATGTATTTTTATCCGAGGTTAAAAGCATCAATGATATTACATTAAAAATTGTATCTAAGAATGGTTGGTTTGCGAAACTATCTTCAATATACTGGTGGAGTGTGGCCACTAATGTAAGAGAGTCTCTCCCTATTTCACTTCAAGAGGGATCAGGTTTTCACTATTCATTTTGTAATTTACTTAATGAAATGAAAATATCGGGGTTAGAAGTTACAATTCCCAATGGTAATTTCTCTAATAAAATTGATAGTTACAAGAAAGATTATAGTGAAGATACCGCTGTACAAAAATTATTTCCAGAATACAGACCTGAAAGTTTTGTCTTATGTGAAATTAATTATGTGTCATTCAATGGGAACCTAGGGACATGTATAGGATATAAATAGGATTATTGGTTAGTTCATTTATTATTTGGTTTGGGACCATAATTTAATCAATTACCCCAAACCAAATGATTTATTACTTACAACATCTGTTATAAAGGGTATTATTAAACAACAGCAGACAATAGATAGATTTATATGATTTCTCTACTCTATTCATCATACGAATATCTTTAGAACTAAAATATACAATAATAAAACGTATGGGATGGTATGACCTGACTTCGAGACAACAAGAGTTGGATCGTAAAATAGAAAACAGTGGCATTAAGTTGGATTCTTCCAGCAGTTGCCTAAAGAAAGTAATGCGAGCCATTGGGGCATCAAGCAGCGAAGAAGATTATGTGAAAAGCCGAATCGCTCTTCGATTGAAGACCCAAGCACTTCTTGATGATACGGATGACTTCATCAACCGCACAGAAAAGATGTTGGATGATTTCAAGAAGGACGATGAGAAATGGGAACGAGGAGGTCGAAAACTCGGCTTTAAGTTTTGGGACTAAAATTTGTTTATTATGACACAGGAAGCGTTTAATCAGATTATAGAAGCAGCTCGTCATGGTGACGTGTTTGCCCAAACCGCACTCGGAATTATGCTGTGTGAGGGCAAGATTGTACACCCAAACCGGGAACATGGTTTGGGTTGGTTGAAGAATGCAGCCCAATGCAACTGCCTTTGGGCAAGGGAAGTTTATACTGAATACTCTCAGCCGCAAAATCAATCATCACAGTCCTCTGCTTCCAATGGAATGGCAGACAACACTGATTACGAGCAGGAGTTGAATAATCTGATTGGATTGGATCGTGTCAAGACAGATATAGACTCGCTTCGAAACCTGCTCCGTATTCAGAAGATGAGGGAACAGAGTGGACTGCCAACGACTTCTGTGTCCTACCACTGCGTTTTCACAGGCAATCCCGGTACAGGCAAAACAACCGTAGCCAGAATAGTGGCAGGTATTTACAAAGAACTGGGTGTGCTGCAGAAAGGACATCTTGTAGAGGTTGACCGCAGTAAGTTAGTTGCAGAGTATGTGGGACAGACTGCTGTGAAAACAAACAAGGTCATTGACGATGCGCTGGATGGAGTGCTGTTCATCGACGAGGCATATACACTTATAGGTGGAGAAAATGACTTTGGAGCGGAAGCCATTGCAACGTTGCTGAAACGTATGGAAGATGACAGAGACAGACTTGTGGTTATCCTTGCTGGATATACAGACGAGATAAAAGGATTCATCGAGTCAAATCCCGGCCTCCAATCGCGATTCAACAGATATATTCAGTTTGATGACTACTCTGTTGAGGAATTGGTAAAGATATTCAAGTTCAACCTGAGAAAGTCTCATTATAAGATTAAGCGGGATGCCCTTGAAGCACTGCAAGCGAGAATCGAGCAGGCTGTGCGTCATAAGGACAAGCATTTCGGCAATGCAAGATATTGCAGGAACATCTTTGAGAAGATAATCCAGAACCAAGCCAATAGACTGGCAAAGATGGACTCAATAGACAACGAGCAACTCGTGATAATAACAAAAGAAGACATTAACATATAAAGAAAGGTGATATGGACAAGATACTTAGATTATTCGGAGGAAGCGAACAATTGTGGCAGTACATACAAAAGTATGCAAAGACAGCTGGCGTGGAAGGAACACGCACCGTCTTGGAGTTGTATTACGTGTTGAAGTCACCTGACACTCCAGGATTGGATAAGACTATCATAGTGGCAGCCCTTGCCTATCAACTTCTTCCAGAAGACTTGATAAGCACAGAGAACTTCGGCATTCTTGGCTTTATTGACAATGGTGCCGCACTTGCATTGGCATATAATAGGGTGAAATCACGTGTTACCCCGCAAATCGATGCACAGGTAAATGCCATCCTCAATCAGTGGTTTGGTGGTATGCAACCTGCCATAGCAAGCGATGCGCCTTCTAACAACAATTGGAATAGCCCTAATTCATACAATGACGGATGGCGTGAGCAGCCTGTGCAGACTCCTCCCCAGTTCAACACTCAGGGATCTGTAAACAAACCACGTAAGCCAACCACACCAATGTGGGATGACGATGATGTGGTGATAGACTGATAATATATATATTCACATAAAGAAATACGAAGATGACACCATACGAGCAATTAGGATTTACATTACCTTCAGCGGCAGGTATTGGTCAAGCGGTAGAAGCCATGCCTGCTGGTGAAAGGGTAATTTCGGGATATTTCGCCGGTCAAATGGCAGGAATGGTATATGCAGGCTGGAAATCCCGCAGAACTGCTGCTGAGCATAATGCCAGAGCTATCAGTTTCCAAGAGGAACTAAACCAGATTCGCAATGAGTTTGGTGACAGAAAAATGCAGGCTGAAATTGAATTCCTCCATGAGTGTCATGACCTTGGCATGAAAAGCCAAAGAGAGGCAGCCCTTCAGTCGTGCCGTGACCGTCAACAGGAAGAAGAGTTCAGACGTTTCTGTGAGAAGTCTTGGAACACGCATTTTCGTCCGCAAATCAACGCTGTATTAGAAGAGATGCTACATCCTTCCACGGATAACATCGGCGTTCCAAGGTTAAAATTGATGGTTGCCCGTACACCGTTGACTGCAAAGAGCATGGACAAGAAGGGCGCATACGCAGACTTCTGTGATGAGTTTAAAGAGGATTTCTTGTTGCATTATAATCTTGGCTTGGATTCCATCTGGATGAGAGGCTGGGAATGTGACTGCGTAAGTGCCATGGCAGACACCATGAACTTGCATTACATCATGCAAGGTCTGCCAACAGTTATCATCTATCCTGTTCAGCGAGGTGACACCCTCTCAATAGAAACCGCGACATGGGGTTATCAGTTAGGACAGAGTCACATGATTATGGACAAGACATTTAGGGTGCCGATGCCCAAGATAGCAGAGAACCCTGACAGAATGAGAGCCCTGATGATTGCTGCTGCAGCATACATTGATGACTGTTATCGACTGATGCTTCATCATTCACCGGCAGACTCTCTTTATAAGATAAAAGGTTTGCTGCAAGAGGATGAACTTGTCTGGAATATGTTGACCACAAAATATCGTGGACTCATCATCCAAAGCCAGAACAATATCGATACCATGATTATCGATGAAGAAGAAATTAAGAAACTTGATAAGACGATTGAATCATGATCATAGCAGGTGCAACAATAGGAGCAGTATCGTTTGGCATACAGGCATACAATGCCTGGAGGAACGAAAAGGGCGCCAAGGCCATCCAAGAGAAGCAAGAGGCATATCAGCGTGCCGTTATGGAGAAGAATTTTGAGGTGGCCATGGAACAGTTTCATGCCATGGCAGATGCGAGAAGGCAGATTATAGAAGAGGAACGCATAGAAAGAAAGAACGTCATGCAGGAGATGCACAAGCAGAACTTGCAAACAATAGCCGAACTGGCGTCTTTGGAAAAATGGCCTTTAGCAGTCATGCCTTTGGTAATGAGAGACGACAACCTTTTCGGTTATGAAACTGACGATGTGGAAAGCATTGTTCCCATCAACGTGATTATGGGTCCATGCAGAGACCGTAACTTCCAGAATAAGATTTGGAAGGTCGTTGAAGACGAACTGTCCATCAGATTCGCCAAGTCATGGAACAAAGCCAGCAGTCACCCTGTCCTTTTCTATCAGGACGCATGGAAAGATGACAAAGACCCTGCGGACAGTGCTCAATGTGCCAACATTCATGCTTCAACGCAAAATGTGCCAACGATAATCTTTTCACCTGTACTGACAAAAAGAGGTCTCCAAATTGAGATGACCCATTGGTGCGTTACCGGAATGGATGCAAGCAATAGTTACTGCCGTGAAATCAGATTGTCATTAGAGGGGACGCATTACCAATACCATCAGAATGACGATTATGAGAATGTAGATATCGAACAGCTTGTATCGGAACTCGTTGATATGCTGGAGGGCATCATCGGTTATATGGATGACCAATATATGTGGTGCAGATATAGTGTGATACCATTGCTCCCACAATTACTGTCTATGCGTTATGACGTTGACCACGCAACCGTACAGAATATGTATGAGCAATACGTGGGCATGTTGAAGAGCAGCCTCAGAAATAGTCAAGTCCAGTTGATATTGGACTTTGATGCCGTGCTATCGTATTGCGCCGTCATTGACCGATTTGGGAAATGTGATGACGCATTCAAGGTAGTATGTTGTCAGTTCCTTGGTGAGAATGCACTTGTGGATCAAAAGATGGGGCTTCCATCTTACGAGCTGGACAAATTGGTGACATTCCTTAGATATGTTATGAGCCACCAAAAAGAGTTGAGCGTATCAGAAGGATTCATCAGCGGTCTTCATTACAGCATATCCCTTGAAAGTTTGTATCGGAACAGTATTGAAAACCTTTATACGGACAACAGAATCAACTCCTGTGATGAAGCTCATACATTCATTATGGCAGAGCCTATCACAGATAAAGCGAAACATTCGCTATCAACCGAGTGTCTTGACATCTGCGACAACCTTATAGAACGGTGTCGCCAAGAGACGGACGAGACTACTGACAGAAGGAATTGGGTTCGTCCAATGTTCAAAGAACAGGTTTTTGGGGTCTTTGACCAAAAGGCAACAGATATATTAGGAGTTATTGATAATAAAAGCAATCAATATAGAGAAGAGACAATTGCAAGTGTATTAAGCAAGACATTGTCTGCCCATCAGGAAAACGATTTGCTTCGTTTTGGCAATGAGGAGGAAGCACATGCCTTTGATGAATGTTATATGCGTCTGAAAGATTTTGTCAATTCAAAAGCAAACGATGTCAAAGTGGATTTCTGGAAGGACTCCTATATCAAGGACAGTGTGGAGAAAAGAATACTTGAATATTGTAATGCTTCCCTTACCAAATGGATTGACTACATTTTCTTAAAAGAAGACATCATCCATGACTCTATCTCTGATGAAGACAAACAATTCATTGAGAGTAAAATGGTGAATCTCAACCAAATGCTTGACAAGATTGCCGACGATTATATAATAATAAGTTTTTCACCTCAAACAAAGCAAGACAATGGATGCACATTTTGATACTACCGTTTACCACCCGACGTTTGATTTCAATCATGCGGTATATACTGATGCTCTCGGGCATTTTCACAATTTGGCTCACGAGTACAACCTGCCAGATGATTTAATACAGAATGCTGTACACGATGCGTGTGGCTTTATGCAGATGAATGACCTTGAAGTCAGAATGGATCAAAGTACTGGAGTTTACACGCATGACCCCACAACCCTGAATGATGATGTTCTCGGTTTCAGTCGTGAACAGATGTTGAATTTGGGTATTCATGATGAGCAATCGCTATCACTGATTTGCACCCATGAAGTGGCTCATTGCATGTTGCAATACCTGAGCAATACGCATCAGCTCAGTAATTGGCAGGAGGAACTTTCCTGTGATGCATTTATGGGTGTTCGGGCTGCGATAGAGGGTATTGACACAACTGCTGTTGAGGAATCATTAGGGCGCGAAACGCCCAGCCCGACGCATCCTAATGGTGAACTTCGTTTGAAGTATATAGAAATTGGCAAGGAGATAGGTGAAGACCTGAAATCTCACGAAATACCTGTGACAGCAGAGAATATCCTTGCAAGATTGAATGACCACGTTCAGGAAGATGCAAGCGAAATCTTCAAGCAGGAAGCCATCGTGAATGAGATTGCCCTGCAACAGGTGCAAACCAATGCATACCATGGTGCAAGTGGAGAAACTACTGGTAGCGTAGGAATTGTATCACAATCGGGTGATAGCGATACTACGGATGGTTCTGCATTCCATGGAATAACATACACAGCATCTGAGATTGCGGAACGCCGACACCGAGTGGAGAACTGTGAAGACAGAGTGCGCAGGTTGAAGCACGAGTTAGAACTGCTGGAATACAAGGAAAGAGCTTTGAGAGGCAGAGAGAATAGTGTTGATGAGTATCGGGCAACATGTAACAAGATACATGATACGCAGAGCAAGATTCACAGCGCGAATATCGATCTCAAAAATGCAAAACATGCATTGAATCTTGCGCTATAGTATTAATTTTCATTGAATACCATTATGGCAAACATATTCGACAATCCTGCATTCCAGTTTCTTCAGAGACCTTCAATGGAAGACTTCTTGAAGCGATGCCAGCAACGTTTTAACCGATTCGGGTTGAGTGATGCTGACATCAACGATGCTATCAAGTCGGCTTGTGATTTCTTCAACATTCCGATGCCGAGGATGATACAAGATCTCACAAATGCTCAAAATGGACAGACCATGTTTATGAATTGGGACAGGGGAAGCTATTACGATGACGTGCTGTGTTTCAATATGCAGCAGCTTATCAATATGAATGTCACCAATAAGGAGGCATTCTCACTGGTAATGACTCATGAATGCGGCCACCGTGTCCTTCAAAATACCCAATTCCCTGGTGTGGCTAACGGACAATGGGAGTCTGAACTATGTCCAGACTTCTTTATGGGATGCAGAGCAGGATTATGGAATATGTCTTCTATAGAGAAAGTGGCTATGGGATTGTTGCTGACCAACGGCAGCCCAAGCCATCCAGAAGGGACTCTCAGAGCCATGTTTATCAGACATGGCCGTTATGTGGCACCTGAAATGCATCGTCGAGGAATACCATTGACCATTCAAAATTTGGTTAATGAGTTTATGGCATTCAGAAACCAGAATCTCTATGAAATACAGAATCAGCAGCGAAAGTATTATAGGTTTTAAGATGGTTTGCATATGATATTAATAATTAGCTCAATAGTAGTAATAGCAATAGGAGTTGGTTTGGCTTGTCTTCGTTCAAAAAGGAAATTTGAGGATAAAGTCAACACTCTTATGGATGCAGATGACTCAATCGATGTGATTGATACATCAAATTTAGAGGATGAATTTGACCGTATTGATGAATTACAGGAGAATATCGAAGAGATTCGCAATAATATTGAACAGCTCGATATTCCAACTCCTGAATATGTTTCTTCTTGTGATGACTCTGAGTCATCCCTGAATAAACTATCTAAGTTCTTTGAAGAACATTCTTTAGCTACAGTTGGCACAGAACAGTTTATACTATCTGTTATACCTTCATCGCAAATAGGTCAGTCTCTACATTCCATGGCAGAAGTATTGCCTCCGAATTTAGGCCATGCTGTGTTTGGTGATGCCATTTCTGCAATCAAGGATAATGCATCCTCTGTATTTACCGCAGATGGTCTTGAAAGGTTTTGTTATGGTATGCAACATTTAGGACATATGCAGATGGCATCTATGGCTCATGCTGTATCGCACCATAATTTTGTAAGTGCTGCTTTAACACCAATAAAATCGGGAGCTATGGAAGCATTAGGCGCCAATGATGCTACACGTGAATTGGCTCATTCCATCACTTCTATGGGAAGTGATATGAGTACTGCGTTAGAATCGAGTCAGTGTATTGATGATTTAACGAGTGCTACTGATTTTGATATTACTGGACACATTCCTGTCGTTACTATTGCGATTTCTTCATTTAGAGAGTTTCAATTGCTTACAGAAGATAAAACAGACTATATTACTTCATTGAAAAATATAGCGCTGGATGCTGCTGGAGCAGGTGTTGGTGCATTAGCAGGTGCTAAAGGTGGAGCTCTTGCTGGAAGTTTCTTTGGTCCATTAGGAACAGGTATAGGAGCTGGTATAGGAGCAATATTTGGATCTGTTGCAGGAAGATTTGCAACCAATAAGATTAAACAGATACCACTTAAGAATGCTATAGAAGCTTATGAGAAGGAATACTATATCATGAAGGAAGAGACTGATAAAAAAAGTAGGGAAACCCTGTCTGCTATACGAAACTTTGCAGATGAGAAAAAAGAAGATTTTCATAGTGCTGAGATTATTGAGAATGTTCCTGTTACAGATACGTCTTCTGTGGCTGAGCAGATTGCGATATCTATTTATAGTTTCATCCTTAATGAAGTGGCAGAATTGAAACTTGGTGTCAACAACTTAAAGAAATCAATATGGTATTCAGCCAACAAATATGATGATATAATAAAAGAATATGAGGCTCAAATTGAGGATATTGAAAGCCAATTGCCAGACATAGACCTTGTCAAGGAAGATTCACGATTGGTGATAGACACCTTAGTTAATATAAAGATGCCCAATAGAAGAAGCAACTTGAAAATTCAAACAAAGTTAGAGGAATGTAGCAATGAGTTGAAGGCTGTCAACGACAAGAACAACTCTTCCATACTGGTTTGGTCATACATGATAAATAATCTATATCAAAAGACTCTCAATGACATAGCTGATTTTTCCAATGAGAAAATGCAGAGTTTGAATCTCTTATTTACTACATGGAAAGAAAAGATGAAAGATCTGCAAAATACAGTGGAAAAAGAACGTGCAAAATTGGGATAAATACGAAATATGGTAACACAAGAGGTCTATGAACACATGGCTGAATGGTGGAAATTCCAACGTCGCCATGAATGCAATCTATTTGAAGCCCTTTTCAAGGACAGAGAGGATGTCACTGAAGAGGATATAGTTGCTATTGTGGCTAACGTGGCAGAGTTCTTCAATATGCCTACACCTGAGATAATCAGTAAGTGCGAAACGTTTGCCGAGGTGCTGTTGGGTGACAATGCCGACAAATGCGAATTGTCTTATAATATGGAAATGCTGAAAAAGACAGGTATCAACAACAATGATGCCTTCACCTTGTGTTTCGTTCATGAGATGGCACACCAAATGCTCTTTCATTACCGCTTTTCTCTGTTCTGCAGCGAACGATGGATTCAGGAACTTGCAGCAGATATGACAGCCGGATTATATGCGACAAGACATCTATTGACAACTGGCAAATTCAAATACGCATTGTCAAGACAGAAATACAGCCTAACACATCCCGATGGCAAGTTGAGAAAGGAAATTGTAGAATGTGGCCGTCAAAATCTGGAACGGATGAGAGTGGATGGCAACACGATTATGGACATTGTGGTAAGATACATGCCAATTTTCGTTTATACCCACTACGACACGTTAGAAAGCGACTATCGAAAGATGGCATACGAACTTGAATTACCTTCACCGCCCCCACCGCAACCTGTCAGGATTGAAGACCTGCCAGATAGCAACTTGATTAAGCAAGCGGTAATGAAACATAAAAAACAAAAAGATAAAGACAATGAGAATAATAGATAAATCCCTCATGGATGAGCCTTGTATTGGCAAGTTCATCAAAGAAAACTGTTCGGTCGGACAGTTCCTCGACAATTGTATATACCTGATAGCAGACGAGGAATCCTCATTTGCGAAAAAGGCTGTGTCGTTGATGGAAGAGTATAATGCCAAAATACAGGAACAGAAGAAGGTATATTTCAATGACTATGACTTGGAGGTAATACAGCATGTAGAACTGAAGAACCATCCCAAGATCAAGGAGCGTATTGAGCAATATGGCGATAATTTCGTGATACAATTAAAGAATCATGCGCATAGTGGGAAGAATTTCATCGTTGCCAAGACAAGCGAAGAAAATCTGCTTAGTGACCTTCTCATGATGATGTATGCTGCAGAACGCATCACCAAACATGACATTGGAGAAGCCATAAAGGCTTTTGCGAAAGACAATACGGACGAGTTCATAGAACTTGCTAAAAATGCCATTAATGACGAGGCATTCCAATACAAGTATCTTGCAGGATTGGCTGATAATGCGATGCAACCATCCTTTGGTATGGCGGCATCAACTGCCGCTCTGAAGGAACGGTTGGAGGTAAAAGGTGTTATTACCCACCAACAAAGGATGGAGATGTATTCCCGTTTCTTGGACAACCTGAAGATATACCACAAGACCCATGACCCTAAGGTTGCGGCAGAGCTTGACTTTGTCATCAGTATCATTGACCCTGTCACTTTGCGTATGCTCTTCCTCAAACAATCACCCAAGTTGCAGGAGAAGATTAACAACTACATCAACCCGCGACGAATGGCAGAGGTCTCTACCATGGATTTAGAAGTACGAAAAGTAAAAAAAATAGATGTAAACAGAAAGAACGATGGATATTATCGTCTCTTTCTTGTTAGAGATGAAGAGGCACTGCAAGTTCACTTCAGCAGAAAGAACGGTTGCATCCTCTACCTAATATATCTGTTGGACAGGAAGAAAAACGGCGACAAGGTTGACACGCTGAATCTGTTACAATATAAAGAGTTGTTTGGCAAACTGTACAATATCGTATATGGAATAAATGGTGAGCAATTCTTTATTGACATGATGAAGAACTATAACGCCAATAACGAAGTGCAGCAAAAGGGGTTGTACACCGTGCTGAAAAGCATCCGTGACGACATCGGAGGCACCTGCGAGAGGATGCAAGAACCTGCAGAACCATTCCTTCTCCGTGATATAGCATCGCATCTTGCAGTCTTGCCAGACCATATCAAACTGCCCGATGAAATAACAATGATTTAGTGTTAAATTTAATTAACACATTATGATAATAATCTGATTTTCAGCGGAAAATAATTTGATATAAGGGGCACATTACAAAGCACCTTCATTCTGTCAAAATCTGCCGACCTTTGCAATGAAATTTAACATTGCAGAGGTCGGTTTTCGTATGCATAAACTTAAAGATTTGACAGATATGAAGAAGAATGAAACAACAGGTAGCGCAACCCTCAAAGGCGCAACAGGCAACGGAGTAAAGACTCCTGGTATCGGACAAGCTGTCAAGGACTTTATCATGGGGCTGCTTGTCGTTGTCCGTATGGAAATTGAAGACCATAAGAAGTCGCTCGATGTGACAGATGAGCAACTTGCGGAGATGGTTCTTGTTCGTATAGAGGAAGATAAGCTGACTTTCTCTGATGAAAAAGAGGAACGTAAGTACTATGGTGTTGTAACACGTGAAGTGGTATGGAACTATGCTAATGCGACGGAGGCAGAACGTATTATCAACCGTTTGAAGTCTGGAGACCAACTGTTCGCCCAGAAGTTTTTCTATGGTAAGAATAACAACGAATGCAACATCAGCCGTTTCCGTTCTAAGATTATTGCACAGATCAAGCAGACATATCACTATGAAGTGAGTGTTGAGGAGTTCGGCAATATTGTCTATACCCATTTATGGGATAACGGCACATGGAGCGTATTGGATAACTATGCAAAAAAGAGTAGCTTCTTCTGCTGGCTTGAACAAGTTTCACGCCATGAAGTTATGAGAGTACTGGAAGACATGAAGGTCATTAATGTGAGCCGTGAGCGCACTTCGGGTAATACCCGCTTGCTCGGCACCTCCATCTCGCCTGATGTGTGGGAACTCATCATTACAGACCTTATGCCTGAGGGAATGTATAAGAATCTCCTGATGGCATCCTACGTTGAACGCAAGAACGAAAAGAAGATGGCAAAGGACTTTAAACTGGAAGCAGATTCATTGCGCTCAGAAATCAAGAAGGCAGAAATGGCTTTGAAAGACAAACTGATCCGCGGTGACAGCTATTATGAGGAGTTGGTGTTGAAAGACAAGACTCCGCGCAATATCGAGGTATCGGAAGAGTTTATCAAGGAGTTTGTGAAATGGCAGGAAGGAAAGAGTGATGCTAGTCCTTTGGCAGATGTGTTCGGTATCAATCTCGATAAGGAAGAAATCAATGACAAGGTCGTGGACTTTCTTTACCGCTTCTCTGAAAAACTGCAATGGTCTGACGAAGACAAACTGATATGGCGTTTGCGCTTCATTGAAAACACCGCGCCCGTTGAAGTGGCAGAACGTTGCGGTAGAGCACGTGCATGGTTGGACACCCGTTATTCACGCCTGAACAAAAAGTTCAATGCCGCTATCCGTGAATGGTGGAAAAACAACGCATGACAGAAAGGTGTTTGGCGTTCTACATTGATAGAACGCCAGCACTTTCCACATCTTTATTATAAGTAAAATAAACAATATGGATAAAGAAATTATTTCAACTAACAGGGTTAAGGCTTTTCTCACAGATAACATCGAGAAATTTGCCGGTTTCGTCAATCAAGTGATTCATGACGAGGAGTTTTTAAAATGTGTAAGGGAACTGCTTCCATTTGACGGAGTGGCATACGCTTCGATGAACGTTGTGCCAGAGAAACAGGTGGTTAGGAAAATGGGAATAATTATCATGCGGATGGATATGGAACCGTCCCTATTCTCCTTAGCAGTCACAATAACGATAGACAGAGGAAACAATGAGAAGCTACATGACTTTTCAGTTTTCCTTACCGCTTGCAAGACTATCGAAGAGTTGCAGGAATATGTCAATGGAGATAAATTCAGGGAGGGAGTGATTGTGCAATGTGGTAACAAGACAATATGTGATGATGGACTTTTACAGAATATTGCATCATTAGACATAGATGGAGAAGAATAAAACCATGTAAATCAGTGATATTGAGACTTATGGGTTACAAATAGTATTAATTTTGCATTCAAAAACAGAATAATATGGTTCAAGTAATAACAAGAGAATGGGAAATCGCAAAGACCTATATATATGAGGTGGCTTTGAGAGACGGGATGATAAGGCTCGACTGGAACGATTTTGAGATGAAAGCGTGGAAAAGCAAGCCTGCTGTAGCAGTAAAAGTGGACGAACAGCTTGGCATATCAGAAATTACGGTTAAGGCCATTGATGAGATAAAGAAGAATATCAATAATACGCTTTCAAGCGTAATAATCATCATATCCTACAAAAAAGACCAGCCTCTAATGATGGATGAGTTGGGAGGAATGAACGAGTGTCTATCGCGTCTTGCAGAAGAGGATGTTGAGATTAACTGGGGTGTTCAAGAAGCGGATGAGATTACAAACTCCCGGAGCATGACAGTATTTGCATTTGAAAAACTATAAAACGATGAAGTTATGAACATAAAAGTGCATTATGAAGAAGTGGCGAACTATGTGGAAAAGCACTATATGATTCGTCCACAGTTGAAACGCATTGATGACAAGACACTCGAAGTATCTTGCCAATTGGGTCGTTTCATTCCACCTATGGTGCTTCAAATCCACATTGAAGCTATGCGCAAGGATGTTGTGTGCTTGTCATACGAATGTGGGACAGGCATGGCAATGTTGATTGCCGGTGCTGTGGAACACCTTGACAACAAACTGCCACACGGAATAGAAATCAAGCCCGAAGACAAAAGAATCAATCTTTTCCCTGATCATGTTAAAGAGATTCGGCAAATTATGGAATATGCACAACTTGACGGCATACAAATCCATGAAGACGGCTTGGAGATATTGGCCAGTCTGATATAAAACATAATCACTATGGGTAAAACGACAGTTCGAAACAAACTGAAGAAGGCTTTTTCTGAGCTTGGAGCAGAGATGAAGAAAGACTCTTGTGGTCTTTACATCGTCAAATACAACTCGATGGAATATTTCCTCGATATGGATGAGGAGGAAGGTGCTTTTTGCATCTTGCAAACCGTCATGGGACTTCAAGGGGAATTGTCACAAAACGAATTTGACATAATGCTGGATGTCGTAAGAAGTTTCCACAAGGAATATAATGGCGAGTGGAACGAGGGGCTGTCATATGTGTATTCACCATGGTATAATACCAATGAGTCAAATGAGTTCAACAGTAAGAGTCTGGAAAGAATCATCAAAGATTTCTTCGAAGCTTGGTCGTTTGCTTGCGCAAATGCTTGCCTTATTACGGACACCTCAATCTGGAAATAAACAAAACACGACTAATATGAATAAGAAGAATACAAGATTGGTATCAGCTCTCAACCATGCAGCAGCATTGGTTGGCGAGCGACAGAGTCTGAACGGAATGGAAACGGGACTTGGATTGACCTTGCAACGTGACCGCTGTTTAGAGGAAGTACGGACTATTACCGATGGTCTGTTCCGGGTGGTCATCATGGGTACATTCACTTCGGGCAAGAGTACCCTCGTAAATGCCTTGTTGGGAAGCCGCATCTTGCCTGAGTCGGTTCTGCCAAGCACAGCCATTCTCACCTTCATCCAGTACGGCTGCGATGAGGACGACGTGGAAATACACTTCAAGGACACTGTAAATGCAGACGGCAGTGTGACGGCTGGTCGTGTGGAACATGTCAGCAAACAGGAGTTTGTCGCTACCTATCAATATACGAATGCCGACAATGAGGAGTTTGCACAGACAGGCAGCGTGACACGCTTCAAGGATGTGGCATATTCCATCGTCCGTTGCTCGTTGCCGCTGATGGCAGACGGTGTGAACATAGTCGATAGTCCGGGATTGGAGGACAAGGCTGTGGCGACTGAGCTTGCCCTCGACATTGCAGCCAAGGCACAGGCTATCGTCTATCTGTGTGGCGAACGTGGTTTTGCGGAGGCTGACCGTGAATACTTCCAGGAACATTTCAAGGGCAATACAGGCAATGTGTTCTTTGTACTCAACAAAATAGACAACATAGTTTCTGATGTGCAGCGTGAGCAGGCGATGGAGCGAGTCCGCAATGATGTGAAAGCCTGTTTCACCAAAGCAGACGGCAGCATTGACGAGGCGCTTATGAAGAAGCGTGTGTTCGGACTATCTGCCTTGTTGGCTATTGATGCTCGTAGAGGTATGACTTTCGATGAGGACTTGCAGCGAGATGTAGCGATAGACAAAGACAAGGCAGAGCTAAAGATGCAGCGCAGTCTGGTCCTGCCATTTGAGCAAGCCCTGCAGGAGTTCCTGACTACCGATGAGCGTTGCACCGCACAATACAGGAAGGTGTTCAGCACGATGTTCGACACTTATAACGATGCAGTGGAAAAGGTACGTGAGGATAGAGCCATCTATGAGCGTAATGGTCAGCTCAGTGCCGAAAAGCAAGATGAATGTCTTCGTATTATCGGAGAGATTGAGACGGGGCTGAGTGCAACGGAAACATCGTTTGACAACTGCACCTTGAAACTTCAAAACACTTTGTCGATGCTGATTCGCAATGCCGTGGATAGCATCGGTAGCACATGGGAAGTGGATTTGGAAACGCTGCATGAGAAAATCTGCTTTGGCATGAGGGACTATCTCTCGTTGGCTTTAAGCAATATCAATGTGTTCAAATCGAAGGAAGCCAGAGAAGAAGACATCAAGCGGCTGTTGCAACCATTCTCGGAAATCATCGCTGACCATATAGCTGGCAAGATTGACCAGTTTATGGAAAACAATCGTGCGGTGCTCGACAATGCCATCAGAGAGGCGGAGCAGTCGGTAAACACCAATCTCAACAACGTGTCAGGACTTTTCTCGCAATTAGGCAATGTGCTGACAGAGACACCACAGATGGGCAAAGGTAATGATCAGGATTGGCTGCAAGCCATCATATCCTATTGTGTGGGAGATGCCAGTGCCATTGTGAAGAACTGTGCCGGTGGACGCACGGCATGGATGGAGTTTATCCGCAAGGCTGTGTTCAACGGAGTATGGCAGTGGCTGGTCATTCAGATTGTGACTGGCGGCTGGGGCATCGTGATATGCGCCCTCATCGAATGGATGCAGATAAAGAACGGCAAGAACGAGATGGTGGACCGTATGCTTACGGAAAGCAAGAATGCAGCCTTGAAGGAAATCCACAACAAGCTGGACGGCCGTCTGCACGATATGAATGTGAACATTGCCATTAAGGTAAATGAGGTGAAGGATGCCAAATGCGGTGATGCCCGACATAGACTGGCAGACGAACGGAACCGACTCGCGGAAATCGAGCGGAATATGCGTGACAATGCTTTCAATGCAGGACAAGAGAAGATACGTACTGACCACATCATCGAGGCATTGGCACAGGAAATAAGGAGTTGCCATGAAGATGTGTTTGGATTGCCCTTCACAGAGGCATTAGCAACTGTATAAATAAGGAATAGGAATGGAACTTCTTATACAATTCAACGCCCAATGGCACGGCATAAGGGATGTCGTGCTATCTGAGGCTAAAAGGCAGATGGCGGCAGGAGGCAAGGTGGATGCCGGACTGCTTACCACTAAGCTGCATGAAGAGATTGCCAAATGGCAGCGTGGCGTGTTGGCGCAGGGAGTATGGTTCAAGGCTTTTAAGGAGACCAAGCCTGAAGAAGCCGCAAGGTTTTCTGTAAGGACGGATACCATGTCTATTCTTGAACCCGTCAGGAACAAGAGACCGTCCAATGGTTGGGTGTATTGCCTTTTCGTGGCATTGGCTTCCTTACTTGGCTATGTGCTGCATACAGAAACAGAAATGAGTGTCGTCGAGCAGGTGTTTTATCCTGTTCTGTCATTTGTAATCATGCAGACATTGTATGTTCCTGTCAAAAACAAGCGCAAGGCATCTTTTGAACGGCGAGTATTGGATGACTTAGGTCATCAGTTGGATGATATGCGTCAAGAATTGGAACTATATGTGAAGTAAGGAGATAGAACATCCTTGATTTTCCTTTCCCTTATGTTAAAAGGTATTTTTCTGATTGTAGAACTTAAACAACGAAGATATGGGATTGAATAGATTACTGAAGAAGCTTGCCCCTGGTGAGACCCTGGAGGAAGCATTATACAAGAAACTGACAGAGAAGAAACTATCGGAGAACCTGTATAAAACGGACGAACTTGGTGAAGGAATGGGTGTTGTCTATCAGCTCATCAATGGCTGGTGGAAGCCACGTTACATCCTGAACCATAATGCAAAGACTGCCTTTGAATTCATGAGTCACAGTCAGTATCTGCTGACCGTGGAAGAAGAGGATATAGAATGGAGCACATTAAAAAAGTTACCTGAGGACATTCAGGAGAACGCAAAAGTGCAGTTTGCCATGTATCCTACTTTCGTTGAGGGCTTTCGCAATGGTGTTGCACGAGTGAGATGGCAGATTAATCCTGATGGCCGTTATTGGATGGACGATGACGGATTTGGTATGACGAGTGACGTAGAAGTGGAAATCTACGGTTATATCAACAAAGAAGGAAAAGTTGTGGGGAAGTTTCGCCTACCAAGCGAGAAAGACAAGAATGTTGATTATCGCAAACTGGCTGAAGAGAAGGAATTGTCTAACAAGAAAGAGTGAAATTATGCAGAGAAATGACCGTAACACGATGGAGGCTGGTGTTGAGAGCATCTTCAATACGTTAGCCCAACGAGTGGATGACAAGCAAATGCAGCTTGTCCGTAACGCATACGAACTGGCAGCCGAGGCACACAAGGAACAGAAACGCAAGACGGGTGAGCCTTATATCATTCATCCCATTGCCGTGGCACGTATCGTGGCCGAAGAGCTGGAGCTTGGTGCCAATCCGGTGATGGCGGCATTCCTGCATGACGTGGTGGAAGATACCCAATACACCATCGAGGACATCCGCGAACGCTTCGGGGATGATGTAGCTTTTCTCGTGGGTATAGTGACCAAACAGAAGAAGGAGAAGTATGACAAGTCAAAACAGGTGGATAACTACCGTCAGATTCTGGCATCGGTGCAGTTTGACGTGCGTGCCATATTGGTAAAGCTGGCCGACCGACTGCACAATATGCGCACATTGGCGAGTATGCGTCCGGACAAACAGATGAAGATTGCCGGGGAAACCGACTATTTCTATGCCCCACTTGCCAACCGCCTTGGGCTGTATCACGTGAAGACCGAGTTGGAAAACCTGTCGTTCCATTACCGCTGCCCCCGTGAGTATGAGCAGATCGAACGGATGTTGGAAGAAATGAAGCAGGCTGATGAGAAGAGCGTCACAACATTTATTTCCAAGGTGGGTGAACTGCTGGAAGACAATGGCATCAAGGTAAGGATAGAATTGCGCTACAGAACGCCATACAGCATTTGGCGCAAGATGCACTCTAAGGGGTGCGATTTCCATCATGTGGATGGCAAGCACTATATCCGTATCATCTATGACGCGAAAGATTTGCATGAGGAGAAGAAATTGAGCCTGTATATCTACGCTGTGCTTTCTGACTATTTCAAGGAGCGTCCCGGCAGTGTGGCCAACTATATCAACGCTCCCAAGGAGAATGGTTATCAGAGCTTCCATGTGAAGCTGCTCAACGAGCAAGGCGGTTGGGAGGAGATTCATATCTCGTCTGAGCGAATGGTCAGGAATTCCCGACTTGGTTGCACGGCTGAGAGAACGGAGGAGAATGTAAAGGCTTGGTTGGAGAAGTTTAAGGCAGTGCTGAAGGATGTGGCGTACCACAGTCACGAGATGGACTATATGGACGGCGTGACGGCTTCGTTCTACAATGACGACATCATGGTGTTCACTCCTCATGGCAAGGGAATTATCCTGCCCAAAGACGCTACGGCGTTGGACTTTGCCTTTGAGATTCACAGCGAGGTGGGACTGCATGCCTACTACGCCCGCATCAACGGCAGGCTGTGTTCAGTGAAAACGGTGCTGCATCGAGGCGATTGCGTGGAAATTGGGACAAACGAGAATGCCCTGCCTGAGGAAGAATGGCTGAAGCACGTACTGACCTACAAGGCAAAGCGCACGCTCCGCAGTTATTTTGCCAACAAGGAAAAAATGCCATACATCCGTTGCTCCTGCTGCCATCCGTTGCCCGGCGACGAAGTGATTGGATTCAAGGATACAGACGGCAATATTACATTGCACAAGCGCAACTGTCCTGATGCCATCCGCATGGCTTCTGAGCAAGGCGACTCCATCGTTGCCGTCAACTTTGAGGAGCATGAAGATTTCCTCTTCCCCGTCCGTATCTGCATCCGTGGCATTGACCGCCATCACCTGTTGAGTGATGTGGTGGCATGTATCACGGAAAAGCAGAACCTCTCTATCTCCCAGCTCAATACTGTGACCGTTGACCGTATTGTAGAGACTTCCGTCGATTTCGCAGTTCATTCGGTGAAAGAACTGGAGAAGGCTATGGAGTCTATCGCAAGTATCAACAACGTGGATGAGGTTTCAAGAATTGACATTGAATAAGAATAAATATACGAAACCCTATCTGTCAGGGCATGATGCATAAAGAATATAAAGAGGGAAAATGAAAGTGTAGAATAAAACAAACATTGATATGAATATGAAACGAAACATCAAAATCACGGTATGGATCATTGCCGCAATTATTTTATTGTCAGGATGCATCATTGGAGGAATCTTCCTCAAAGACTACCTGTATGAGAAGTTGAATCCGCCATTTGAGGAAACGACGATTTTCCCGGATGACAGCAGAGAACATCCTACAGACACCACATTTGTTGTGAATGGCATTGAGATAAAAATGATAGGCGTTAAGGGAGGTAAGATAAACTGTAAGGGTCTAAGAAAAACGATAGAACTGGAAGACTTCTACATTGGCGAGACAGAAGTGACTCAGGAACTATGGATGTCAGTTATGGGTGATAATCCTTCGTATAACAAAGATAGTATCCTTTGCCCTGTTGAAAACATAGACTTGGTGGAATGCCTTGAATTTGTTCACAAACTGGATTCTATCTCAGGTCTTAAATTTTATATCCAATCATATCCGGAATGGTTATATGCTGTTCATCTTGGCTGTATGGATACGAACACTTCATATTATGACGATAGCATAAGTTGGTACAAAGAAAACTCAGATAACACGACTCATCCTGTCAAGCAAAAGCACCCCAATACACTTGGTGTTTATGATATGGTTGGCAATGTTTCCGAATGGACCATCAGCGGTTCTGATCCGTTGTTCTTTGTGGTGGGTGGCAGCTACGAGACTGAAAAGAAATGCTGCGATATAGAAACATATGACATTTATCATGCATACATTAAAATGGGATCTACCGGTTTAAGACTGATCTATTATCCGAAAAAACTCAGAAATAGGCGGTGACTGTGAATTAACATAGAGTAAGTTATATGAAGATACATTATGCAACAATAAGTGAAACGGGAAGGCGTCAGAACAATGAAGATGCTTTCCGTACTGTCAACATCGAGGATGACATCCGTTGGCTGGCAGTGGTTTGTGACGGCATGGGTGGTCATGCCATGGGAGAAGTGGCAAGCGAGACGGTTTCCAATGCCATTGTGGACTTTTGGAAGAAACATGCCCATGGGTCAGATTGCAAGGAAAAGGTGGAAAGAGCCTGCCAAAAGGCTCGTGTAGCTTTAGATGAACAGTCTTATTCTATAGGGCATGTGGAGATGGGAACGACAATGGTGATGGCAAGCATAGAGAGCGACACAGTGACTATTGCCCATGTAGGTGACAGCAGGTGCTACATGCAGCGTCCTGGCGAGGGACTGCTTTACCAGACAAAAGACCATGTACGTTTGGACTTTGGTTGGGAAGTCATAGACCGTTGCTTCTTCTCCTATCGTCATGAGGTTAATGTACCCGATGTCATGCAGCTCAAACTGAAAGCAGGTGACAGAATCCTGCTTTGTTCGGATGGTTTGTATAAGGGCATGGCCCCGGCCATCCTTTTGGAAAGGATGATGGATGACAAACCACTTGACGACATTCTCGATATCTATGACTATCTGTGTGAGAAGCAGGGAGACGACAATTATACGGCAATATTGATTGAGGTATTGTGATATGAAGTTTCTTGGGTTTAAACATAAAATCTGAATTACGATGGATAATATAAACGCGCATGTGCAACCAATGCAAAGGTATTATATCGCTGTCATTTCTCTGCTTGTCTTGGCCGCATGCAGCAACGGAAACGTAAAAAACAAGGATTCCGAGCCACAGGACTCTGTTGAGGTGGCTGTATGCTCAGATGACTCTGACGATGAAGGGGCCGGCACTGATGATGACAGGCATGTATGTGTGTCGGAAGACGGGCGTATTACCATAGAATCAGGAATAGTTCCTGGTGGCGGTACCGCTCCTGATTATTGGGCAAGGTGGACTGTCATAGACAAAGACGGTGGAAAACATGTGATAATGAGTCCTGAGACATCCTACCAGGACAAGGTAAATACCATTACAAAAACGGACGGAACAGTATATTATATCGTAAATTGCTATGGCAAGGCAAGCAGTTCGGATGGCTATGAATGGTTGCAGGCGTATAAGATTGTAGGCGATACCATACAGGAAGTCAACGTGGCAGATGGCGGTTGCAATGTCAGTAATGATGAGTTCTCCGTCAACTATAACATCCCTTCCTGGTATTTTGCGACAAACGGAGCCGGGTATGATTGGATTCTTGAATATGACATACACACCAGAGATCTCTATGTACCCATCACCACGGAAGAGGGAATCATTGTTGACCGCTATAAGGTCTGGCATTTCGATGGCAACAGGTTTGTGTGTCAAGGCGAGAGCCCCCATAAGAATCTTCATAAAAGCCTTACCAACTATAAAACCTTAATCTGTTATGCCACCACAAAAGACTATGTCCTTCGCATAGATGCTCTTGATGACGGTGAACTTCGATACGCTTCATGGAAGAAGCCAAAGACGATGGCAGACATGCCTGACATAATAATCGGAAATGGAAAGAAGCAACATTATGAAGTGGCATCAGATGAGTTGTGTCCATGTGATGACTATCGTTTCTATAATGGCAGCTTTGAATATGTGGTCAACTACTGTGAGGTGAAAGAGTTAGAAGACGGTTATGGGGAACATCATGATTTCCTGTTGGTAAAGCGGAATGGGAAAGTCATGACAAAACAGGAATTGGACTGATAAGAATCAACGGTAATTATAAAATTAAACAATACAAATAATATGAGCACGAATAAAAGGACAACAATGGTTTTGACAATACTCCTTTCGGTGATTGGAGCAAATGTCCATGCACAGCAAGAAGTGATCCACGACACACAAATACCCATGTTTGACGGCAGTCCAGGGTTTGTCGCAAAGTTGGATAATAACGCAGCTGCAGATTCACTGGTGACAGAAAAATGTTATGACTTGTTGGACGAATGGATGCGTATGAATGATGGAGTCAAAGGACAGCTGGCAGTTCTTGATGCGCATGCAGGACAGTTGCTGACATGGGTGGCATTGGAGGATGCTGATGGCAATCGCACAAAAGCTCCGCTTCGCAAAGACTTTTGCAGTCCGGAGGTATATATGCCCTTTGTGGCTGCGGAATGCCTTGCACTTTCCAATACGTCATTGGAAGACTACGTTGATACGGGAATAGGTATCCTAAATATAAATGACAGCCTGACCATACGAGACCATAACTGGAGACGGGGCGGTTACGGCAAGCTGACATACCGACAGGCTTTGCTCTATAAGTCAAGGATAGGCATGTATCATGCCATGATGACAGTGCCGAACGGTATGGACTATTGGAGTCTTGCGACGGACATGACTAAGAATACCAATGCGATGGAGCTAGCGGCCACGTTCAATAGCATCTATTATTCTGGCAACATAGCGTTGCCTACCCCTGATTCTGCAGAGGCCGGCAGGAATGAAGTAGATATTGATGAGACAAAGCGCAGGTACATTCATGAAATTGCCGTTGGCATGTTCAAAGAAGGAGGTATCCAACATAAGCGTGCGCCCAAGGATGTGGAACTGGCCGGAGTGTATAACCTGGCAGATGACGGAAAGGAGCAGGCTTTCACTTTCATCGGCTGTTTCCCTGCCGACAAACCGAGGTACGCCATCGGTATGGTGGTACAGAGAAAACATAAGCAACCGGCATCATCGGTTATGCTGTCAAGTGCCGTTAATGAGTTGATAGAGTGGTTGAACCATAAAACAGAGTAAAAATGAGAACGCCAATTGCATTTTTCGTTTCATTAGTATTTTTGGCAAGTTGCTGTGGCAAAAGGGGGAATAGTAAAGCTGCCACCCAATGGGGAGACAGCATTGCGACAATAGATAACACGACCTATTATTGGTTGCAATTGGCAGATGACTCTGCACGGATTTCAGCTGTCAAGGACAACAAGGTGGCCACCGAGTGCATCGTGAGAGGTCCTGTATATGGCGCGAAGCAATATGATGATGGCGAGATATACATTTTGTGCGGTCAAGATCAGCTCCATTGGTTTGATGTCAGGTACATACCCAGTGAGATTTATCTGATGACTGAAGAGGAGTGGGACAATTATGACCCGTCGCAAGAAAATGCGGATGCAATAATCGACATCGGTATGTAAATCAAAGACAAAGCTGCCAAGAATGGCAGTATATTGATAGAAAATAGCCTTCCTTGTGTAATTTTTACGCAAATGGATTTTGTTGTTTAAAATATACATGTTATCTTTATGGCGTAATTTTAACGCAACATGTATTATGGATAAGATAAACAAGACAGAAGAAGGGATGAAATACTGCTATAAGTACCCTCATCCGAGTGTAACTACAGACTGTGTCATCTTCGGATTTGACGGTACCAAGTTGAGAGTCCTTTTAGTGCAGCGAGGCATCGAACCATATAAGGGACGATGGGCTTTCCCCGGTGGCTTTATGAAGATGGACGAAAGTGCTGAAGAGGGTGCGTTGCGCGAGTTACAGGAAGAGACAGGCCTGAAAGGTGCATACATTCGGCAATTCCATACTTTCACCGCCCCTCAGCGTGATCCTCGTGAGCGTGTCATCACTATTGCCTACTATGCCTTGGTGAAAATGCAGGAAGTGAAGGGTGGCGATGATGCTGCCGATGCGCGGTGGTTTGCTTTGGACGAAGTACCGCAGCTGGCTTTCGACCACGACCAGATACTCCGTAAGGCAGAACAGGCATTGCGCCAGCAGATTCATTTTGAACCCGTGGGCTTTGAACTGCTGCCAGAAGAGTTCACCATCAAGGAACTGCAGAACCTCTATGAGGCGATACTGGATGTCCGCTTCGACCGGCGCAACTTCTATAACAAGATGAAACGGCTCGGAATGTTGGAGCAGATGGACGAGACGGTCAATCCGTCGCAGAAGAAAGAGGCCTTCCTCTTTCGCTTCAACAAGGTGAAATATGAGGAACTGAAACAAAAGGGATTTAGATTGGAGTTTTAGTGCAAGCGAGAGTATAGTATCAAACTTGATTGAATGCTATGCAGAGTGCAGCCTAAAATCAACAAAGTTAATTTTAAACAGATAATAAATATATAGGCTATGTTAGGAGCAATCATAGGCGACATTGTGGGCAGCACCCGCGAGTGGCACAACATAAAGACAGAGGATTTTGAACTAGTTCCCAAAGGAAGTCGGTTCACAGACGACACGGTAATGACACTTGCCGTGGCTGAATGGCTAATGACCGACCCTGAGCATCAGCCGGGGACTTTAGCAGCATGTATGCAGCGACTGGGAAGGAAATATCCCAATGCAGGTTACGGCAAAATGTTCTCCCAATGGCTGAAGAGTGACAATCCGCAGCCTTACAACAGTTTTGGCAATGGTTCTGCTATGAGGGTAAGTCCCGTGGGCTTGTATGCAAACTCTCTTGAAGAGGCATTGGAGTTGGCACGCATCACGGCTTCCGTCTCCCATAATCATCCCGAGGGTATTAAGGGAGCACAGGCCATAGCAGGTAGCGTTTTCTTGAAGAGAAACACCGGTTGGGGCGGTGAAGAAGAAATAAGGCGGTTTATAACAGAAAAGATAGGATATAATCTTGACTTCAATCTTGATGATATCCGTAACGCATACGGCTTTGATGTAACTTGCCAAGGAAGTGTGCCTATTGCCATCAAAGCTTATCTTGAAAAAAGCGGTTATCCTGCTGAGAAGGCATTACGGCTTGCCATTTCAATGGGTGGCGATTCCGACACTATTGGCGCCATGACCGCCTCTATTGCAGGAGCACAACCTTTTTACATAATTGGCGGTGGTTTCTCCGATGATCTTGTCAACCAATGCCGTGCACTGCTTCCGGCAGACCTGCTTAATATCAATGACCGTTTTGAGGCATTTGTCAGCCGCCCATTGCCTCAATCCTACTATATAGGAGGAAAGTTGTTCGCCGGTGAATATCCCGGAGACAAGTATGGGGATTTGGCAGAGTCAAAACTGAAAAGAATGCATCACTTTGGTGTGCGTCATTTTGTTGACCTGACCGAGGAAGGCGAACTGCGGCCTTATCGCGAACTATTGCCCGGTGACACCACTTATCTGCGCTTCCCTATCAAAGATGTGGATGTCCCCAATTCGGTAGAGGCCGTACATCAGCTCATTGACGAGATAGAGTATATGATGCAGCAGGATGGATATACATATATACATTGTTGGGGCGGAGTAGGACGCACAGGCACAATAGTAGCGTGCTATGAAGCTCGACAGATGGAAGGACCTACTTTGGAGAATGCACTCGCTGCTATGCGCAATCATTTCTCGAATATGCCCAAAGCATCACACCGCAAGTCTCCAGAAACACAGGAACAGATAGGATTTGTGCACCGGTTTGTAGATAGTTGCAATCAAAAGAAAGATTTTCTGAAGCAAAGGACCAAAGACCGCATCCGTGGTTCCTTGATGGCAGGTGCGGCAGGCGATGCGTTGGGTTATACCGTGGAGTTCATGAGCCGACAGAGCATCCTTGCACAATACGGCACCAAAGGCATCACGAAGTTTGACCTGCAATCAGAAGGTAAAGCTTTGGTCAGTGATGATACACAGATGACGCTCTTCACTGCCTGCGGTATGCTGATGGGTGTGACACGTGGCTATATGCGCGGCATCGGCGGACAACCAGAAAAATATGTGGATGGAGCTTATCTTGACTGGTACTATACGCAGACGGGCAAGAAAAAGGAAATGCTGACCGATGATTTCCACTACACATGGCTTCGCGACCTGCCCGAGCTGGCTCATCGTCGTGCTCCTGGCAACACCTGCCTGTCGGCATGTGAGAGCTTATATCAAAGCGAAGAGGTACAGAATAACAGCAAGGGATGCGGTGGCATTATGCGCGTAGCTCCCATGGCACTGCTCATGGCTGGTTATTGGGGACGTGGCGGGACGTTCTACAATGTACAGCAAATGGACGAAGCTGGAGGTGAAGTGGCAGCTGTCACCCATAAGCATCCCTTGGCATTCCTGCCTTCCGCCATGCTGATACACCTTATATATTGTGTGATAAGGATGGAAGAAGCCAAAATAAAAACAAGTATTGCAGACATAGCTCTTGAAACCATCGACTCTATCTGTAACATCTACAAGGGCGAATATGAGGAAGACAAACGTTATCTTGCCAACCTTACTCGTATGGCTGTGAAACTTGCTGCCAATGACAAGAGCGATGCAGAGAACATCCGCTTGCTTGGCGAAGGATGGACAGGCGAAGAGGCGTGGGCGATTGCCCTCTATTGTGTTGTGCGGCATATTGACAACATTGAGGATGCCATCATTGCTGCTGTCAACCATGACGGAGACAGTGATTCCACGGGGGCAGTGTGCGGCAACATCATGGGAGCGATATATGGTTATGAGGCCATGAAGCGCAAGCGGCTGTTTTGTCCGCAAGGAAAGGAGTTGGAACAGACCCTTGAACTCTCGAACATTATCCTCGCCCTTGCTGATGACCTCTATACAAGCTGTATCATCAGCGAGTATGCCCCCATCGACACTCCGGAAAAACGCCAGTGGTATGGGCGTTATTGTGAAATGAAACCGGTAGGACTAAAAAGTGAAATGATGTACAATAGAAGATATACACCCGAAAGGATTTTGAATTTGAAGGAGAACGAGATATTCGTATTTGGATGTCGCCGCTCAGGGAGACACCAGGAAGGGGCTGCCGCATATGCGTTGGAGCATTTTGGCGCAATATACGGACAAAGTAACGGAAGACAAGGTCGGGCCTATGCAATTGCGACTGCTGGTGTGGATTTGACGGAAATAAGAGATTCTGTCAATAATTTTTTAGAATATGCCAAGATGCATTCTAAATTACATTTTCTTGTGACACCTATCGGTTGTGGTCTTGGAGGTTGGGATGTAGAAGAAATCGCACCGCTATTTCGAGAAGCTATTTCTATTGAGAATATCATTCTGCCCAAGGACTTTGTGACCTATATCACTTCTGAGAGCAATCAATGTTACAATCTTGAGCGATTCCTAACTGCGCATAAATACAACTATGAGAATGCCTTACGTGAAATCACCGATGGACGCAAACGCACGCATTGGATATGGTTTATCTTTCCGCAGTTGGCAGTATTGGGGCGTAGTGCCAATGCCAAGTATTATGGCATCAGTGGGTATGACGAGGCGAAAGCTTACCTTGAACATCCCATACTCGGTGCAAGGCTAAGGGAGATTACTATGGCTCTGCTGCAGCACCGTGGAGAGTCTGCGGTAGATATTCTCGGTGATATCGATGCAATCAAGGTTCGTTCCTGCATGACATTATTTGATGCCGTCTCGCCGGATGATATTTTCCAAGATGTGCTGGATGCTTTCTATGATGGAACGTCTGACAAGAAAACTCTGGATTATTTGTGATAGGAAATAAGGTTACTGCCGCCTCTCTTATTTCATGAAAGAAGTAAATTTACCGAATAATGAGATTGAAAGATGGAAGAAAATTATATGTCAACTACGCGGAATGGACATGAACTGAAGGATATGTATAATCCGGAAACAAACACGCTGGATATACGTTCCAATGGTTTGTACCCCTCCAATGTGCTCAGTAACATGTGCAGCAACGGTTTCCGTTTCGATGGAATGGTATGCGGCAGTATGGAGGGTTTCCTGCAATCTCTGAAGAGGAAGGAACTTGACAAGCAGCGGCAGATATGCAGCATGAGGGGTGGTAATGCGCGGAAGATGAGCGTCACATCTTGGCAAACAGACCAGATTGTATGGTGGAAAGGACAGGCAATAGACCGTCAAAGCGAAGAGTATCAACAACTCATTCGCCGTGCATATCAGGCAATGTTTGAGCAAAGCGAACGATTCCGTGCCGCACTGATGCAGACTCGTGGCATCACACTCGTTCACACAAGCGGTGAACAGCATCCGTATAAGACGATACTTACGTCTGCTGAGTTCTGCGGCATCTTGATGGACTTGCGTGACAGCTATGACCTTCGGGATAAAACAAAAGAACTGGAGGAGAAGTCTATCCGACGGAAGAAACTCATTTATCTTCACGGTTTCGGCTCGTCGGCTGCAAGCGGAACGGTAAAGACTCTGCGAGAGCTGTTGCCGGACTTTGATGTCGTTGCTCCTGACATACCCGTTGACCCTGCCGAGGCTTTGCCCTTCTTGCGAGGATTATGTATGAACGAAGTACCGGATATCGTCATAGGCACCAGCATGGGAGGAATGTATGCGCAGCAGATGCGTGGATATAACCGTATCTGTGTAAATCCCGCTTTCGAGATGTCGAAGAAAAGCAAGATGCTCACGGTGGGTACGCATGAATACTTCAAGCCGCGAAAAGACGGGAGCACCCATTTTGAGATTACCCCAGAGATTATTTGTCACCATGCGGAGATGGAGGAGCGCCAGTTTGATGGAATCACCGAAGAAGACCGCAAGCAGGTTTGGGGGCTGTTTGCCGACAATGACCAGCAGGTGAATGGAGAATCACTATTCCTGCAATATTACAGCCAAGTCATTCATTTCAGCGGTGAGCACCGTATGGATGACGGTGTGATAGAGGACGTTCTTGTCCCGCTGATTTATAGATGTGTCGCAAAATGAACAACAGAATATTTGAAACCATATTTCTGTGTGCGCTATTCCTGCTAATGGGAAGCTGCAAGAAGAGCAACTCTGCATCCTCATTAACAACAGAACAGAAATCGGTTGTTGTGCCGGTTGTCTGTGTATATACGTTGGGAGCGGTCAATGAAGATTTACAGCGTGCCATGATGGATTCTTTAAGAGCCCATTATCCAAAATGCAGGATGGCAGGTAATATCCAGTTGCCCGATTCTGCTCTGACAACTAAAAGGGATGACCACAAGCGATATATGGCTGATGTTTTGAACAAGGTGCTAAGTCAATATAAGTCTGATTCAAATATTGTCATTGGACTTACACAGGCAGATATCGGGCTTGATAATTTCAGAGGTCGTGCCCATAGCGGAATAATGGGACTTGCCAACGGAATTGGGAAAGGTCTGGCAGTATTCTCGTCCTATCGTCCTCATGGCTATGGGCAGTTGTTTAGCGTAATGCTCCATGAATTAGGTCATGCCCAAGGCTTGCGGCATTGTCCAGACATAAAATGTATGATGCAGAATGCCAAAGGTGGTAATCCTTTCAGCAAAACAAATGTATTCTGCGACAAATGTAAAAAATACATGGAATCCAAGCACTGGAAGCTATAATAGCTTTTGCAGGAGAAATAATAAGTAGAAAAACTATGTTTGTGATACATCCAAAAGACAAGACTACAACGATGCTCTCAGCCCTATATGAGGGGCTGGAAGCACAGGTGGTTGATAACTACCGCTCAACTAACGAGATGGGAAGTCTGCTGCATCATGTCTCTTCACAAAAACGCATCATGCTATTGGGGCATGGCTCAGAGAAAGGGCTGTTCTTCCGTGCGGATGACAGCAAGGATGGGTTCGACAAAATAATTGTCGGCCATCCTCACGCTTATCATTTGCGGAAACATGGAGGTAATATTGTGGCCGTGTGGTGCAACGCCGATCAGTTCGCACGTGCGGAGGGACTGCATGGCTTGTTTACCGGGATGATAGTTTCGGAGTTGAGTGAGGCTCTATTATATAGTGTGGAGACCACACAGGAGGAGCTGAGTCAAGAGAATGTGAAGTTAGCTCGTCGGCTGAGAACATTGCTTGACGAAAATGTCCCTCTAAGTGAGATACCGAAACAGATGCTGGCAATGGATGATGTTCATTCACCCTTGACTACATTCAACTACAATAATTTTCACTACCTATAGAAAGTACGAGATGAACAACCTTACATTTGTCAATAGACCAAATACTCTGTATGAGTCATTGAAGCGATACCCTATTGTTGACCTTGCTCCTGTGTATGATCGTGGAGTACGTGGGCGCACCATGTCGGGACGTGGCAGCAATTGGCTGTTGGCAAAGGTGCGTGAAGCCGGTGTAAAAGTCATCATCGACCTTCGCACAGCAGACCATACCGACCGCTATGACCGTAATACGGCAGAGGCAGGACTTGAATACCACAGTCTGCCCATCGACAGCAAGAATACGGATGTACACCAGATCATTGGCTCACTTCCTCTGCTGTTCGAACTGATGGACAAAGGCTACTTCTATATTGCCTGTGCCATGGGAAGACACCGCACGGATATAGCCATTGCTCTTTACTATGTGATGCACCCCTCCGTACCGTTTGATGAGGTGCCGGAGATGAGGGGACACCGTAATGTGGAGAAGAAACTGTTCCGTCTTGATGACATTGCCGCAAGACTCAATAGCATTATCAAGGCAATCACTCCCGACGAGCTTGCTACATTGGGGTTGCCCATTGACTATGAGACAGAGTTTCAAAGACGTAAAAAACATTTGTTTGATGTAAAACGCAACTTTGAATGAACATGAGTTATAAGATATGCTTTGTATGTACAGGCAATGCCTGTCGGTCGCCATTTGCAGAATGTGTGATGAAAAAACTGTTGGCAGATGCCGGAATAAAGGACATTGAGGTGTCTTCCATAGGTACACTGGACTGGGGTGAGAATCCTCGTGATGCCGCTATGGTGGATGTGGCGAAAGAATTGGGCTATGAATTAAATGGCACGACCACGGTGATGACCCGCGAACAACTGATAGCAGCTGATATTGTCATTGTTTTCGACGAGCGTCACCGAGATGCGCTTACACGGGTGTTGGACTATAGCCATTGGAACCGAATTGTTCTGTTCAATAAGATTGCACTGGATGAAGACAGTAATGTGGAAGACCCACATTATCAGACGGCAACTGTATATCGTAATGTGGCGAAACACATCGAAAACGGTTGTAAGCGATTGATTGAGAAATGGAAGCTACAGCCACCAAAGCCTGAAGGTTGAAGATTGCATCATAGCGCTGATAATATCCCTTTGGCAAATGTGGCGAACAGGCACAGGAAACCAAAGGGATATTTTTTTCAATTGAAAGTAGAGATAGATGATAGAGAATGGTTACAAATGCCACTCTCTTATCATAGAAGTAAAAATAAAAACAGTGGAGGTTACGAAGATGAACGGAATGAACAGTGAGAGGAGAAACCAAATTTTACTTGGATTATCCCGAGTCGTGAAAGACGAAGGCGAAGCCAACACGTCAGAAGCCGAGAAAGAATGGTTGCGCCGCATCTGCAGAGGACTGCCGTCAACAAAACAGAAAACCGCTCCTGCAAAGGAGGCTGAACATAAGCATGTGGCAGAGAAGAAAGCCAAAGGACATGGATTTGGAGACATTGCCGGCATGAACGAACTGAAGGAGTTTGTGACCGAAGGCTTTATCAATGTACTGAAGAACCGCAAGTGTGCCGAGGTGTATGGCATCAAGCCACCTTCCATGCTCTTTTATGGTCCTGCCGGATGCGGAAAGACGTTCTTCGCAGAGAAGATGGCCGAGGAGATAGGCATCAACTTTGTGAAGATTGTTCCTGATGATCTTGCCTGCACATGGGTACACGGAACACAGCAGAAGATTGGTGAGGTGTTCAAGGATGCAGAGAAAAAGGCCCCCACACTGCTGTTCTTCGACGAGTTCGACGCCATGGTGCCTAAACGTTCCAATGACGAGGCAAACCAGCACTATGACAGTGAGGTCAACGAGTTCCTTTGTATGCTCAACAATGCCTCCGAGCGTGGAATCTATGTTCTCGCCGCCACCAACCATCCAGAACGCATTGACAAGGCTGTGCTACGGACTGGGCGTATTGACGAGATGGTGTATATTGACATGCCTGACAAGGAAGCCCGCAAGAGCCTGTTCTCGTTGGCACTCTCAAAGTTACCTTCCGATGAAGGGATTGATATCAACCGACTGGCGGAGCTGACCGAGGGTTACAACTGCAGCGACATCCGTTACATTGTGCAATCGGCGGCAAGAAAGATGTTCAATGCCACCATCAAGGATAACCGACGGAACTGCGAGAGCAGAACGGAGCTTGATCCAGCTATGCCGAGTCGTGTGGGAGGAAGACCAGAGGTCAATGCGGATGAGTATCATCCAATTGGTCAGACTCTGCTTGAAGAAGTCATTTCCAAGAAACGTCCGTCTGTCAGCAGCAGAGACCTGCGGGAATATGAGCGCGTGAGGAGTGAGTTCTCTCCAAAGGATGATGGTTGCCGCCATGCCACTATAGGGTTCAGATAAATAATAATCAATAAATTGAAGTGATATGAAAGAGAAGATTTTGGAAGCATTCAGAGACTTGGGATTCAAGTTGGAAGAAGAGGAAGGAATGGGCTACAGTTTCAATTATGAAGGACTGAACCTGCTATATATGTACAATGAGAACGACGAGGAGTTTCTTAACATCGCACTTCCCGGCATCATTGAGGTGGAGGAAAACAGAATGTTGCAGATATGCGCCTTGTTGGAGAAGATCAATTCCACGTTGAAGTATGTCAAGGCCTATATGCTTGGAAACAGTGTCTGGCTGTTCTATGAGCGTGAACTATTTGGCGAAGAGGACTTGATGATGGTAATCTCACGCATGATTCTTCATTTGGAGGCAGGACTTGGCTTTGCCCGCAAGGCAATGGCGGAGATTGAGGAGACGATGGCAGGCAGTTCCTCCGATGAAGACGCTACTGAAAGTTCGGAGGAGATTGTGGCTGAGAAAATAGCAGATGATGACGATAATGAATAAATTGGAGGCAAAGACGATGACAAAGAAAGAAATGATATTGGAAGCCATCGAGGGGCTCGGTTACAAACCCCATGTAGATGACGACGGCGACATCTGCGTCCGCTATCAGATGAAAAACATCTTCTTTTTGACAGGACAGGAGGAAGAGCAATACGTTTCAGCAATTCTGCCCCAGTTTTCCGAAGTGAATGAAGGCGAAGAAACCCTTACACTGGCAGTCTGCAATAAAGTGAGCCGTGAGGTGAAACTTGCTAAGGTGTATATCGACCAGACACTTAAAAGCGTGACAGCCAGCTGCGAGTTTTTCTACACCGATATGGAGAGCCTGAAGAACAATGTTGAACACGTACTGAACATTCTTGGCATGGTGCGTTCCGCATATAACAAGAATAAGGCAGAATTTGCCAACTGACGAACGAAGCAAGAGCAGAAGCAAAACTCGCTTTGGCAATGCCTTGCAAGGAAGAAGAAGCTCGAAAAACAATATTTTATTGATAGACAAATAATTGTATAAACTGATAAATGTTTGAAACGATGGAAGAAGTAATGGACAAGAAAGAGATGAAGAAGACACAAGTCTTCAATGTAATTATCCTCGACCGTAGCGGTTCGATGGAATGTATCCGTCAGGCAGCTGTGGAAGGTTTTAACGAAACCTTGGCAGGAATCAAGAAGGCGCAGGAGAAGTTTGCCGAGACACAAGACCATTTCGTGTCGCTGGTGACGTTCTGCAGCTGTGAAACGAAACACGTATTTGACAAGACACCTGTGGCAGATGCCCATCCGCTGAAGATGGAGGATTTCCAGCCATGTTGCACTACGCCGCTGTATGATGCGATGGGAATCACCCTTACAGCCATGCGCAAGCATGTCAAGGAAATTGAGGACAGCGTGGTGGTTGTGACCATCATTACAGATGGAATGGAGAATGCCTCCCACGAGTATAACGGCAAGACCATCAAGGAACTTGTGGAGCGTCTGCGTGGTGAGGGATGGACATTCACCTATATGGGTGCCAATCAGGACTCCGTGGAGGTGGCAATGAAACTGTCCATCCGTAACTCGCGCAACTTTGCCTATAACCACGAGGGCACACGTGCCTCAATGGGCAAGGACACCAGCACGCGCATGAATTTCTTTACCCGTCTCTCAAACATGAAGATGCAGGAGGCGGACGGATGCGCAGCACCCATGTCGACAGGGGAGCGGCACAACCTATATACCTGTATGGCAGATGAAGCTTTTGATGAGGAGGAAGGAAAATGAGAACGAGGATAACATCAATGAAAAGGGCGTTCATTCTGTTCTGGCATGGGTTGACCGCTCTCCTTGTCGGCATTGCCAATTGGTTTACGGTGATATTGGGCATGAGGGATGACTCCAAATACGGCAAGTTCCTCCGTCGTGCGGTGGGCAGTTGTTTCGCATTCCTGATGTTGCTGCTTGCCATAGCCGCCGGTTGGGATTTCTGTCGTACCGCTTCCTATCGGTTAGCGTTGGACAGGCATTTTGATGACTCGTATTATAATACGCAGTACATCTCACACTCAGTAACCTATTACACCTGCTATGACGAGGACGGCTACTTGAAGACCTCTGATGGCAAGAAGACCATCAAAGGCATTAAGTGGATAGCCAAGCCATTGGGCATGGACTCGCTGATATGCTACAGTGACGGCAAGAAGCGTGGCTATTTCAATATGTTCACGGGCAAACCTGTCATTGAGCCGAAGTACAATCATGCATGGATATTCTCTGACGGACTGGCATCGGTGGATGACGGAGGCTGGATTAAATTCATCGATGCTTCGGGCAAGGTGGTGATAGACCCCAAGATTCCCTATATTCCGGGCGCAGAGGGCTATGTGTTCCATAATGACCGTTGCATTGTTCACAATGAACGTCGTGACCGTTTTGGACTGTTGGACAAGCAGGGCAAGTGGGTCTTGAAACCGGAATACTTCTCAATCTATTCTCGTGATAAGTTCTGGATTGTCGATAACGGAGAGGGGAAGAGCGTTTTGGACAGCACGCTGAATACGGTCATCCCGTTCACGAAAGGTCAAATCTGGGTGAGCAACGAATACATCAGCGTCACACTCAGCAACCACATCATTCAGCGTTACAACCATAGCGGTGAGATTATCAATGATTTCTACATCAACGACGTAAGCTATATGACCTACGAGTCTGACGAGTTGCGCTACTCCACCTCAAAGAACTACAACGAGGAAGGTACACTCACCAGTGAGACGGAAGACACCACACCCTTGCCTGTGGAAAAGATGGCAAAATGCCGACGTTATGAGGCTGAGAGCGGATGGTATGGCTTGATGACCGCAGACGGCAAGGTAATCACACCTCCTTCATACTGTAGCATTAAGGCAATCGGTTATGATATGTACCTATGTAAAGACAACGATGAAGATGGCGTGATATTAAATGGTAAGGGTGAAAGGATTGGTTAGTTTTCAGGATTGGCAATGCTCTCAGCAGACACATTGCCCATAGATGTTCGCTTGATGAGATGAAGCAGGCAGGAGACACTATAAAATATTTTGTGTAAATGTAAAATACGGGATTCAGTATGAGTTTCGTATTTTTTTATTTAATAGCTTTGCAAAATGACGAAGATTATGAAAGAGAAGAATCATGTAGTGCCTGATGAGGTATT
>PPYF01593187.1_pt1 | contig 37779 bp, 43 predicted proteins | sample 1559871 | NCBI WGS metagenome assembly PPYF01 (sample SAMN08240021, study PRJNA423297) | Human gut metagenome, whole genome shotgun sequencing project.
CTATTCTTTGGCATGGATATATCTCCCTAAAACGATATTAACAAGCTCTTATATTTCTAACGGATAATCATCTATTATCTGACTTTTATTATACTACAATCCCATCAATTTTTCATCATATTATTCCACTTTTTTGCTATTCCTAAAATGAAATTTTAAATTCCACTGCCCTACAGGGCGGTAGAATTTAGTCCTGCACAGTAGATCTTTACTCTTTCATACATCAGTGTTATTGTAAAAGTTCCTTCTGACAGCAGTAGAAGGAGAATTATCATGAGTAAATATATCCCTGGAAACCAGAAACATCTAACACTTAATGACCATATCTACATCGAAAACGAATTATCCAAAGGTGCGACTTTTAAAGACATTGCGGCATTCCTTTGTAAAGATCCTACAACTATCTCAAAAGAGGTTAAATCACGACGCCTTTCTGACTGGTACCACAAAGGAACTTTCTACAATGCCAAAAACTTTTGTGTACACCGCTATCACTGTAAAAAACAAATGCCTGTGGAAAAATCATGCTCTGCGGTATTAAATGTACATCCCGTCCAACCTGCAACCAAACCTGTAAGAATTTCGAAAAGGAACGGTGCTGCAGACTTGATAAGGCGCCTTATGTATGTAATGGCTGTCCAATGAAAATCAATCATTGTACCATTGCCCATAAATACCGCTATGATGCCCGTTTTGCCGACCGTAAGTACCGCGAATTATTAAGTAGTTCCCATGCCGGAATAAATATGACCCGGCATCAGCTGCACCAAAAAGACCAGATTGTTACTCCGTTGATCGCCCAGGGACAGTCACCCTATCAGATCCTGATCAATCATCCGGAACTGGATATGTCTGTCCGCTCCATGTACACATACATCGATAAGGGACTGTTCACAGCCAGAAATGTGGATCTGAAAAGGCAGGCAAAATTCAAACCAAGAAAGTGCCACAAAACACAGATCAAAGACCGCGAAGTATTTACCAACAGAACCTATGCAGAATTCTATTCTTTGGAATGTAAGCGCTCAATATTCCAACGCTAGATTTTAATTAATGCTTGCATCATCTTTGCTAGATGCAAGCGTTTTACTACATTTTAGTTTTTGCAAACATTTTGAACTTCTTTGCTCCACGGAGTCAAAGCCTCAAGCTGTTCATCTAACATATCTTCACTTGGACGATGCTCCAAAAGATATGTCAGGCATTTATAAATGTTAAGCTCATTGGCTTTTGCCATCTCAACCATTGTATAGACCAATGCACTGGCAGTGGCACCTTTTGGAGTTGCACTGAACAGCCAGTTTTTCCTTCCAACTGTAAATGGACGTATGACATTCTCACATAAGTTATTGGAAAGACTGCAGTGTCCATCCTCAAGATATGTCATCAACGTGTCTTTCCGGTTTTGGGCATACTTCACCGCTGTCTCGAAACGGCTTCCCTTACGTGACTTCTGTTCATCAAGCCAGTTCCAGAACGCATCGAGTATCGTTTTTTCTTTTTCAAGACGATAGGCTTTTCTCTGCTCAAATGCGTGCTTCTTGTTCTGTGATCTGCGCTCGTACTCAAAAAGCTTTGAACAGAACTGGACTCCCTGTACTGCCGGATTGCTCATCACTTATAAAAAATCAAGCTGATGAAGAGATTGAAATCTCAGCCAAAAGTTCAAACAAATATCGTTATCAAGCAAATCGTGCTTTTATTATAGGTTTCATGAAAAGACTTCTTCACAAAATACTGTGTACCATCAGTACTATCGACGAAATTAACAGACTTTATTCAGAAGCTGTCCGTAACAGGTCTCAAATAATGCCAGGCCGTTCTTTCAAACGAAAAAAGAATAAAGCAAAGGGACGAACACACTTTAACAATCAAAAAGTTTCTTTTTGATTGAAATAAAAATTATACTAATTAATAGGACTTTCACGGAGTCCTTGTTAAAGTGCGTCATTTTCTGAATTACTTTATTTTTTAACTTCTATTTGATAACTTTATCTTGCATCAACTTAAGACTTTTTCTTAAGTTGACACTATTTTGACCACATTGATGTTACCCTCCAGAAATTTTGCGACTAAAACTCTTATTTATAGCTTATTTCCTGGATTCTCGGAAACATGACGAGGTTTTCGAGAATCCAGGAAATATATAGCTTTGCCTTGCAAAAAATGGATGGAATTATAATTTCATCGTACTCAGCTAAAACATTTCTCGTATTTGAAGAAGGGTTTTCATAATAGTTTTTACTGCAATAAAGAAACTGCCAATGGTAACTAAGAGAACTGTAATATTTTCAATCATCGCTTTTATTCCTGTTGATGAAATGTTATCTGTATTAAATAGCTTCATTTTCAATTTAACAAAAAGAGCATTCATAAAACTATATAAATCATTTAATTTTGTTATTACATAAATACAACTGACAAATACACCTAAACATGCCATAATAAACCAAAAAATATTTAACGATGGCATATTTAATAAATAATTCATTGAAAGTATCAATGTACAGAAAAATATTAAAAACCTAAGCGACTCATATCCAACATATTCTAATCTCTCAATCCCTTTAGCTATTAACATCCAGCACACAAATCCTATTGAAGATGCATAGGTAAAAGCCGTAGTTAAATTCTTGTCATCTTTATATATCCACGTAAAAATCCCAAATATTATTGCTGAAATTAAAAAGGCTGATGAAATTTTTAAAGAAATATTCTCATCAGATCCAAAAATTTTCTTAAAAAAATTTTTTCTAATTAATGTATCGGTCTCCATTGTCTTACCTCCTAGTATTCATTATGTATACACCTTTCGTTGCCACGATGTGTGATGAAATTTTCCGCATAAAATAATATCAGCCTGCATTAATTTACATCCGCTGCAATAACATTCAACACATATCTCTGAGCCTTTATCCTCGCCGCTATCATCGAAATTATATACACAAAAGCCAAGAAAACTATTGCTTTGCATTTTAATGTAAACATCTGCAACACAACTGACAATCCTAAATACATTATCAACATTATAATATTTACTGAGGTAAGATCTCGGCATAATAAATAATCCCGATTTGATATTTCAATCATCTTCTCTGTTTTATGCTTTTTATATATTCCGTACCACACAGCATTCTCTAGCTTCTTACGCTCTTTCTCTGATGATATTCCACTTAATTTGTCATAAATCTCCGAATATTGATATAGCACTGCCTCTCTGGTAAATCTATCATCTTTTATTTTTTCATTTTCGATATCCGAAAAGACTGTGGTTCCTGGCATACTTTTCTGCCAAAACACAATTCTCTCTTTTACTTTGTTGTCTATCACACTATCAGCTATTATCACAAAAATAATCATGATTGAAGAAGATAGAAGCGAATTGATAATTGTAGAAAACAATTGTAGCATTTCCAAATTCAAATTATTGAACGACCATATTTCTTCTATATACATGATTATCAATGATATTCCCAAAACGTATGCTGTTAATTCCTTACTTCTATAATCCTTGATATCCATTATAATTCCTTTCACCTTTAAGCAATATAAATTGCTGATACTTTATCAAAAGCCACCTGCAATGAATTCATAAACCCTTTTTCCCTATTTTTAAAAAGTATTCGTTCTGATTTTGACGTAGGAAAGCCAAACATCCCTTTATTTTCCAATTCATTTGTCTTTCGCAGAGCAAGTCCTCTTTCCAATGATACCACTTGCTTCGCATACCATAATATAATGTCTTGTCTTGTATTCATCAGCTCTGACAGAATTTGCTTTTCATAGCCCTCTTCCCATATGCATGTATTTGCAACAACAAAATCAAATTTTCCAATACCAGGAGACTTACATATTGTCCCCACCTCACCAACATGTCCAGTGATAAACAGACCGTTGAAGTCATCAATTGTATTACATTTATAACAAAATATATTATTAATATTCTTTTCAAAGATGTGCCACCTTGATGGTGACACCCCGGTTATCATACCAATAAACTCCCTTCTGGCAGCCAATTCGTCTTTACTACATACAATACCATTCCCATTTGTTACAATCCATTCCACCTAATTTAACCTTCCTTTCTGATGAACTACCGCTTCCATATCCACCATAGCCCGTTTCCTTTGGTAGCTTTATAACTCCATTTTTAGTGTTGTAAGCAGCATTCATTTTTTCCGTTTTCATATACTCTATAAGCTTATCTGATCCACCACTTGTTGCTCCGCTTCCTGTATTATCAGATACTAAAAACTCCTTCATATATGGATCTTCCAAAGCATCAAATATCTTCTGAGCACTTTCCAGCTTTCCATGATGAGGTAATTGAATCAGGTCATATTTATCAAGATCATGAAGATATACCGGGGAAGCATCGCCACATAATAAAACTTCCGATGCATCATCAATCTTAATATTTAGTTGGACACTAGCTGCATTCATAACCGTTTCGTCGTCTATTTTCGCACCCGCGCTTTGCTTTTCAATTGCCTCAGCAACTACTGCTGCAAACTCATCCACTGTTGGTCCCACTATTTTACCCGTTGACACTTTTGTATCTACCTCTGCATTCTTTACAGTAAATTCATATTCTTCTGCCTTTTCCACAATCTCCTTAATATTATTGAACAATTCCAATATATGCTCACGAGTTGCCTTTTCAGTTCTCCTGTCATCATCTAATATATCCAAAATCTCCTTAGTTGCCTTAAGATATAATGAAGTATACAACGTAACTGTATACTTATTCTCATATAGATACTCCATTAATGCTGATATACCATTGATATGATCTGAATCATTATGTGAGATTACGATATGTACATCCTTTATTGCTAAATGCTTTTTCAAATATGCTTCTACCTCATCAGCATGTCTCTGATGGCCACAATCATACACTATCAGGCTAGTATCATCTAATAACATAATACAGTCCCCGTATCTTGTGTCCATATCATCATCGTAATGACTTAAAGCTTGTAATTTCATATTCTGTTCCTCCTTGTTCATGAAATTTTTCGATTCATTAGCACTCATCCGTGTCTTTTGCTAATAAAACAATAGCACCTTTTTCTATACAAGTTAACATGCTAAAACGATTTTTTCGTTTTTATCTAACCTTTTTTATTTGTAAACTTATATTTTCATCATTTTAAATTGACAAAAGCGTTTTTTTCGCTTATTATAAATAAGCGAAGGAGATTAATATGTTAATTAATTTTACTGTTTCAAATTTTCTTTCTTTTGATGAAAAGCAAACATTTTCAATGGAAGGAGGAAAAGCACGAAAGCACTCAAAACGATTATATAAGGACTCTCACGTAAAACTCACCAAATGTAAAGCTGTCTTTGGAGCTAACGCTTCCGGTAAATCAAATTTAACTAAGGCATTTGAATTTGTACAGGATATCATTCTAGATAAAATGCCAATTGGTTTTACGACAAAATATTTCCGACTCAAGCCGAACAATCAAGAGCTTCCATCAACATTTGAAGTTGAGTTATTATTGTCAAGAAAACGGATTGTTTATGGTTTTTCTGTTTTACTTAAAACCGGAATAATATTAGAAGAATATCTCTATGAAAAAACTTCAGATTGCACAAACAAAAACCTCTATAACAGAAACACCACTGATTCAATTTTCACGGTAGGTGATTATTTTAGGAAAAGCAGTTCCAAGGAAAAGCTTCTCACATATGGTGAAGACAGCTCCTCTGATGCGGAAATACTATTTCTTTCTATAATAAATCATGGTAAATCCAAGATGTACGAAGATAATCCGGAACTAAAGATACTGCAAGATATTTATCGCTGGTTCAGTAGAAGCCTGAATATCAGCTACCCAAACAGTATTATTACCGGATACCCTTATTTTTCAAATTCGAATCTCAATGAAATAGCAAAACTACTGAATGCACTCGGCACTGGAATCAGTGACCTCAGAATAGTAACTGTTCCTCAAGATGTTATAAAAAGCCGTGTTCCAGAAGACGTGTACGATAAGGTTCTATCTGATCTCGAACGAAAAAAAACAAAGCTTCCAAACAAGCCAATTACATGTATGCTTCGTTCATATAAAGAATTTTACACTTTTGAGCTAAATGAAAATAATGAATTAATAATTAAAACAATTGAATTCAGTCACGAAAAAGAATCTATATACTTTTCTTTGAATGAAGAATCTGACGGAACAGCCAGAATTCTAGACTTAATTGAAATATTGCTAAAAATATCTGATAATAAGACTTTGATCATTGATGAAATAGACAGGTGTCTCCATCCTGCAATCACAACTAGGATTATAGAATTATTTTTGAAAATTGCTGAAGAACGAAACACTCAACTAATTGTTACCAGCCATGAATCACGGCTCTTGGCTACTGAAATACTTAGAAACGATGAGATATGTTTTATTGTAAAAAATAAAGATGGCGCTTCAACCTTAAACCCGCTCGAATGCTATCAATTACGTGCAGACAAAAAAATTTATGCGGCAATGTTTGACGGAACACTTCCAGATGTTCTTCCAGCATATGACTCCGATAAAATGGAAAATATTTTGAAAGATGACAGAGCAGTTTTGAGACTATGAAGAAAAGTCTGTAAATAATAATCTTCTATGATAATGATTGAGCTGGAAGCACTAAATCGGAGCTTCCAGCTCTTGTTTTATATATACGACATGATTTTGGGTATGTCAAGAGCGGACGTCAAAAACGTCCTTCTCATCATGTATACAGATTCTGTTATTCCGGGAGTCTCCCCTCATACATAATGATGAGTTCACCGTAGACCTGTCCCCAGTTTCGAATGCTCATAGTCCATTTTTAGTAGCGTAAGCGCTCAATATTCCAACGCTAGATTTTAATTAACGCTTGCATCATCTTTGCTAGATGCAAGCGTTTTACTACATTTTAATTTTTGCAAACATTTTGAACTTCTTTGCTCCACGGAGTCAATGCCTCAAGCTGTTCATCTGACATGTCTTCACTTGGACGATGCTCCAAAAGATATGTCAAAAAGCTTTGAACAGAACTGGACTCCCTGTACTGCCGGATTGCTGTAATCATACTGCTTTCCTTTTGGAACCGCATCAATGAAGTATCTTCTCGTATGCGCCCAGCAGGAACAGCGCCTGATACCAGGGATATTATTATAACCCTGATAACCATCCGTTTCCAGGTATCCGTCCGAAAAACCATCAAGGAAATCAACTGCATTGTATCTTGCCCTTGTTTCAGTGTAATGGTAAAGGACGATAGGTGGCAGTCCATTTTCACCAGAGCGAAACAGCCACATGAAAGAATCAGTTTCGGGATTTCTTTCAGGCTCCTTCAGTACCTGTATCTGAATATTCTTGCTGTAAGAAACCATGATTCTGGTAATATGGAAACCGGTATTCCGGAGCGGAAACCATCTTTGATTGGCTTGTTTACAATTGATAAGGAATTGAGTAAATGTCAAGCCCAGAGCTGCTTTGCGGGGCGTAAGCTGGCTTTACATTTGTGAGATTTCTTATATTCTACATAATTGCCAATCGGTTTCCTAATAATCGGACAGTATGGACTTGCTGACCAGAACATTCATGTATCCGTGTTTCATCTGCCATGTAAGCTGACGCACTTCCTGACTTGAACGTGGCCAGCGGAACCTGCCTTTTACTTCCATGCGTTTATACAGGAGTACAAAGCCATCATTTTCCCATAGAAGTGCCTTTACCCAGTCACAATATAAAGCTCGCCGACAGCTGCTATATCGCCTAGCATGAAAGCTCCGCAAGTATTTGGATTGTTTTAGCAAGAAGCAGTGGATCCGTTTCGTTTGAAATGCGCAGATTCATGTTTCCAATCATTAACTCCATTGCGGCTGTATCAGTATTTTTATTCATGTCAGTAGGAACCGAAATGGAATTCATCTCAATTTTTACAACTTCCTGATGAGAATGTTCATAAGTTGACATCTGATTTTTCTCAAGAATATCTCCGCAGCCATTCTTGCGGAGACGCTTAACCCAGTTGTAAAAGGTGCCTGGATTAATGTCATTGTTTAAACACCACTGATGATCAGACAGTCCGCTTTTGCGACATTCCATGATCAGGCGGTATTGTTCTTCGACTGGTACTCTTGGTGCTCTCATAGCTTTTACCTCATAATAATCAGAGTAAAATGCTAGCATCTAGCAAACATAAGTATGGTAAAATACTAGCATTTCCTGATACTTATTATGAGTTGATAATTAACTGGTTGCAATCCGTCGAATTATTTTGCGCTTACGAATAACAGAATCTATATGCATGATAAGAAGGACGTTTTTGACGTCTGCTCTTGACATGCCCGAAATCATGTCGTATATATATATCAAAAGCTGGAAGCTCCAATTTAGCGTTTCCAGCTCAACCATTATCTATAGAAGATTATTATTTACAGACTTTTCTTCATAGTCTCTTAAACGCCGTCGTTTACGCACGGTTATCAGCAACCTGATCATGATGGCAGGCCATATAACCATGCATGCACGCCAGTTGATAATCAGTCTCGGAAAAAGCAACGTCTGGCGGCATATATTTTCTGATATCTGCCAGAAATATGCTGTCACAGATGCATAAGTAACAAAACAACTTTATAACAGGCTTATTTCGTGTACCCTTTTTTCCTAATGAGCGCTTGGAGTCACGACATTGGTGTCGAAAAAAGACATTGAAGTATGTTTTTATCATGAAACCAACTTGCCATTGGCAGGTTGGTTTGCTTAAAAGATAAACTTCACGGATTCAGGTATTTTATAAAATTTTAATGGTGTCTGCCCCCAGCGCTACTATATTTGACACATATGTTTTCTCTTTGCAGTCACTACTCTCCAAATCGATTTCAACATCAGCATATTCATAAAACCTTTTCGTTATATTCGTAATATTAATAGCATATGGTATAGTATTTGTTAAAAAAATAACAGGTATTTTGTTTTCTTTTGCAATATCAACCAATTCCTTCACTTTATTGATTTCTGTCTCATTTGTAAATACATCTAAAGACGAATGAAGAGAAATTATAAGCCATCTATATCTTTTATTCGCTATTTTATTTAAATATAAATCACTCATATTACCATCAGTCCATATTTCATTTATGAAAACATTTTCCACATTATTATACGATGAAATATCTTCCATATAACGTAAAAACAATATTTTTTCTTCTGGAGAAATACACTCAAAAACTAAGCTCTTTAGAAAGCCTATTTCATCCGTCCTATTGGAAGCGGAAATTAGTATACTCTTCCTATCTTTTAATGCATCATACACATTTTTAAATAAATTTTCACTATCGAAAAAATTTCTTAAGTCTTTTTTTTCTACATTTTCTATTCTTAATTCAAACTGTCTTGTAGCTGATGCCTCATGAACATTAATATAAAATATATGATCTAATAATAATTTTATTCCATTATATACTTCTCGGCAATCATTTTCTAGTGCCTCCTCACATTGTTCAAAATCATATAAATTTGTATTTTTAAACTCATACCATCCACACTTTGAATGTAATCTAAAACTTTTCTCTCTTATAACTGCAGTATATATAGGTAATCTAAGCAAACAACTAATGAATTGATATTTACATTCTCGTAAACAATAATTCTCCATAATATTTATGACATACTTCTTGGGTCCACCTATTTTCGCTAATTCATAGTTTTCTTCATACAATATTTCAGATATTTTCTTATATTTATCACATTCGTTAATTTTACAATTAACATAATCGTTATATATATCAATTATATCTTGATATATTTGACGCTCTACATCTTTATTTAATGTATTAGATATACAAAACTCATTTTCACCTTTTATAAATACTGGATTTTGCATATATCTTTTATCAACATCATTTTTTTTACGACATATTGATTCATATATATCGGAAACAGAATGCTTATATCTAAAACAAGCATCGCAAAAGTTCTGATAGAAATAAGTTGTAGTATATGCTGAATTTCCTAATGCAGTTGCATATATCTGAGCAATAATATTCTTCGAGCCACTAAATTTATTTTCAAACACTGGTTCTCCTAATCCCGAAGTTGACTTAGTCCTGCAAGCATTACAAACTAATAGTACATTATTTGATTTATATTCGTAATCTGTTATACGGCATAAATTATATAGCTTATACATGTCTTCGTAATAAGATGAATCAATGTTTTTGTCTACACTTGTGGAGGAATCAACACATACAATAAAATTTCGTCCATCATGATAACAACCATGCCCTGTGTAATAAATAATAGCAGTATCCTCTTTAGATATCTTTTTTAGAAAACACTCTACTTTAGACCTTATCTCTTCATATTTATATTTAAAATTATTTCAATTTTATATTGCATTAATTCAAATTTATCTTTTATAGTTTTTACTTCATCCTCTATACCCGATAAACTTAGAGCTGTATTAATATAATCATAGTTTGCGATTAATAATAATCTATTCATTTTCTCATATCTCTCTATTCTTTTTAGTGCAAGTTTAACAAAAAGCCTTGATTTTACAGCATTTGCTAAACCGTTAATAGGTTATATATATTTACAAAACAGAGTTTTTTGGATATGAAACGACTTCTAAGAGTCCATTTCTGATGATTTTAGGTACAAGAAATAAAACGTCGTTTGTTTTTCTTTATGACTCCTTCTGACAGCAGTAGAAGAATCATTATGAGCAAATACTTTCGTAAGTAGGTAATAATCCGTATCTGTTTATTACCATTCTTTTCTGATACACTCTTCTCATCAAATGAGAGGAACTAATTTTAACTTCTATTTGATAACTTTATCTTGCATCAACTTAAGACTTGTTCCTTAAGTTGACGCTATTTTGACCACATTGGTGCCTGACCCCCACTGTGGAATCCAAGTATTATACAATAAAATCTCTAATCTTTTGAAATAGAATTACATAATCATTATAAATATCGTCCGCTGCTTCGATAGAATCAATGTATTTATTTAACAAGCCAGATGCAAATGTTTCACTAGCATCATCTTCTCTCTGAAATAGAGTTATTCCCCATTCTTCTTCTATTTTCAATACAAACGCCCGTATATTATCTTTATTCATAGCATAATGTATATTTTGTGCCGCTTCTCCAGCATAAATATCAAATTCTACATTATCTAGTTCTGGACGTGTTGGTTTCTTTTGAGACTTAAATTTTTCTTTCATATTAAAATATATATTACTTTGCACATTAGATAAACTCTGCTTCAATTCATAAAAGTACTCATCCAAAAAAGTATTTATTGTTTCCTCATCCTTTCCGGTTATCTTATTCAAAAATTTTTTCAATTTATCCATTTCTGAAAACAATACCGATTCAATGCAATATCCATTATGTGTATGTGCCCACGATGAGTTGCCCAGTCTGCGCAATATATCGCTATTAATAAATTTTGTATTAGCGGCTTCTGTCGAATAATCCTTATCAAAAATAACAGCATATTTACAACCTTGCACTGCTTGGGAAAGTAATTGCTTATTAGCCATAATTTTCAAATTCATATTGTCTTTTCCTCGAATATACCAAAAAGATATTTTTGAGAAATCTATTGCCAAAGGAGAATTTACTCGTTTAAAAGCTTCATTCATAGCTTTTAAATATGCTATATCATCATCCCCTTCCGTAAAAATAATACGTTTATTTTTTTGTAATCTTGTTAAACCAGTTATCACACCCCCCAGTGAACTATGTAATACATCTATGTTTATATCATTTAATGCTTCTATATGACCAATATTTTTGTTTTCTGAATTAATAAATATAATGTCCTCTGCTGCTAATTCAGAAACAAAATTATCATTGTGAGTGATAACAAACACCTGTACATTTGATATTTCCTTCAAACAATCAAGTAATTTATTTTGTATTCTTGGACTAATATGAGAATCCGGTTCATCAATTAACAGGACATTCAATGCATTATCCATAATTGCCATTGAAGAAAAAATTTCAGCAACCTGTAAAAATCCACTTCCCTGTAATCCCACATCTATCTTTTTTCCATTTTGAGTTACATATAAATTAATATATTCTTCTTTCTCTCTTGCAGTTCTAGTTGGTACTTTAAAATCAAAATCACAATCCAATACTCTTTTCATCCGTTCAGTTAATAATTCTATGTCACTTGACAATATCTTATTTCTCAAAACTTCATGTGATCTACCTTTTTCAATTTTTTTTCGGATCTGTCCCGGAAACATATAAGGCTCTTTCGCCAGTACTTTTGCAACGGGTTCTGTTTGTTGTATAAACAAAAATTCTGTCAACTTTGTACCAATTGAATCCATTTTCTCTTTAAACGCATCGAACTGCTCTGGTGCCATACGTTGTACTCTAACATACGCATTTTCTATGGATGGTTTCGTTAAAGAAAATGTTAAATAAAAATTTTCCTCTGAATTTTCTTCACTAAATTCAACTCCTATTTCACACGTTCTTTTATTCCCGTAAAACAGATCCTCATCTTTTGTAATTCGCAAAAAGTACAATTCATCAAAACTTATGTATAACGGAACCGATTGACTATAAAAATTTTTCTTATTACTGGTCAAACTTTCGTTATAGCATTTTTCCCATAAAAGAAGTGCTTCAAATATTGTTGATTTTCCGATATTATTTTCCCCAATAATCACATTAAATCGTCCACCAAACTTAATCTCAACGGTATCTTTATAGCTCTTAAAATCTTTTAACATTATTTTAGAGATGACCATATTCTTCCCCCATTACTGAATTTTTTTAATTCTAATTCGTATATATTATATACATCATATTAACATATCTTAACAATTAGCAAAAGCATCAAAAATACCACGATAGAGTAAACTTATTGTCAGTTGAGAAAGAATAAAGAGCTCTGTTTATTGTAAAATATAAATGTAGTTTATGCAAAAAGGTCTTGCAAAAAACACTCTTCTATCTCCCGGATACGCTCCGCACTTGCAAGCATGCCATAGTACTGCGGGAAAATCCGCAGATTTCCATCTGTTTCCTGTACCTGTTTATGCAGTTTTTTAAGAATTTTCCTGAATACCGCATTGACACCAAGCAATAACAGACCGGCAGGCAAAATCAGATACCCAAACATCGGATACATCATGATCAGCAAAACCAATGCTCCGATCAGACGGATCAGCCCCCCTTTCACCGTGCCTGTCACCTGATATTTCTTAGGACCAAAGATAAAAAATTATTTTTGATAATCTTTGTAATTCTTAATTTGCTCTATCATCTCGTCTAATTTCTCATTTGTAGAACCATCATAAATATCTGATTTTGAGATATCGTCAAGCTGTTGTTCTATTTTGCCCCAGTCTGGATTGTTGTTATCTATTGCTTGCTGGATAGAATCAAGCTGTTGCTGGATCTTGATAATATCAGAATTATCATTTTTCTGCCAGATTGCAATTCCAAGAGTAAGTGCTAAAGCTAGGTAGGCTGGAATAAGCGACCACTTGAAGTTGATTTGTTCTCTTGTCTTAAACTTATTCTTGATAAATGCATCAAGTTCAGGATTTCCATATATCTGTTTACAAATAAACTGTGAACAGATTAGCTCATTTGCCTTGTTGTATTCAAAATAGTAGTCAATATAGTTTCTAAAATCTTTAACATAATCCGTTTTCACATTTGGATACAAGGATTTTGATTCATTTATATCTACTTTGTATAAGCCATCAGGTGTCGGATAAGTAATAGCTATTTTCTTGTGTGTTTTTCCATAGGTAGTTTCATTAATCGGTTTGTATTCAAAAAATGGTTCAAAGTCAGATTTTGAAAGTTGTTTATCCACTTCCAATACAAGACCTTCCAATTTTAGAAATTGCCAAATAGTCAGGAATTCTTTTATGTCAGAAAATGAGTTATTGATATTAATTCCATCAAAAAAGTCATATTCATATTTGGTAGAATTATCTACAACTACAGTATATTTTGATCCATTCTTTGCTATAGTTGGTTCTACATCTTCGAAATCTTCTAATTTGGGTATATTGGGTACAAACTGTGGAAATAAATCATTGTTACATAATAATTGATTACTTTCTCTAAAGGTTTTCTTTAAGCGCTTATAGCAATTGCCTTTCTCACTTTCATTTAATCGGTTTAGAATATCGTTTTCATCTAATTTTCTATATGTACTTAAATCAAAGACTTTTAAGTAGGTGCTAATATCGGTTATTTCGCCAGAAGCTATTTTCTTTATAATCAACTGCTGATGCTTATTGAATTTCATATCGTTCACCTTCTTTAGTTGTCAGGTTTCATATCATCTGGAATTTGAAAAAGTCTCATTTTAGGGCAGTTTATCTATAATTGTAAGTTTCTTTATCGTTTACACCAACTTCGATTGGTTTCTAATCAATTTTATTTTACTTTATGCATAACGCCACCCGAATCTGTTCCATATCCTCTTTTAAAATAAGATAACTTCTAAGTTCTCCATCCGATGTCTGATTACTCTGATCTGAAATAAAAGCAAGCTTATGTTCCAGTTTTTCACACAATTGCTGCAGAGATGTATCATCCTGTTCCATGCCGTATTTCTTTGTTCTTAAAATAGCACGCTGTAACCTCGTTTTAAAAACATAGGGTCTTACTTTATTCATCTGTACCAATTCGTCCCATATTGTTATCATTTTTTCTCGCATGATATACCTCCTTTGCACATGATATAAACTTTTCAGCTCTCTCAAGCCAGATTCCTATATCATATATCGTCATTTTCTCACAGGAACTTGACTTTCCTGTAATATATAAACGATTACTATATAATTTCATATATTCCTTCACCGGAATGTAAAATATGCCCTCCAGCAGGCGATTCGACGTTTCCACGCAAGTGATACGTCCAAATATCTTTTCTCCAAAGAGAAAATCAACCGCTATTGCCGTGTTTCTGATTACCGATGCGAGAACTGAAAGCTCATATGTAATATCCAGATATTCATCTAAAATGTTCTCACGGATATCGTTACAGATTACGCTGTAATCCATTAAGTCCTGTAGTACGCCACTATATTCCGGAAGCGACTTCAATATATTCTGCATGAAGAGATTTCTTGAATATAATTTATGCCCTTCCAGCTTCAAGTGCCACAGGAAATAAGCCCCCTTATTCCCCATCTCGGTAATCTTGTTCATCTGATACAAAGAAATCCAATCTAACGGAATATGCAATTCTGCAGACAATTGTTGCTTCAATTCCGTATACTCCATGTCGCTGCAATCCTGCACAATAATAAGCAGATCAATATCACTGTAACAATCCTGTTCTCCTCTTGCATAGGATCCAAACAGCCAGACTTCTTCAATCCGTTTATCATGATTTATGTAGTACTGTGTGTCATCAATCTGAAATGTTATCATCCATCCACCTACGATCTGCGATTAATATACCGAAAAACAGCCGCTACGAAAAAGCCAACAAAAATCACGCCTATCCCAGCCTCAGAAACAGAAGCGAACTCATATGCCCATGAATTCGGAAACGTATAGGAAGCAACCGGACTCATCGTAAAGAAATTGGACAAACTGATATATAAGCCATCATACCAGCGCAGTGCTTTTCCCTCACGCAATATTGGCATCTGCTCATAAATGATCCAATACAGTGTTACCACAATGCACATATTTCCAATCAGTCTTCCCAGTCTCTCTCCATATCCCCACAAAACATGATTCAATTTACTTAGCAGGAAATGAAAAAGTCCACTGCATTCATCCCATACATTATATTTATTATAGTAATAACCGCCATCCTCTGTTTTCGAATGATGGAATTTCTTCAGATAATATCTTTCATTCGCTCTCTTCTCTTCAAAATAATATTTGCGGAAATTCTCATCATCCCCTGCATGAAGTGCCTCTAATCCAAGATTCCGACAAAGATCCCTGGTCAGATTATGCCATTTTCTTGGAAGATTATTCTTGATCGCATCATATGTAATATAACACTCCTTAAACTGTGCATATAAAAATTCGCAATCTACAAACGTCGCTTCATCAAAATTACAGTCAATAAACACCGCACCTGTAAAATCACAATAGTTAAAACATGTCCCTTTAAAATAACAGGATATAAATACCGAATGTCCCATATTGATGTGCGTAAATTTGCTCTTTTTGAGTCCAAGTTTGGAGAAAACACAATTATCAAACCTAATGTTGTCAAAAACAGCCTGCGCATCCCAACGATAGCCTGCAAACACAATATCTGTATATCGATTCTGTTTCAATTCTGGTTTTGTAATAGAAACAGCTTCATTGTTTTTTCCGCATATTGCTCATAAGGTATTTTATTCTGAAAATATTGCTGCATATGGGGTTCCTCTTTTATTATTTATCACTTCGTTTATAAAGTACTTCCGGAACTTAATTAATCACAGATCCGTAAGTAGGTAATAATACTTTGCATCATTCAAGCTTGCATAAAATTGCCGGTGTCAGGCACCCCATGCATCTGAAATTTCTAGTGCCTAACCCTTTCTACATCTGATTCTGGTATATTCATAGCTTTCAGTGTCTGATTGACAGTCCATTTCATTGTTTCCATCAGATTTTTCATAACTATTCATCACATAGCTATTACTTTTTTTCTAAATTCTTCTTCTGAACTTGCAAACTGATAAGGAGCATATTCTCCATATGCAGTAGGCCTACTTATTGTAACAAGCTGTACACCTTTCTGCGCCACAACAGCGTTCAATTCTTTTTTCATTTGAACTAGATGCTTTCCATGTGTTGTTTTAATGGCGTAGCATCCGTGTTTTTTAGTATCCTTAGCAATTAAGTAACACATTGTTCAACACCTCCTCAAATTCCATTACATTCTTTATTTTCCCAGCTTCATATGCCTTTCTCATTATCTTACCAACATTATCCGAAAAATTTTTCTTATACAGATATTCATGAAGCCAATTATTCAATTGACGGTCATACAACGTATTAAATTGAATCTCTATCGGGTAATAACTATTATCTTTTTGAAAATATAAATGAACACCTCTATAACCATCATCGTCAGATTTTCCTTTTGACATATCTGCAACATGAAACATACAATCTGTACTCATCTCCAAAACATCTTCATAGTTATCACAAAAAGCTCTAAATCCTAAAATGTCATTAAAAACTTTTCTAACTTGATGATCCGGATAATGTCTTGCGTACTTACCTCCGCTATATCTTTCGTCGATTGATTATATATTTTTTAGTTTACCATACCATAGGCTTGATAGCAACACGGCATGTGATTGTTCATAGAACTTTACTTCTGCACTGGAATTTATTTTTTCAAGTTAGCCTCTACAATCAGCCCCTACTCGACAATGTCTTAATTTATTCTTTTCCAGATTTCGGATTAGAAATTCACCAGTGTCTATAATATACCCATAACAGTGGACACGCGAATTAGGCATTCTTTCTCACCTCAATTTTAACCTTGTCATTCTTTCTGATGATTTATTTCCAAAAGCTTGTGTATAGTCTTTACAATCACGATTCCAAAATCAATAAAGAAGTCTTTCTTGTCATCAGTGAATGTGCTTCTTTCCTCAATAGAATGTTCAGCAGAATGTCTGAAGCACTGTAATATTTTCTTGTATTTCTTAATAATATCATCGTTTAAAAACTCTTCACAGATCTCCGAATAATCAAGCTTTAGATACTTGTCATCCTTTTTCAGTAAATTTTCAATAAGGTTAACAATTTCAGCCAGTTTCTCATCTCTGCTCATCGCTTGAAATTCAGCATCTCTTGTGGAAATCCTTCTGAATTTTGCTTCAAGCTCTTTGCCAAAATCTATGTATTGATTCTTCTGCTTAAAAGTAAAGCTTCCAACAAACGTTCTGCGAATAGCGTATCCCTCTGTTCCATTAGATTCTTTTCCATCAGCGATCAATCGTGTTCGTATTTCGCGATTCACAAAATCATAGGTATCTTCCGGCGGGCGCTCAACCGCTATTTCAGTAATATTCCTTAAATCCTCTTTATCCTTACAGTAAGCAACAGCTGGATATTCAATATATTCTCTCCAACCATTACGGTCGCTCTCTTTCTGATCGTAATGCCAGATAAGATATGCCATACTGCGATTTTCAGATTCAAGCTGAAGCTGTTTATTGATTATTTCCTTAGCACTTTCTGCACTTACCAGGTGCGTAGTCATGTTTTCCTGCGTGTGCCGCATCTCTCCCGATAAAAGATAAGCATGCTCAGCGTCATCAAACTTCTGGAACAAGTCTTCTTGAACCGCATATTTAATACAGTTCGGGCAGTAGACGGTGATAAAAGGGATTGTATGAGGCGAAAGCGTTGCCGTCGCTTCCCTTCCACAAAACGGGCAAGATAAAGAAATATTTGATTTTTGTAATTGCCCTTTTCTTGATTGTTCCCGGATTGATGGAAACGGATTATACAATCTTGCCATTATATGTTCACCTGCCTTTTTATATCTTCCAGATATCTGAAGACATTTTTCTCCTTTTTTCACTTATGGTATTTCCCTAATACTCCCCTCCGAAAACCGCAGTTCCATGTCGCAGATCTCCAGTGCGGCCTTTCTGTGGGTTACGATCAGGACCGTCTTTTCTGTCATCTCGCGCAGATTTGACAACACCTTTTTCTCCATCCGCTCTTCTCCCTTTTTTGTTTGCATTCCAAACGTCACAACTTCCCTGATTGTTCCGCTCATCAGTGCATTTTGCTGCGGTACATAAGCAAATAAACTGCGCCACTCCGAAGTCATCGGCTCCGTTCCTGTCCGCCCCCCCCTGTTGACTTTGGTTAACAGTGCCTGACCCTTTCTACTTCCAAACCACCGTACCCGAGTTTGCCAAGCTCTGCCACCATAGTGTTCAGTGAACAATGCTTTCCATCTGCATCTTTCTCAGCATACAAATCTGATACTGACTGTAATAAATCCTCCGATATGGCATCTATGTTCAAATCCGGTTTCTTCCTTGGCTTACCGGCTACCCATGTACGTCTATTCATATTGTATTTCTACACTTTCCTGAATCTACTCTCTCTTCTTTACAAATAAGCAAATAACACGCTCTGCATCACCACACATCTCTTTCGGAAACACATTTTGTTTTGGCATATTGAATTCCCGTACCACCAAATATTGATTTCCATTGAATACCGGAGCTTGTTCTGGCCATACAGCTTTACACTCTGTTCTAATCATCTCAGCCTTTGTGGTGATTTCATTCTCATAACTTACCGTGTCTTCATTGACTTCTATTCCGCATATCTTAAGAAACTCTCTTCCCAGTTCCTTTGCTTCATCTGTACCATAATAACTATGTAAATAGACAGCCGGATTATTCGTATTTATGATTTCTGATACCATTACTTCTTTGCCATCTACAATATACGTATGCATAGATGGCCTACATTTTTCCAGTTCTTTTACTAAATTATCTTCTGATTTGCGAGAGTCTCTTTCTTTCCTCCACTCAATCCACTGTTGTTCCTTCCCCAGATAAAGTGCCATAGTTCTATTAGAAGACGTGCCTGATTCAATATTATCAAATAAAAACACTATTTTCTCAATTACTTGATTATCAATGCAAAATTTTCCATCCTCATTTTTTGACAATTCCCTACGATATAGTGATTTCTTGTCTCTTATATAATGAGTTTTTAAATGTACCATGTAAATACTGCTCAAAACGGCGTCCTGCTCTTCCTTATCCTTTGGTACATATAGCGTTTTCTCCTCTGACAATTGAAAGTACGGATCATTTTGAATTTCCTCAAATTCCAAAGCTTGATGCCGATTAAAAATAGTGTAATAAGAATGCCATTTTCCTTCATCAATATTATAAAAAATCAAATTATGCATAAAACGGTATACTGCCATTGATTCAAAATCATCAAAGACAGTTCGATGATCTACATCCATAAGTGCAGACTTATGTAACTCCATAAGATTCATTATGGTTTTCCAATCATTTGAACTAATCAGAGAACATAAAGAATCACTCAATAATCCTTTTTCACATTGGCGCTCAACATTTGCAACTAATTTAAAAATATCATCATACTCATTATCACCATACCATGATCCATCTTCCTTCTGTAGAATATAATGCTCTTTTTCCTCGACAAAATAATCTTCCCTCGTTGTTTCTTGACCTAATTCTATTTCTTTTTCTGTCAACGTAGTAATATTTTTATTTCTACTTGAAGCAATTGTTCCCCTGGATATAATTTCTAAAATCATTTCTTCATTATCTCTAAAAATCCGACATCTATAAACAGATGGTGTACTCGGCATTCTATAGACCTGATATACCCATGGTGTTTCCAGTGCAATAGGATAAAAATTTTTTCTGTTTTCCTCACACATCTTAAATTCTTTTAAATCACGAGAACAATATGCTATCTCATCCAACCATCTCTTCATCACAAATGCTGTATCTTTTTCCGGATCTATAGATGATTCCACCCATTTTTTTATCACATGGTTCTGAAACCACCCAACAACGCCTTCGTCCCTAAGCCCCAATACATTCACACCGCAATTTCGTTTTTCAAGAAGCATGATACAAAGCCCTAAGGTAACCCTATTTATCCCTTTCCCGCAAACACTCTGCATCCAATACTTATTTATCACCGAAACAATATCATTTTTATTCACAGACTTTCCATTCAATGCCCGTAATTTCCCTTTAACAATTTTCTCGTCATTTCGGCAGAAAGGATTTATTGCATGAAATTTTCCATTACTCTTAACAATTGTATTTTGGATAAAACCATTTCTGCACCCATCATCAAACAACAATTCAAGAAACTCTATCGGCGATTCCTTTAACACTGTTGAAAAATCCAACAGTTCGTCATCTCCATCAAGTGCTATTTCTACGAATGCACCAATTTGCTCATTTCTTCCGTTTGTTTCGTACTCAACTGTACAGTTATACTTATCGACAATATCCTGTGTGAAATATGTTTTTTCTCATGCCTAATCAGTACAGAATTCAGACGAGAATTATGAAAAATCATCACTCCGTTTTGTTTATAATTCAACATATCTTTCGTATCTATAATTTCATGCGTACCATCCATATAGTCAATAAATCTTAAATTATGCTCCTCAACAAGACTTTTGACCAGATTTTCATCCGTTGTTGTTTTGAAAATCTCGACCGCTAACTGCAGCATGCAAATATGATATTCTTTTATCTTGTTTTTAATAAATTCCTGATCCGAAATCACAGCAGCAATTAGATGATTCACTGGAAAAAGTTTTCCCTCTTCATCTTCAATCTTAAAAACGAAACTTATCTTTCCAATATCTTCTACAAGTTTCTTGAACTCGTCCTGTTCAATCTTTGTATCTGTCTGATGTTCACCCCGCTCCGATACAATTCATTTAAAAAAGCAATCGTCAAAAGATGTCCATTTTCATTAGTGTCTGCTTCCTTTGCAATTTGGGCTATTGAAATGAATGCCTGTTTTATCACTTTAGGCACATCACCGATGACATCTTGAGGAAGAATCTGTTGATATACAGCCAACGTTTCGCAAAATAGATCTGCTACCTTTTTTCGATTTAACACAATAAATTCTGTCTGTAATTCAGACAAAAATATCATCGCTTTATTACAAAGTTCAATTTCATTTGTTTTTGCCTGGATTGCATCCAGGTAACTTAATAATTGTTCTTCCATTCTTCTCCTTTGTAGGTAATCATCAATAGAGCCTGCACAACACTTTTCTCTTCATTAGATTGTATTTTTTCCACAATCGTTCCAAGAAAGTTCTTCTGCATTTGTACAAACAATTCCATGTCTATTTTTTTATCCTGTATCAGTAAATACAATTCATGAATAAAGTTTGAGAAATTAATAGTATTTACTGGTATCCGTTCAAATAATTCCTGTTCCAGTGCTGTTTTAAACATCGTGTTGTTTTGAAAAACATAACGATAAAACTTTCGAAAATTATTACCTCTTCCAATCGTACTTTCAAAGATCAGCTCTGCGTATTTTTGAAAATACAATATTGCAGCATCTGCATAAGTACGAGTCCCGAAAACAAATCCAACATTAGAAATATCAAACTCATTTTTCTGCAGATAATTTTGAATATCTCTACGTCTCTCTGCTTCTGTCAAATAACCTCTATAATCATTTTCCTGAAGGTCATATGTAAATTTATCTTTCCTCAATATAGTAGTTCTCTCTTCATGCGTCAAAGAGCTAATTTTGCCGTAAATTTTACTCTTTTCTTGATTAATTGGAAGCCCATAGGACAAAAGCGTGTTTTCCATATCCTTATATAGCATCTCTCCATCTTCTTTTTCCTGATAAAACGCAACAATATCATCCACATAACGATAGATATGGATTTTTTCCATATTATGCTCTGCATATATTTTCTGAAGAATCTGATCCAAATACATTTCTGCTATGATTCTTGCATATGCAGGTCCTTGCGGAACACCTATACGATTATCCTGATTTACTCTCCGCATCAATTGTTCATTATATCGAATCAGAAAACGAAACATGTTCTTCGACTCTACATCTAATTTATCTTCCAATGCTTGATATACTGCCAAAAAGTCAACATGATCATAAAACCCCTTTAAATCCATAACAAAGACATGATACTGCCTCATAAAGGGCACCTCTAAAAAAGTCTTTATCCTATTAACATATTCTCCCCACGAAGAATACCAATCATAAAATATATCTTCTTTTGAGCACAGGGAAATATTATAGCTATATGAATGCCAATAACATTGGATTTTATCCTGCAATTTCAAAACAATATATGTTGTTAATGCACGATCTTCTGCTCCCAGTGAAACTAAAACTCGTGATTTATCAACATTTTCCAAACGAAGATATACCCTGTAATCTGGTTCAAATTCCAAACATCCAGACTCAATCACATCTGTTCCCATTGCATATAATCGTTCTAAATTATAGCCGTCCAAACTGCATAAACTGTTCCATATATTCACGTTAGGAACTTCGTCATTTTGTAAAAGATACTTTTTTTCTTTACGAATTGCAGTAGCCATGTCCAAATATTTCTTTTTCTTGATGTATTTTTCCCCATGTTCAACAGCAACTGATTCTATTCCCAACCTTTGAAGCAAAAAATCAAATCCTGTATTCTCTGGGCGTATTTCTTCCTCCATTTCTATATCATACAGATGATACAAATATTCAAAAGTTGCCGGATAATATTTATCTCTATATTTCTCCACATTTTCTGTTGTCTTTTTCAGGTCATAATTAGGAAACAATGAAAATAGTTCACGAATAAAATTTCCTGACTCATCACAATATGCAAAAGTACCCAATAATACCGTCCAGTCACGACGCATTGCCTGTCCCTGACTCATTCTATTGAAAATAAACTGATATACCTTTGTCTCAGATAAAATGGAAATCGCATCAGCAATTGTAATCTCTATCTGACCAAACACTTTATATCTTTTATATTTTAATCTATTTAAAAATTCACTATTCTCAATTTCCAGTGCACTACATACATCTTCGTACTTATTGCATTCGTATTTTTCCAGTATTTCTAACTGATTCTCATAAAACTCTGTTCCTTCATATCTATCTATAGGAACGAAATGCTCTTCAAACAGCCAAGAACGTCCACCATTCTTGTGCCAGGAAAGTGGTAATTTCACTTGTTTTCCAACAACATTTCCTCTTGCACTGTCTGTCGCAGGAAAATAATCTATATGTATTACAGAATCACTCTTCATCCCTGACAAGAACTCCTGTTTTAAAGCAAACAAAATCTGATATGCCTCTTTTTTCGGTATCAAGGAATCAAACACAATCCACACATGAATTCCACGTCTTCCTGAAAACTCTGTGAGATAATTAATATGATATTTTTTAAGTATAGCAGTAAAAGGCACCACAGCACTTTCATATAATCCTGCAACATCGGGATTATTTTTATCTGGGCAATCAAAATCGAAGCAAATCCATCTAAGCATATTGCTTTTATAGCATTGCTGGTAGCACCCCATTGATCCTTTGTTAATTAACATTTCTTCAATCATCAACGAGGTTACTGGTAAATAACGTGTCATGTATCTCCCATCGTCACATTGAATTGCCATCGCATATGTGTTTGTAACAAACAACTGATATAATTTATCAGAAATTTTTTTATCATCTTCCTATTTCCTCATGTATACTTCTTTTAACCTGGTAATTCAACTAACACCGAGTTATCGTACCTACTCATGCAGTTCCAATGGCAGTCCGTCTGGGTCTTTAAAAAATGGCCAATGGCAATTTTCTTTTTGACATCTAATTTTTCTTTTTCAACCTGGAGACTTTCTGTAAGCCAATTATTCTGCTACACTGACTCCGTCTAATAATTCATCTATAGGTAGTAGCTTATAAGTACAATCGAATATAAAATCATAACTAACTGGTACATCCGTTAACACATCAGTAATGATAAAACGATACTCATTTTGATTAGAAAAACTTCTGTCTTTGCAGAGCAAATGTCTGTATCTTTCATCATAAGTCATTGACAGTGTAACCCCTGCTCTATAAGAATCTTCATCACCTGTTGTGAGAAAAGACATCATGTTGATATCATTGATATCATAATCGTAATAATGTATAGAATCCGACTCAACTGAATGTCCGATTGTAGCCTTAACACACTCAATAAACTTATTCTTTTCAAATATTATCAAGGCGTGTGTAGCCTTTGGAAAATCACACTTGATTCTTTCGATATCGTCTTTTTCTAACGATATGCTATTATTGCCATCAAATATGTCATCGGCATACGATGACAAGCAAAAAACCGGAAGTGTAGTTACATCTACTGCCCCGATTGTAATTTTGGACTTCGGAGGCAAAACGAAAGTTTCTCCGGTTTGATGAGAAACCATTTTCACACTTTCGGTATGAATAACCCACTTTCCCTCCAGCAAATCGCCTTGTCCTTTATTGTGTTGCTTCTGTTCAATCTCAATATATGATTTTGCTGGCGAAAATCTGAGATGTCCATCAATAATTTGCTGCAAATGTTCTTTCTCTCCGTATTTTATAAATACACCATCACTCATTATTTGCTTCTCCTCTTTTTGCATTTTGTCATTTTATCAAATGCCATCTCACACTTATATTTAAGTCAACAATCTCCTTTTCTTTTATATAATACCGGCAAGTCTTTCATTTCGCAAAATCCCCCCACTCCACCTCATCTTTCCCTTTGCCGTTAGGCTTATCTCGCCACGAAGTAAAAAGGAATTTATCAAAATCAAAAAAATATGTTTCGTTGTACGGATACTGTCTATCATAGCTTCCGATATTTGTAATAAATCCGGTTCTAACAGACCTGAGATCATATTCCTTATACTTTAATGACGGATATAATTGTTTGTATAGCGCATAATTAAAAGAATCGTCAATTTTCATATGCTGCTCTATTGATATTGGCTTAACAGAATAATCTATGAACAGTGCCAAATTTATCGCGCAGCGGGAGAACGCTTCATCCGCTACTCTTTTAGAATAATAGGCTACCCCATCATATCCCATTCTCTTACAAGCCATCATGATAGACTGTGAAATTATATACTCAGATTTAAAAGTCCTCCCTGCTTCATTTATCCTATAGGACGTAGCAATTGACAACATCAATAGCTTCAGCCAACAGTGTACCCTATCCGATGCCCAATCGTTTAGCCTGCTGACATCCCTAATTTGTACGGCAAGATTGAAAATCTTTTGTGTTCCATCTAAAAGAACTGGCGATACATTGAATTCAGACTCGGGCGGGTAGCCAGTTTCAACCCAACATCCGTATGAAGAATTTGCTAAGTACAAGCTAGGATTCCCTGGTATGCTGAATCTATAATTACCGCTTTTCGCACGAAGGCTTTTAGGCAAACATGACATTTCCTTCGACGTAAACGCATTTGATGGATTGCCGATTCTGCTTCTAAAAAGTTGTAGCTCTGCGTTATAGTCACCCGCAAAAACATAACTATTTGCAAGGCTACTTACAGCAACAGGATTCTCTCCTATATCTCTAACCAGATTTCTAATGACGATGTTGCATTTTGCAGTGTCAGCCCTGTAGTAGCAAGTCAGAGCCTCGATTACCTTGTTCTTATATTTTGTAAGTATCTTTATACTATCTTCATCTGCACTAGCTTTTTGCGCCTGCTTAAGAATGGTATTGTACTTTTTTCTGAGATCTGGTAAATAATCCACATCCCTCTCAAGCACAAAAGGCGTATATAATTCTTTACATATAAAATCACTGTGTGGCCATGTTAGCCGCATCTTTCTACTCCTCCTCAAAAACCGATCATCTTATCTGACTTGATACGAAGTCAATGGCGCAGCAGACTCTTATCAATACAAACGCTTCTATTACCGACACTCCCAATGCTACAGCAATCCACCACACCTGCACCCTTTTGATAATATTATCCCACTTTCCTGCTCTACAGTCCAGTCCTAAAACATAAAAGGATAATTTCTTACTGGCTGTAAGAAATTATCCTTTGTATTACTTTTCTTCTGGACACGCATCCCCTGTAACAATTTGTCACAATCGGCAGATCTGCGATAAATGCTGCTTTTCTATCTGCTCCAGTTGTCGCTTTTTCAATCAGTGTTCCTTTCTTCACAACCACTGTTCCATCTGCATTTGCAATGTCACTGCCAGCATACAGAGCAAGGATACCTCCGGATAACGGATTTTCTGTATCGTTATCCTTTTTCACAACATTCACATCTGCTTTCTGTCTGTCATTTGTAAATGTTACATCGGAAAATACATCTTCCACGTTCTGTCCTGCACAGGAAAGCGTTACTTCTTTTTCTTCTTCTGCATTTTAGAAGTTCTCCGGTGCCTGCATTTCTTTGACAACATAAGTTCCAAGATGCAAATTTTCAGGATACAAGCACCATTTTCATCTGTCGAAAGTTTTTCTTTCACAAGATCACCCTTGCTGTAAATCTTCGCCCCATAAGCAGACATAATATCCACTCCGACATATACATTATATACTGCACCTTTCAGACGTCTGTTTTCATACTTAAATGCAACACCACTGTCACTGACCTCTGCACCAGCAAGAACATGACCTTCTTTATATACTGTCAGTTCTCCAAACTGTTCCTTGTCCGGTACTGTAGTGGATGTAGTCTTATTTGCTACCAGCTTCACATTGTAAGCTGTCGTATTAAGTACATTGCCTTTCGGTGCTGTGATTTCTTTCAGATATACGGTGTCATGTGTCTTCACAATCGTTGCAGAAGATTTGCCATTGCTGTCTGTTTCCGATTCTTTCACTGTGATATTTCTGCTGATTCTATAAGATGGATGTTCGCTAACTGGCTCCATGGCATACACAGCCTTATAGGTATTCGGTGTGTGAATATCAAAATCTGCACCATCGTCGTTCTTTGCCTCATAGAATAAGATTTTCGTTTTACTTTCATCTGCCCCTTCGATACCGAACAAATCAACTTCCACTTCAAATTCCTGTCCATAGGCAAGTTCAATGTCGTTTGCTGTTACAATTTCATCTGGATCAAGCGAATCCTGTACCTCTTTTAATTCCGGATACTGCTGCTCAAACGGTATTTCTTCCGGTTCTAATTCCGATGCAGAAACAGCTACTGGCTGAACGATTACAGACGCTAACGTGGCAACTGCCATGACTCCTGATAAGAATCTTTTGAACTTCATTTTCATTTTGACTTAATCCTCTCTTTCTTCACTTATCATTGTTTTTTTTTCAGCAGGTCTGTACCTGCACTATTCAATCATTGGAACCACCTCCTAATATTTTTGTTACTGATACCTGTACATTTCTGAAGAATTAACCCTTCACCTATAAAGCCCGGCAGAGGGGTTTTACCCCCCCTCTCGCAAACTTTTTTATCAAGTTCTTTTTCTTATCGGTTTCGGAATCTGCTGTCAGACTTGCACTAAGTCTTGCAAGTGCCTTATTTCTCATGTTGTTGACTGCTGCTGAACTGATACCATGAATCTCTGCATATTCCTGATAAGTCTGTTTCTCAAAATAAAGAGCATAAATAAGTTCTTTCTGCTTATCCGTCAGCATATCCATCATGCTTTCTGTCACCATCTGCTGAACAATCATTTCTTCCATGTCCTCGGCTGCCGTTTCACATAACTGCATTTCTTCCATAACAGATGTTAAAGAAACACAATGTTTCTGATTACGGCTATCCAGATTGATGCTCAGGCGATCTTCTCCACGAAGAACAAAACGCAAATACCACTCTGCTTCTTCAAAGTAAGATTCCGTCAGATCACATCCATAACTACTTCCAACCACGGATGAATAGCGGTAGCCGGAAATATCTTCAATTGGAAATACCGTTACCCGACTCATTGCCTCATAAACTACGTATCCATTCTTATAAACCGTAATCGTAACCAGATCGGTATCGCTCTTTATTACTTTCTGAGCAATAACCGGAGCCTTACCCTCTCGTAAACTTTTAGGAGTCGGCTTCTTTGCACCTTTCTTCGGAGACTCTATCATTTCTTTTAATTTTCTGAGTGTCAGCATGACAACCACCTTTCTGCCTTTCGGCACCGGGCTGTCAGCAGACAAAAAAGCAGCAAAAAAAGACTCCGATCTGCCCGGTTTTTTTTTACCGAGCGACTTGCGAAGCCTCTCCTTGCTGCTTAATGTATCAATCAGCTATACAGGCAAAGCCTGTCAGCAGATTAATCAGCGTTCATGTTGTCTCTTACTGCTTGTGTCGCAGTATTTTCAGAGCTATCAGCTTTTTCATCCAAAAGGAAACTGAAATCTCCCATTGAATCGTAGGGCTGATGCCTGATAAATTCTAAGTATTCATCTCTGGTCATTACTTGTACCTCCTCTCTTTTTGATATATTAATGGTAACAATTCTCCTGTCAAAGAACCAGCCCAGTACTGTCCGAATTAAGCGGCAATAGCGGACAAAACTGTCCGAATTTTGGGCGTAAAAAAACGACCATTCAGATTCTACTGTAATGATCGCCATCAGCTTAATTTTCCACCCATCAACTCTATTAATGTCATATCGCCCTCAAGATTTTTTTCTGCACGCTCCATCATTTTATTTCTAAGATTTTCATCTGGAATATTGTATATTTTTTCTATATATACCAGTAATCTTCCCACAATTTCATTTTCTTGGTCTGACACATTTTCAGCCTTAAAATGAACAGACTTAACCTCTCTTTTTCCGCACTCCTCCCATGTAATATTTTCCTTAAACCATGATTCTGGCTTACCTGTAATTTTAGCTAAATCAGAAGCATATTTAGTAATAGGACCCTTTCCTGCAACCATTCTGTCAACTGTTTTTTCATAAAGGTTTAGTAGCTCTGCAAGTTTGGCATGTGTCATATTGTTCAAATCATCCAAACAACTTTGTATATCTTTTCCAATATCCACGCGTGTTCTTAGTTTTTTCCCTGTCGACCCCAAGACAAGCTACCTCCTTTCTGAACCGATTTTCTGTATTACTGCCTTATAAATAAAGACAATTATAGCCGGACGAAATGATTAACATTTCTATTCCGGCTATCTTATACATAAAATCCGTTCCAGAAAAAGTGGTACTTACGTTTTAAGACTTTTATCCTGTACTATCTCCGCAGAATGCTTTACCTGCGTTTATCGTCAACACGTAACTGTCATCTGCCAAGTTTTTTCTCAGCAGAGACTTTCCCCCAACTGCCATTATCATTTCGTTGTTTACCGTTATATAATTTTCAAGTGTATCTTTTCTTGAAACAGTTACTCCTACAACGCTGATAATGATCTGGTCACTCGCTATCAAACGCACCGTTTCTCTTATCGTATTTTTATCCATAGTAATTTCTCGCATTCTTTTCATCTCTCCAGCCTCTATATTCGTCGGAAATTGTTCTTATTTTACATATTTTTCTTACAAATTTAATATATCTATTGCCAAAAAAACTTGACGAGTTTTTCTACACATGATATACTGGTGTATATTGTGTTTGACAACTTTTTCTATATGTTCCTCAAAAAGAGGAAAAGAGAATCTGGGTTGAAGGTTCAGATCTAAAGTTACTCAATAGAAGGGCATTCGTATTTGAGCCGCAGCTAATGTTATGTACAACATGATATAGTACTGATAAAAGCCGACACCTATCCTGTTACTTCCAAGTGCCAATTGGATATAGACCAGTAGGGATGATGTCGATTTTGTCTGTATAAGCATTTTTAGAATCTACTCTCGTGCCAAGGGAGTAGGTTTTTTTATTTATATTGTATCACCGCCCAATATTTTTGTCAATATCTACCAGTTTTCATTGTGTTTGTGTTCTTGTTTTTGTGCATTATGCTGAATTATATTTCATTCAAATTGTAATTTATGCGTAATGATATATGACAAAAATATTATTATTGTGCAATATTTTTCATGTGTTCGCAGTATATTGCGTTCAAATTGAATCTACATGTAATATAATAGCATGTTTCCCTTTCATTTTCAATGTAAACATGATACAATATTTCTAACGATTTTATACTCATTCATTTTATTGGGAGGTAGTTGCTATTCAATGAAAAATCAAGAAATTATTCAGGATATTGTATCTTATATTTATGATGCCATGCGTAAAAAGGGATTGACATCTCGTGGACTTGCTAAAATATGTGAGGAACAAGGAGCATCTCTTTCCTCCAGAACAATTGACAATATGTTTAAAACACCGTCTTCCACAACCATATCTACACTGTTAAAAATATGTGATGGTTTGGAGCTTAATCTAAATGCTATTTTTCACTCTATTGAAATTGCGAAAACCAGTAATAATGCCACTCAGCAACGTTTGATCTATAATATTGACAATCCTGCTTACAATGGCTATACAGGAACTTACCATGTATTTTTTCTCCCTACATCTGCTTACCCAGAAGATTATTCTAATCAAACACTGGTACATGGGACATTAAAACTAGGAGATTTTTATTCCACTCGTGAATGTACTGCTATTTTGGATATTGATTCTGGCGATTTTAAAGCTGATGGAACCCCTTTCTCAAAACATTATGAAGGAACTCTTGTTTATTCAACAAATAGTTTAATGTTTTGCCAACTTGTATGTAACCAATATGGTGACATGTGGTTTCTGGTTTTCGATCATGGTAATTTAAATAACAAAGAACTCGCTTGTGTAATTGGCTGTGCAGCCACATCTTCATCTGGACGCATACGTCATCCAGCAATCCATCGTTTCTGCTTCTGCAATATGCAACAATATCCTACAATAGACAAAGATACTCAGCTCCTCATCCAAGGTTTGCTTAGAATACAAAATGACCGCATTTTTGTTGAGAAAGAAACCCTGTCTAAATTTCTTGAGCAGGAAGACCTTAACTCAACATTTCGCATGAATGTACAAAACTACTTAAATATTGCGAAAGAGTATTATGCAATTCCTAAAGATGTAATAAGAACAGAGTTAGAGCTTTCTGCTTATTCTGACGATTTTGCCAAATTGTGCGAAAAATCTGTTCTTGAAAAAACCTATCATGTAAAACATAGCGATGATCGTGAACTATCTTGTATTTTGAGGCATAACCTCACCTCAACTTCTAAACAAAAGAAGTAAAAAAGGAGCCAGGAACATCCATTTTTGAATGTTTCTGACTCCTATTAGTCTTTCGCTCAATACCAATTTATCAAACGGTTATGATATTCTTTTTTAGTTCATATACTGTCAAAGAGCCATCTTTTTTACGTCTGGCCTCCGCATTATTACCCCGATCTGAAATAGCACTAATTGTATCCTTGCCCTCGCATTGTAAGCGATGAATAACCACATGGGTATCCGAACCAGGGAACCTTAAATTGGCAGGTTCCCACGATTTTCTGGAAGTTCCAGGCTATCATCTATGATTCCGGAACACTTATCCTGTACAAATGTACTCCACGGTAGCGGCTGTTCTATGCCTGCGGGCTCATTTTTGTAGTCCGGCATATACAGAAGCAGTGTGTACAGATACTTATAAGCATTCAGGTTGTTTGCTTTTGCTGTCTCGACAAGACTCATAACGATTGCAGTTGCTTTCGCACCGTCAACAGAGTCGTGAAACAGGAAGTTTTTACGCCCGGTGGCGTAAACCTTTGCCTTTCGCTCAGCGGAATTGTTTGAAATTTCACATCTTCCATCCAGAAGATAATTCATTAACGATTCCTTATGATTCAAGGCATACTTAACCGCTTTCTCCAGTTTGCTTCCTCCAGATGGATCCAGCGTGTCAATCCAGGACCAGGATTGAAATTCAGTTCCACAACTTCCTACTTCTGGCAGGGAATCACGGCACCGACAGCAGCTGGTGGAATACTGCATGCTTTATTGCTAAGTCGTTTGACATGGTAATAAAAAGTACTGATTCCGATTTGGTGCTCCATGCACCAGTCCTTGTCAGAGAGCCCGCTTGACCAGCATTCGCTAATCAGGTCCAGCCACTTTTCATCAGAGTAGTGCAGTCTTTTTGAACTCATAGTAATTCACTCCTAAAGGTTATTCAGAGTGAATTCAACCGGAATCAATCACAGTCAGAGCAAACGGCTCCAACTACAAATGTAGCTGTTCCAGAGAGATACTCACTCCTGAAGTGATTATCTCATGAAAAGTCGGTGGCGACAAACCGTGCGATTATACATCGCTTACAGATGGAAATCGAGCTGTATGAATCTGCTGCCAAATATCTGAAAGCAAAAAATCCAACTGGACCGTTTCCAGCACTCAAAGATTTAAAAGCCGAAAAAGAAAGGCTGACCAAGAAGCGGTCAGCCCAGTATGTATGATACTTATACATATTTTAAAGAATATCAGAAGGAGTTGCGAACGGTATGCTCCAATGTGGATAAAATTCTATGCAACACTACCATCACCCAAAAACTCCATATAGAATTGTGACAAAATTATCGGAGATTCATCCGTTGAGTCTCTGACCTTACCAATATTCAAGCATCACTGTTTCCAGTATAGTTTACAAAGAATAATTTCTTACAGCTTCTACTATACTATTTGTGCTCCAGTTTACACGATAAAAATCATCTGACAGCAATTCGGATGGCATCCTTTCCTGTCCCCTTGGTCTCACAACGATAATTGGTTTTTTATACGTCTTTGCAATGTCAATTTCTTTCTGAATCCATGTCCTATAATTGTAATACATTCCAGCTATAATCAACACACATGAGCAAGGACTTATTTGTCTTTTTAATGCCTCTTCAAGTTCTCTATCTGTCTTTGTATCTAATGCATCATGTTGCGGCACACTATAGTTTTTCCACGTGAAATATGGCGCATTATTCAACATTTCCTCTAGGTTGTAATATTCCGAATTATACTTCCATGCATGACTGATAAAAATATTATACATTCAAATTACTCCTCTACAATTTTTTCTTTAATTGGGTATAAAACCGTTCCACTTCAGAAGCTTTACTATCCGTTCTTTGGTTAAATGCTTCATGATACAATCTTTTTTCCAATAAAATCTGGTTTGCTACTTCATTTCTTGTTTCAACATATTTTCTTACGTCTTGTTGACTTTTCAAACGTGGCCAATATTCAAGATACTCTGGTAAAGGTTCATAATTAACCAAGTAATTAGCAATCGGCATATCGTTTTCTGTCGCCAATCCAATTTCAAATGGAACCCACCAAGAGAACTTGGTTTTGTTCGATAAAACTACTATCACATCTGAACACTCGCGTAATTTCCAGCGAATATGTTTCGTCAAATGCTCTCCGTTCTCTGAAGTTATATCGTCCAACACATCCAGATATGTATCCACACCTGCACTTCTTAATGTTTGTTGAATATTAAGAGCAGCTGTCGCATCTTCATTCTTATGGGATATAAAAATCTTCATATCGATCTCCTTTCTAAATCCGTTCTCCAATAACCAGTCTCCAATAGTGCTTTCCTATCGATGTTAGCTCACATGATTTTGATTCCATTGCCGCATAATACATATGCTCAGTTCCAACTGGTGTAACCAATCCAATTCCTTCCAATTTTTGCAAATCCGAAAAAATTTTTGTGTTATCTGCATTAGCGAACGGCTCTATCAATTGATGATTATCCTCTGGAGAATTTGTCGGTTCAAATGAAGGATCTAACTTTATTTTTTCATTCTCTGTTTTGAAATACTCTCCTATTTTCCTTATAATAGATATATCAACCTGAGGAACTATATCTCGTAATGACGTAAATCTTGTTACATTCGTTTTAAACACCGGACGTTGTTCCCATGGTCCAAGTGCTTTATCGATATATGCATAAATTCCACCAACTGAGATGTGTCCAGTCACATCCGCAGCACCACCATCTAGCGCCTCCAATAGTAATGTCGTAAATACTCCATGACCATTGATTTCCATAGATGTTTCCGTTGATCGGCTTGCTGTTAATATTGTTACACCTTCCCCAATTAGTGCTGTGTTTTGCCCAATGGTTGATATACTCCCAAGTGCTCCTGAATAACAACTATCTAAAATAATAATTTTATCTTTACATTTTGATTCATTTGCAATAGTCAAAACATCCTGCAACGAAACGCCATAGTCATCCTCTGAAAAATCCGGTGTAACCAAATAACCGCCTACAGAATCTATATGTCCATGTCCAGAATAATAAAATAATGCAACCGCTGCATCTCCTGAAAAACATTCTTTAATCAGCGTCTTTAATTTTCCTTTTGTTTTCACATTATTTTCAATCTTTACAGCAAAATTCAGAGATCCATTTCCATTTTTAGCCAAGACACGTTTCATGCTTTCTGCATCATTACAGCATCCATGCAACGGACAACTTGCATAATCATCAATTCCCACTACTAATGCTTTTCTCATAAAGATACCATCCTTTCCTAATCTATATTTCTATTAGTTTCATTTACCAACCGATCCACCGTCGTACACGGACACATCTGTGATGGAATAGTCTTCACTGCTCGGATACAATGCTCATATTTCTGAGCCGCTTGTTTTAATGCATTCTCTTCGCTTCATACCTTACATAAGGCTTTTAAGTTAACAGTGCCTGACCCTTTATACATCGAAGAAGGCTTTCTTTGGTATTATTAGTTTGCGAGAAAAAGAAAGTCCAAAGACCTTCTTTGGCAAGGGAATCAGTCAGAGTTTACCTCTGGCTTTTTCTATGTAAAGAGCATTGCTCTTACATACCATAAAATAATTTAGTTTTTATCAATACCAAGAGCCTTATATAAAGGATTCAGCTGGTCTTTAACGGCATCTGCTATTTTTTCAATATCCAGACGACCTATCATTCCATTGCTTTTCATTCCTTTGAAATACACTTTATTAGCTTGTTTGTATAAACGTTGAATTTTATCATATCCACTCTTTCCAGATACTTTTGTATTTTTTTTTAACCTCAGAAAGCCTAAAATTCCTTCTGTATCGCATAGAAACCAATCTTCAATTGACCTCTTTGCCTGAACATGGATAATCTTGGATGCACCGTTAGCTACTAGTTCCCTCTTTACATCGTTCCACTTTATTGGTGGCTTAGATGAAAATTCAAAGACATCTGTATCACTGCATAGTACGACTGTAAATTCACAATCATCCGCGTATTTCGGCTTAATTTCTTTTACAAATTTTCTGAGAGCAATGCTTTTGAATCCGCCAACACCTTTGACGTTTCTATATTCAATGTTAGTGTCAAAACGCCCCATAGGATGTATTTTCCTAACGTTTGCAACCACCTGTTTATAGAATTCAACCTCTGTATCACCCTCTACAAAAAGGACAAGGCATTTACTCATCGGCATCACACTCCAAATAATCACTTATATTACTATCTGAATCAGCAAGCATAGAAAACAGATAATCTCCCATACTCATATTAAATCCAGCAGCATCATTTTCTAATTGTTTCTGACCTAACTTCTTAAAAGCAAAAAATTCAGCCACACCAGGCTTTTTATTCATACCCACATGAATCCACGAGGTGTCTAAATAACTGATAATATATGGAGAATGACTAGTAATAATAACTTTACAATCATCTAACAGCTGACTGATAATCTGTATATAAGCCTGAAACAAACCAGGGTGAACCGAATTCTCAGGTTCCTCAATAGCTATCAACGAAATATTGCTAACACTAGATACAATTATCTTCGTTAAAATCATAAACACTCTCTTTGCTCCATCTGACATCATCGAAAAATTTATAGGGTTTGCCAGGTTTTTATCTTTAACAAAAAGAACATGTAAAGAATTTGTGAAGATGAATGGAGCATCATCAGGGAATTGATCGGTTTCACCTGCATTAATCTTGAAATCTTTCACAATTACATCTTCAATATCAGGAAAAAGCTGAAAATACACATTTTTGAGCAACTCGAACTTATCAGGATTCTGTTTTTTCAAATTAAAAATAATTCGTGGAAGATTATCAGCATTAATCATCTCGTTTTCAAACCCCTTACGAATGATAGGGTCTGGTTGATAAAAACTTTTTGCATCTAAATTATTTTCCATATACATTTTCATGCCATTTAACTTCTTAATGATAGTTGCAAAATAGAGTTCATCATAAGCTCTTAGTTTATTAACAACCAACTCAGCGAGTTCCACCTTAATCTTTGAAGAACATCTTCCAGTCTCGGAACTCTTATATAACGCAGATTCTTTGGTTCTATTAATAAGCTGTGTATATTTCTGCCCCTTTTCATCCAGTTTTATTTTTAAATACTCCCGTATAATTTCTGGAACCTCGTCCTCATCACACTGCCAAGCAAACTCATATCCATATTGCACACGATACTCCTGCCCTGCATCTTCTGTCAAAACCTCTACCTCGAACTTGTAATTTCTGCCTTGCATGCACTGATTAATCGGGATAAGATTTGTATTAGCCATCATTTCTTTCTTGTCTTCATCTGAAGCTTTTATAAAAGCTAATCCAAAATCAATACCAGACAGGACGTTTGACTTTCCAAAATTATTAAGTGCAACAAGTGCTGTTATTTTATCAAATGTAATTCTCACATTTGACAAATTCTTAAATCCATCTATTACTACGGCTTGTATCTTCATAATGACACATCCTTTCTCTTTCTTCGTATACATACTATACCACCTCTTTCTGTTATACGCAATAGTTTTTTGCATATCTTTTTTAATATTATACTATTTTCTTTGTCTTTTTATTCATCGCGCAATAAATATTTTCTTTTTATCAAAATCAAAAGTCCAAAAACCTCATTAGGCAAATACCCAATGAGGTTATATCTGTAATATATAACATATAACATACGCTGATTGTCAACTTCAACAAAAAATAACTCTCGTCACCAGATTTCGCGCTGTAAATCTGGTGACATTATAAGGTTCTTACCTATTCTAAGGTATTTTCCGCCTTTAACTGTTCCGTGATACCTTGTGACTGTTTCATCTGCTCTATGAGCGTTTCAAAAACTTAATTGTGTCTTAGGGGCTTTCGCCCCTAACAAACGAATTTGGTTAACCGAATTCAGTGCTTGGTAAGACATAACTTTTTTCAAATATACTTAAAAATGTATCCTCTATAACCTTTCCAAAATCATATTATTGTGGCTAACTTGAAAAAGTAAATTCCAGTGCAGAAGTAAATTCCACACTCATTTAAAAGTTCTTGATTTTCTAAGAGTTT
>PPYF01298436.1_pt1 | contig 37736 bp, 47 predicted proteins | sample 1559871 | NCBI WGS metagenome assembly PPYF01 (sample SAMN08240021, study PRJNA423297) | Human gut metagenome, whole genome shotgun sequencing project.
ACCCGCGACAATTACAGAACGGTAAATAACATTACCCTGGGTAAGCATCCGGAGGCGAAATGATGAAACTGGCCCTGACACTGGAAGCCGACAGCGTTAACGTACAGGCACTGAATATGGGGCGAATTGTCGTTGACATTGATGGTGTTAATCTCGCTGAACTGATTAACATGGTCTGCGATAACGGCTACTCCCTTCGTGTTGTTGATGAATCTGACCGGACCTCAGCAGACTGCACGCCACCATTTACTGCCCTTACCGGCATACGCTGCAGTACCGCACATATCACGGAAACGGACAACGCCTGGCTGTACTCGCTGTCACACCAGACCAGTGACTTCGGTGAATCAGAATGGATTCATTTTACCGGTAACGGCTATCTGTTGCGTACCGATGCGTGGTCGTACCCGGTTCTGCGGCTTAAACGCCTGGGTCTGTCAAAAACGTTCCGTCGTCTGGTCGTCACACTCATCCGGCGTTATGGTGTCAGTCTCATTCATCTGGATGCCAGTGCCGGATGTCTGCCAGGTTTACCCACTTTTAATTGGTAACTAGGAACAACATGACATCATTAACCCCGGAAGCAGCACTGGATATTCTGATTGCGTGGCTGCAGGACAATATCGACAGCGAATCCGGAATTATCTTCGACAACGATGAGGATAAAACGGATTCGGCAGCATTGTTGCCCTGTATCGAACAGGTCAGGGAAGATGTCCGTACCCTGCGCCAACTGCAGCTTCTGCAACAGAACCGGTGAGTCTCACTCACCATACTTCATTCCACTGACGCCAGCCTGAACAGGGCTGGCGTTTTCGTTTATAAACCAAAAGGAAAACCGATAATGTCAGGCATCATAATCTCCCGTCCGGAAGTGGACACCGGGCATACGGACGTTATCTGCTCCACCAGTATCCGACACGTTGTGACGGTACGGAATGCAGCACTGCAACAAACCGAAACGCTTATCCGGCAACTGGCAGAAATCTCAGTCCTGACAGCAGCAGACATTGGCGGCAAAACCGCCCTGGACCGGGCGATGAAACAGGATTTTCACTGCGGCTGCTGGCTGATGGAGAAACCTGAAACCGCAATGAAAGCCATCACCCGCAACCTCGACTGCGAAATCTGGCGTGACCTGATGCAACGCTCCGGGATGCTGAGTCTGATGGATGCACAGGGCTAGGATACATGGTACCGCTCACTGGAGTACGATAATATTCCGGAAATCAGCGAGGCGAATATCATGAATGCATTCAAACAACTGCACCAGAGTAAGGATGAAGTGTTTGAGCGTGGGGTGATCAACGTCTTCAGAGGGCCGAACGGAATTACAAAACCAATTCCCCCTGTAAATTCGGCAGTAAAATTATCGTCAACAACTTGGTGAGATGGGACAGATGGAGATTTCATCTTATCAGTGGAATGCAGGCAGATCGCTTAGCTGACCTGGAAAGAATGTTGCATCTGCTCAGCGGTAAACCGCTCCCCAACAACCGAGGGAATATCACCATTAATCTGGATGACCACCTACAGTCCGTTCAGGGTAAAGAGCGCTATGAAGACAAGTAAATACTTTAAGAAGGGCCCGCACACATCACATTCAGAAAGCCAGAGCTGGTTGACAGGCTTAATGATATTATTGCCAGACACTACCTAGGAATGTTACCTTCACAAAAATCTCTAAGAATTGATTCAATTGTGTATTTTAGCCTCATTCCCTCATGTAAAGTCATTTGGGGGTTATTATGGGGGGCAATCATTTATCCAACACGCATTAATCATTTAAAATCAATGCATTAATAATCATATTCGACTCCTGTGATCTCCGCCAAACTTCCTCTTCTGAACTCTCCCGACGTCAACAAAACCCCTTTTAATCCCTTATATATCAGGCTTTCTTTGTGTACAGGGGTCAACCGACTCAACCTGTATCAAGTTGCTTTTGAGGATACTTTAGGGGGTATTATTTCCTCTTGAAATATTAGCACCCCATAATGGGAAAAAGGTAATACATAACAATGGTTTTTAACAGTATCTTTGTTATACAAGGGGGCATTGAGGATATCAGGAAAAATCTCAAAATCGGTACGGACAGGAAACTACGTGGGCAGCAAAAACGTATGGTAACACCGGGAAATGCAACGCCCACCAGTCGGGCTAATCCACCACTCCAATCGTGGTTCGCAGTACTGCACACACGATTACCGGGCTATACAGGAGCGGTTTGGTCTGAAAACATCCATGCCGCGTAAGGGTAACCGTTACGACAACACCTCAATGAAAAACTTATAGTAAACGCTGAAGAATGAAACTATCGTTTTAATAACCGGGATGAAGCCATCTAAGTAATACGGAAATACATTGAGATTTTCTACAACCATCAGCGCCGCCACTCCCGTCTGGGGAATATCTCCCTGGTAGCCTTCAGGAAAAATATAACCAGATAACTGCGTAAAAAAAGAACAAATGGTGGTGTCCGCTATTGCCAGTATACCTGAGTTTACTGCCTTTCAGATTATCACAATCAATAGCGAACAGACTTTTGAGCTCTGTGCGCTTTTAACAAAACGTCCCTTTCTCCACTTTCACCGTATAATAATACATTATTTATTACCCCTCCAATAAAAACCGATATTACTAATCACATTTATTACCACACAATTTGATATCGGTTTTTATTAGTTGGTTACCCTTTCTTCGATTGCTCATAGGCAGCTAAATGATCTTTTAATGCCTGTGCAAGGGGCGGTAGTCCACTAGGCCCTGTCGGTGGCGGTGGTGCCTGACGGGCGGGCTTAAAACCTAAAGCCTCAGGACCTTTCGATTTTTCATAGGCAGCCAAGTGCTCTTTTAATGCCTGTGCAATGGGCGGTAAAGGTCGGGATGCCCCGGATGCCTGTCCACTTGTCGGTGGCGGCGGTGCCGGACGAGAGGGAGTAAATGAAGTCACCTGGCTGCTCACATTAAAAATCGTTCTCGCATTAACATTCGACGAGCCTGGAGAAAAAGGGGAATGAACTTTCACCGGAGTAAGACGCACGGCCTGAGGGGCTACAGAAAATCCAGTTCCCCCCGCAGAGCTCACTCGACTTGCGATACCTACAAGCTGCCGCCCTAGTGTAGAAGCAGCGTTACTAATTCCATTAAGCATAATTTATGCCTCTTTATATCTAAGCTTGGCTAACTCTCATATATATCAAAACGAATAATAAAATGATTTTTAAATCAATATAAATTAAAATCCTCGTACCCAGCCACTACCATTCTCATGGACCAAACTGTACAATAACTGACTCGTCTCATCATCCATACAGTCCTCCAAAGCCTTTACCGCATCATTTTTTCTATTTAATCCAAATAAGATAATAAATTCTAAATGTGCGATATCTTTTTTATCAGGTATAATTTGTGGGAATACATTCAGGATAGCTTCCGCATATTTGGGAAGCTTATGGTTTGCCGCAGCTACAGCCGCCCACACCAGTATCTTATTAGCAGAAATATCATTAACCATTAAAATTAAAAACTACGGTTAGAAATGGTTGAGACCAGATCTTTTATCGTTTTCAACATTCCACTTTCTACGTTAACATAAGCAGAATATTGCTGAACCGCAAACTGCAACTCTAACATTTTTTCAGGGTCATTAACCAAATCGGTGCTATTAAGTAACTCTGGCACAGAATCGCTCAGCGTTTTACCTACTTCACCCATTTGTTGAGTAATTTCAGATAAATTCATTAAATTTCCCTCAGAAGTTAATAAAATAAAAACTTTTAACTATTTACGTTCATTACGAACCAAATTCCGTCTTCTGTTTCTTGCTGCACGGCACCCTTTCTGATGAAGTAATTAAACAACTCTTCGCGCTTTTGACGTTCTGAATCTGAACCAATCTTAGATTTCATCGCGCTGATTTTCTTAATACCCGAAAAATGGTGATACAACTCTTCGAGCAAATGAGTCAGCGATAAAACAGGGCCGTTAAGCCCTGTTTGGTTACGTGCTTCAAAAGAGCACAAAATCAGTTCTTGTTCATCCAGTCTGTACGCTAATGAAAAAAAAGGTGTCTCAATCCGCCATCCGATAAAAAAGGCACTGCCACAAAGAAACTCCTTCTGTATTGTGTACCCTTTTTGTTCAAGATAGTAATTAAACACTTCATCATTAAACGTATCGACCATGATCAATTACCCAGCTAAGCGACCCGATTGCCCCATACGATTCTGGACCTCAAGGAGATCGCGGACAGCGGACGTTATATCACGCAGACGAGTCGTGATATCATCCTGCGTTCTGCGAACGTCTTGTTTATACAGCTCCAGATTCCCCTGCTGGAAGTTTTCCAGCGACTTCGCACGTTGTTCATTAACCTCATGAGTCGATTTGACGGACTCAGATATTGTTGTTGGCAACGTTTTCGTACCTTCAGCAAGACTGGTCACGGCAACAAATGCTGTGGTATTGGTCAGTTTATCTACGGAATTCAACAACTTATTGATTCTGCTTGTCTTCTCGGCGGCGTCTGCAAGATCTTCAGCAAAGTCAGAGGCTTTCGCAACATCATCTGCAACGCCAGATGCACGGCTGGCTGCTTTCGTTGTTGTGGCCATCGCTTTCTGCATCGCACTGGATGCCTCCTCTGCGACATCAGCAACACTTTCCGTAGCCTTGACCAGAGCTTTATTTGCAACCTCAGAAGCCGCACCAGCAGCCTTTGAAGATGCAGAGCTTGCTTTTTCAGCAATCTCACCAGCCCCTTTAGCCGCGTTGTTCATTGCTGCAAAAGAACCTAAGATCCCCAATGCTGATGAAATAATCCCGCCAACCAAAGCAGCGGTTGCCGCGGCTTTTTTTTCCTCAATAGCTTTATTCTGGCTCTCAAAAACGGCCTGCTGAATCTGATAGCTTTGCGCCAATTGTTTTTGTTGGTAATCCTGCAATAGAGTCACCATCTTGCCGAGGAGTTTTTGAATTTCCAGCATCAGCTTACAAATATCAACCTTACCATCAGTAAGCAGAGATGAATCAATTGATAAAGCAGATGCGGCAACTGCACTGGAAGCGCCGGTCGTACTCTCCGAAGCGGAATTAACCATCGTTACTTGAGTATTATCAATAGTATTCATAATAAAATTCTCTTTAATAATTAAATTCGGCCACTAACAATACGACTATTTACCCGTGCTGAATCGGACATCAGTTGAGAAACACTTTGTAAATAGCTCGCCTGATTTTGTAACTCGCTTGCCGCTTTATCCAGCTCGAGCTTCGCACTCTCACCTAAGCTTTCACTCTGTCGAGTTAAGTTTTGCACCGCGAAAGCAGCTAACTGAGACAACATTTGGAGTTGCGCAGCCTCATTATTCAACGCAGTTGTCCCGGCAGAACGAATACCGTTCGTAACGCCCTCAGCCACTGTCGAAATTTTTGCAAAAACGTTTTTAACCAGCGCTTCTGCCGCCTTCTCAACGACTTTTACAACGCTTGAGCCAATTTTGTTAGCAACATTACCAAATTTAGATAACAGTGAAGACACCCCGCCAACGCCGGCTGTCAGAATGCTTGCGGCCATAGATATTCCGCCAAAGACCTGTGCTGCAGTCTTTAATCCCTGAGGGGCATTTTCCCCCATTACATCGACTGCCGTTTGCAGTGCCATTGCTGTTGCACCAATGGCAACAACAGCCCAGAGTGCTGGGTTAAAAACAGCGGCAACGGCTGTTAATGCGACGCCCAACCAACCAAAGACCTGGCCAACAATTTTACTTTTTTGTGATTTCTCTTCGGCTTTCTGTTGTTCTTCGAGCTGTTTTTTATACTCCTGCGTTTTATTCTCCAGCGCTTTAGTTTGCCCATCCATATAAATCTCGTTAGAGTTTTTCAGACTCGAGACTTTCTGCGCGGAAGTATCCAGGGATAACAGAGTGACCATCATCATCATTTGCTGAGGGTCAACGGTATTCACCTGAGAGAGATAGGGATAGCTTGTGCGCTGTGGCTCTGCCTCCTCAGTGCGACTTGTAACCTCACCACTAATACCACCAAACAATTTACTAAGGACATCCTCAGCAGCAGAGGGCGTCACTAATGAGTGACCTGCCGGCGGCGTCGGTAAAGGGCTACTTTCTGTCCAGCCTGCTGACGAGTTCATGGATTTAACCAGTTGTAAATCCAGCGATAAACCCGTTTCAGATTGAGTAATACCAGAAGTACCCGAGGCGGTATTAACCCCAGACGTTACAGACAGGGTATCGTTATTTACGTTAAGCATAGTTATCTCCGGTTATTTACCAAGGGATATTGCTGAAATAGTTCTATATTGTAGAGATTGCACATCAGAACGTGCACTCGTTAAGAGATTTAATGTATTCGACATTTGCTGAATTTCGAGCTGGCTATTATTCACTACCGTTGTCAGGTTATTCGCTTTAGCTGAAATAGCCGCCTTCACTGTTTGCAGATCACCAGCGCTTAAATCACCACTAAGATCACTAATACCAGTTACACTTATGTCATTACGTGGATCGTTTATATAGTCAATCACGTCTTGAGGAAGTTTGGCTTTCGCATTCTTATCAGTGCTACTCTGAACATCAGCAATTTTGGCATCCACAAGATTAGCCATCTTTTGTGCCGTGGTTGACGCTTTAGATGCCTCATTCATATCAGCAAACTTTGCAATCGACAGATTACTTTGTGCCTGATACATATAAGAAAACATGAGAATCGCAGCCTGAAAAACACCGAGTTCCTCAAATAGCTTAACCACCTCATCCTTCGACATATTACCTAAGTCATAGATCGTCGATGTCGAAGAACTCGCACTCACATTAACAACGGATGTTGCATTTGATGTATCCATCTATATACCTCTTGATAATTTTTCTCAGGAAAACAAAAAAATTATTGAGTAATTAATATCAAATAATTTCCTCCTTATAGTCGATAACTTTACCAATCATTAATAATGCATTCTCTCTCTGCTCACTATCAATAAAGCAAGCATCTGGTAATGATGTAAAAAAGTCTTTCAATAAATGAAAATAATAAATATGTTTATCTTCGACAATCGATACCCGAGAAGGACTCTCCAGCAACCAGTCTTCTGTTAGCCAGACATGTTCAATAATCGATAACACTTCATTTAAAATGATATCTTTATCTTTCTTAATAGAGATCGAAATAATATCTGCATAGTTATCAAGTGATAAAAAAATGATTACCCTGCATAAATCACTAATAATTGAAGATGTCTTTACTTTGTCTTCAAAAGAAGACATATAAGAGAGATCGAACGACAGCGCCCTAATAATGACTTTTAAGTGCTTCTCACGCTCGGGAAGATCCTTAATCTCCATAAACCAGTCAAGTAAAGAGGCGCCATTTTCAGAATCCTCATCCTTAGCCTTTTCATAAAGCTTCTTGATCTTCTGGATACCTTCCTGATTTAACTCACCCACCCCTAACCAGGAAAGCAGAGCCAGCTCCCAATCATCTTCGCCTAATAAATCTAATAATAACCTGGCATATTTCTTTTTTAATTCAATCTTAACAAACTTAGATTGCAATAAAGAAGATATTAGCGCAACAATTTCCCCCTTTGGCATGTTGCCAAACATCGCCAAAGTAGGATCGTGTTGTTCCAGCAGCCCGCTGTTTTTTAATGATAGTTCTTTTATTTTATCACTATCGGTAAGAGTAAGCAGCTCTTGCATATCATTGAGCAGCTTCTCGATTGTCGAGCCTTCCTCTTCTTTCCTTGCGCTACCTTTGCGATATCCCAGGCTTAGCCCTTCAATCGTTTCAGAAAGCGATGAACTAGTAATCATTGCTAATTCATTTTGCAAATTTATTAATGGCGAAGAAATATTAGAAGAATTTTTTTGCGTTAATTGCTGAGATTCTAATTCAAAATCTAATGAATTAGAATTAAAAACAGATGCGGGGTTTTGATTAAATTCAATACCATTAGCCATTGGAAACTCACGTAATCATTAATTATGAATATTCCATTAAATAGTACTGTACAACAGCTTCCTTTCTACTCTATTCTTAGACGATGTAAGTTCACCATATTTTTTCTCATTGTTCAACCACCAGGATGAATAAAATTTAAAAATGTTATCCTCATATAAAATAAAACTTCTCAATGGTGCGATGCGTAATCGGGAATTACAACTTCCGATGGGAAACCTAACGCTAGGTACGGAAGATAACGATATTGTTTACTTTCCCCTTGAACAAGGCCTCAATCAGTTTTTACTTGATATACGTGAGGAAGGTGTTTTCCTTTTATCTCCGGTTGAATTTTGGATTGATGGGCAACCCACGCCCTATGAAGCAGATAAACCATTACCTGTCGGAAAGGTTATTGATATAGCGGGATGTTGCTTCATCATTGGTGATATTGACCATTCCTTGCCATTGTCTGATGTGCCAGAAAGGTTCTCTGCCAAAAGTCGACGCAAAAAACGCCTTATCCTGGCGAGCGTGATTGGTGCTACTTTTGCGTTGTCTGGTGCCATCGGCAGTTACGTTTTGCTTTCCCCAAAAGCTGAACCCCCAACGTTTACCAGAGCTGATGTATATCAGCAGCTAAAAGAAAACAAACTTCATGCAATCACTCTGGTATGGCATGGGAAAAATATCGCGCTTTATGGGCGTTGCGAATCAACCACGGATTTAACTCCATTTTTTAATTACCTAAAAGAAAAAAATATTTTTTATTACAATAATATCATTTGCAATAACCAAATCATATCCGCAATTAATGATGTCTTAACGGAATACGGTTACAAAGATATCATTATTACAAAAGGTAATAAGCCTGGATTCTTTCTGTTATCGGGATACATTCCCCCTTCACCCAAATGGAGCGAGGTTGAAAATCTGTTACTGAATACGCCAGGAGTGGCAGGATGGGAAATACACAACAACAGTAACAATAAAATCAATGAACTGGCATCAGAGTTTAAAAAGAATAAACTAATAAACTATGTCAATATTTTCAAAAAGAATGATGTCATCATTGTTGCGGGGGAAGTTTCTCAACAGAATGAGAGTAAGATCCTTGCCATTATAAATGCAATGAACAAAAATAGTAACGCCAAGATACTCTTTCAGAACATTCAGCCGTACATTTCAGCAGATATTTTCCCCGGAAAAATACTCAGAATCAGCGGTACGATGAAGAATCCAACAATTGCTCTTGATAATGGCACCAGCCTGGGGATTGGTAGCATTCTGAAAGGAGGCTATGTCATAGACGCGATTGATCCTAAAGATGGTATCAACATCTCCCGCCCAGACGAATATATACATATTCCACTGTCGTATTAATTTCTTATCCTCTTCCCCCTCTTCGGAGGGTTTTTTATTGTGTGGATGTTGTGAGCATAGTTGTTGCTTGATGTGATTCAGCTTTGGTATCAGCGTGGTTGGATCAACCTACATGAGAAAACGTGAATGTGTCTCTTTGAAAGAGACCTATTAAGCAGATAAAAAGACCAGTAGTAGATTTGATTATAAGAGGTTATTTCTTAAGAAGAAATAATTATGCCCCGACTAAAACAATACATATTTTAGCCGGGGTGGTTATGGAATTATTCTACACAAACCGCATAGACATTTGGAGTATTAACATTAACCCTAGGAAGAGGGTTTTGTGTTATTAGGTTATAAGTGCTTGATACTCCAGAACTCTGCTCACTAGATGTCTGTTTAATCCAAGCAGTTATTGAGTTCATAGAACTATAATGGCTATATTTATTTGCAGCCCCCCATGAGTCATAAATATCTGACAATACCGTCTGTGTGGATGGTAATAAATTTTTGCAAATGGACATAGCATCAGCATAATAGGCTTGCTTATCCACTTTTATCATATACGACGGTGCTTTTATAGTGTAACTTACTGTTTGCTTATCACCAGATGTGGCTTTAATTACGACACTGCCTTTACCATTCAAAGTGACTTTCCCTGATGCATCGACAGTCGCGATACTGGTATTTTCTGAATACCATGAATATGTACCATCACCACCGCTTGCTTTCAGTTTAAACTGACCATATTGCAGCCAAATATTAGGCAACTCGCCTCTGACATTGTTACCAATAATATCAACCTTGTTGTCAATTTTCAGTTCATCAAAAAAAGTGACCTCAGTCGCTTTAACCTCAGCCCCATCACTGACTGTCGCACTAACAGTCGCTTTACCGGCGGAACTGGAAGTTAGTGTTATCGTCGCACGACCATCATTTCCCGTGGTTGCTTGCGTTTGAGACTTACCGTTGAACATCCCAAAGTTTGTTGAGAATGTAACGGATTGATTATTAACTGGCTGACCGTTTTTCATAACTTTTACAGTATATTTAATAGCATCCTTACCATTTGCTACTGCAGTTGTCTTATCAGCCTTAATCTCAGTAATGCTGGCCTTGGTTTGATCAAAAAATATAACCGCACTGGCATTAAGTGCTGAAGTCATCTCCGCGGTTTTAGCAGACACGACGACCTGTCCTGGCGTACTCGACTTCAACGTTACGGTTGCCTTACCGTTAGCATCCGTTTTGGCACTATTTGCCCCAAGAGTTGCAGTTCCTGAAACAATATTAAATGAAACAGGGACATTAGCCTGAGCTACCCCATTCTTTTTCACCGTCGCGGTATAAGTAATGGTATCGGCGTTATCCGCTTTAGCCGAAGTCTTATCCGCCGTAAAGTCCGTTACCCCAACCTGGTCGACAACTTGACCATTCGACAGAACGGTAATAGTAAGCTGTACATTGTTAGAGCTATTGCCATTACGGTCATAGGCGCGAGCCGTCACTTTATAAATATTGCTGCCACCTTGCACATAAGCAGGCAAAATAGCCTGGTAGTCTTGTGCGCTTTGGCTTCCGCTATGCTGAATCTGACCGCCCTGACTGCGTAATGCACTATCATCCCAGACGATACGATCCAGACCGTATTTGCTCTTAACGATCAACTGAATCTTCTGCGTACTGTGTTCAGTACCATTAATATCATGCGGAATATTCAGAGAAAGAATATCCTGCTTCTTGTACTCCAGAATAATATTGTTATTACGCTGAACCAGATCGTAACGGCTGCCTGATAATGTTCTTAACTCGTTAACATACTGTGGTTCAATTTGCTGAGACCACGATTTATCAAACTGATAACGGAACTGCATTGAGTAAAGGAGATCATTTTCATTACCCGTACCATGACGGTAATCGATCCCCATCGTCACCAGAGGAATCGGAGTATAGTTTACACCAACGGTCGCCGCACCAGGATTCGACTGCAGCTTATCAGAATTAAACAAAGCAACATTATCACCATAATACTGCTCATATATCAGCTTGGCGCCTAATGCCGGATATGACGGTAGATAGCCATTAAAACGGATATCGAAGCCATTTGCTGGGCGCTCATCATAGTCTTTCTTATTGTATGACTCATGCCAGCCGCTCATGCGGAAATAGCCGTTAACGCTACTTTTGAAATAGTCTCGCCAGTATTCGCCACCAATACCTAAACGGGTATTATCACCAGAAAAATCCTGATCAATGAAGACGTTATAGCCCAACATGTTTGCAGGAAGGAAAAAACGCTGACCCGCACCTAAATTTGCCGTAAAGCGGGAGTCAATGTAACGCGCTCCGACCTGACCAAATGCCAGCATTTTTTCGGAATCATAGAACGGTAATAAGAAGTCCAGTGAACTACCGTCAAAGTTATTACCACTCTGCAGATTAACCTCTGCCGTTCCATAATGTTGTAACCAGGCCTGCAACTGTGACGAAGCCTGGTTACCAGCGATACCAAGAGCGGTATCTTTCGCGTAATCGCCGTTCAGAGATCGCGACTGAAGCTGGCTACCGAGACTCGCCGCCTGTTGTGCCGCATAATTTAATGCCTTGTCATCGGTCATGTTGCTTTTGGTCACGTCCGGGGACATTTTAGTCAGTTTATTCGTGTGACCAGCAACACCACCTGCAGCAACAAGAGGTGCCGAACCTAAAAGTGGTAGTGCACTGTATTCAAAGGGAAGTTTTTTGAGTGGCAAAATGATCTGCTGACCAGGCGCGGCCTTCATCATTTCGCTTTCAGAACTGTATAAATGCTTATTCAACGACCAAATCGTCGATAAATTAATATCTTGCGATTTAGAAAGATCGGCAACAGTTTCACCAGTTTTCAACGTATAAAAAAGGCGATTCTGATAGCTATCATGAGTTAACAGTTTTGAATCCGAACCCAATTTAAAATAATTTTCACCATTTGCAAATGAATTCTGATTAACATAAAAAAACAATCCTAAACCAGCACTAAGCATAATCAATGTTTTTTTTAGCTTATGCTTGTGCCGGGTCCGGGTATAACAACCATGAGTAATCATGTTATGGCTCCACCACAATGAGTTAGAATGAGAAATAAATTATATTAATAGATCGGATTTTATCTTCCGGCGTAATAATGTTTATTGTCGCTTGAACTGATTTCCTCTATTTTCATATGTTCGTTTTCTAATGTTATTCCCTGATTATGTAATACCAAATACAGGTTTTCCATTGACTTAACAACGACTTCTATTTCATTCTCGAGTTTTTCAGGGGTAGCATCATCGAGAGGGAAACGTAACGCTAACAACAGCGATTGTGCTCCAGCCTCATAGCACAGATATGGCCCACCATTCTCTGCAAACCATAAGTTTGCATTCAAAATCTCAAGAGCGAAGTTAGAGTTATCTGTCGGGAATTTCCCACAGACACCATAAATCATCATATATTCGTCATTGGCATCAGATAACGAAATATAATAAATTTCATCAATAGCAAAAGAACACAATCTGTTTTCATTAAATGAAATAGATCCAATACCAATTTTTTCTGCAAATTTTTCTAATAAAAGTTCAGATCTTGATGACATTGTATTTTCTCTTAATTAAATTTATATTTACAGAAGCTCAAGAGTTGCCCATCCTGCAGCAATGTTATTCCCTGAAAAATTGACGTTAGTTAGACTTCCCCCCTCCCTCCCTCTAAATAAAATGATTATGGATATATTTAGACGAAACGATGGGATCCCGGCGCTGGTGGGTTATTCGAAGTATTCACAGCGCTATTACTCCCCCCCGTTAATCCTCCCATGTCATGGCGTAATCCACCACTTAGCGCCAGACGCGCATAAGTGCTTTGAATCCCCGCACTTGGATTTCCTAATAACCGTGCGCCGTTATCAGTAGTATCCCGGGGAGGATGTTGAATGGTGCTATATACAACAGAATCTGTATTCCCCATATTCTGAACAGACGTATTAGAATTAGAAGTCGGCACCTGCGAATCATGCAGCGATGTTTTAACATCAGCATACGGATTCTGCACGGTCCCTATGCTGGAAGTGTCAAAGAAAGTCGACGAGGTGCTAGCCATCGAGCTACGTCTGCTCTCCATGGTATCTTCTGACCCAGGGGTATCTACATTGCCCTGTGCAGGTGTATTATTTGCAGGCTTATTCTCTACCGTACGTGCGCTTGTAGTTGTAGTAGTAGTTGTTGTTGTTTGTTCTACCGGCTGATTTTTTCGATGAAGCGCAGCGGTGACGGCAACACCAATTCCCCCACCAAGAATCAATGCGCCACTAAGACCGTAGCCAGCCCCCGATGAAACTTTCAGCTCCTCCTGGCGTTTAGCTTGTTGTTCATCATATTTTTTTTGCGCCTGAGCATTATTTTCAATGGCTTGCTGTTTGGCCTCTTCGCCTGCTGCTTTAGCCTGCTCTTCTATATTCGCAACAACATCATCTTTCAATACCCCTGACGGAATCGCATTTCCGAGCTCATCGATATTAACTTTTTGATTATCTGGGTTCTGGAACGCTTCTTTCGTTAACTGATCTCTTGTCGCAGTTTCAGTTGCACTTGCAGCTGCATCAGGGTCGGTCGTGGTTGGGCTATCCGGCTCCGGCGTCAATGCAAGCGCCTGTACAATACCCGTCGCCGCCAACCCTATCAGACCTGTAGCAACAGTCCCCAACGCCAACCAAAGTTTAGGATCTGAACGAAGGCTGGAAGTTGAGGTTGAGGTCTGAGTTTCTGTGGTGTTTTCCGCACCGCTATTTGACTCCCTCAACTCCCCAACGCCTTTTGACTCCCCAGCACCTTTGGACTCCCCGGTCCCTTTGGGCTCTAACAGCTCCAGTATCCTTTGGCGGGCTTCCGTGATATCTGAAGCAACGGTGACCATAGCATGCCCAGCACCACCACGGCCTCCAGTAAATACAAATTTGTCTTTACCTTCAGGATCAATGGACTGCAAGCGAGCGTACTCTTGATCACTTAAAACAACAGAGGTCTCAACACCATTCCTCTGACCGACAGCAATATGTTTACCATCTTCCTGAGTTTCAACTCGAAATACCGAAGAGCCAATCTGCCTGTTAAGAGTATCGAGCGGACCATGATCATGAAGAACTTCAAATCCATCATTCAGTGTTATCTCAGACGCCGCCAGGCGCATCGGATTTACAGGAAGTCCAGGAACATCACTGGCACGATTGTCGCCAGAATCAGCCATAGAATTCCTTACAGGCGTAAATAGCGCACGAGATCCCAACGGCCCCGTAGAGTTAATGAGCTGACCACGCCCCCCTGCACCGTCGGTTTGTGAAGGTAATGGAGGTGCAGGAGGAATTGAATTATTCACATTGGGATTATGACCAAGATTACCAATAGGCATAAATATCTCCTTTTTATTTTATGTAAATAGATAACAATCCTTTATTTTGCTATTACATAATAATGTATGGTATACAGCACGTAGTCGATAAACGGCTGAACATGACATCGACCAAATAAATCACAATCTGATTTTTGATGCAAGAAAATAATGTGCTAAAAACACACATCGGGTAACAAAATAAAAATAATTATATTATATAAAAGTAAACACCACGTGAAATCTTAATAAAACATTTCATAAATAAAATTGCAGCAAACATTCACTTATATTAAAAAACACAGCCAAAGAAAACCAATTAAGCAAACTATAAATCTTAATTAATAATAAAGTTTATTAAGTTTCTTTATCGCGTTTTTTCTTACATCAACAAAGGCCATGCTATACACCAGGAAGCTTAATTTATACCTGACAAGGTTATCCCTACAATCGGGTATCCTGTACATGCTCTAAAATCGCATTCTGAGTAATCGCTTTTATCTCACTGACTTTGAAGCCGCTAAAGTTGCGTTCAAATATTTCTTGTGAGACTTGTTCTATCATCTTCGTCTGGGTGTTAAAACGTGTTATTGGATCCACTCTTTTGCCGCACTGCTCATCAACTTTCTGATTAAAGTATTTATTGGACTGCAAGAAGTGACCAATTGATGATTGTGCCCCGTTCATATCAAGAGGTTGCTGTAACGCATTTTCAACAGCTCTAAAAATGTGACCTTTAGTCTCCTTACTAATGACCGAATTATTACTCCTGCAATAGTCATCCAGAGTTCTATTTACTGTTCTGGATATATAAGTCGTCTGCTCCTGCTGGAACCATTGTTGGGTATCGCCATTACGAGTTTGTTTGGCTACAGCCTGCAGGAGTTGGTTAGTCAGTTTGCCATGATTAATCACAAAGTTCGACTGCACGGGCATGAACCTCATACCCGTGGCTCCCGTACCCGCTTGCATTGCAGCTCTGGTAACCGCAGGTTTAAGCGTCTGTGCAGTCGCCTGAACTAACGATCTGCCTGCCATTGTCATTGGACTAAACATACCATAAACCTTTATAAATTATATTTCGACAGTAAAAAAATTGCTTCCCATTAAAAAATAACTTTAAAGAATAATTATCTTGTATTTATATTTGAATTATCCTCCGGCCTTATCTACAGGTAGTTGCACTACATTTATCATATGCTATCATGAATATGCAACACTATTCCCGTAATCTTATATCTACGCCTTATTATTTGTATCAGAACTCTCGGATTAATTACGTTTGAGTATATCAACATGAAAAGAATGGCAGGACTACAATATGAATGAGAAATTTCGCACAGACCTTGCACATACGTTTGGGATAGCTCTTGAAGAGCAAACTGACGTGCTCTCTTTCCACGATAACGATGGCCATGAATGGATACTGGAGTGTGCATCTCAATCTGAAATTCTGTTTTTTTATTGTTATTTATTGAATAGCGAATCAATACAGATTAATTCAATACTTGAAATGAATAGCAATCGAGAACTGCTCGGTATGTTTTTCCTGTCATTAAAAGATGACAACATTCTTTTAAATATTGCATTTCCTGCAGATAAAATTGATATTACAGAGTTTGCTAATTTAATGGAAAATGGTTATCTATTAAAGAATGAGATAATTAGATCCTTGTCTTCCAGACCTACAGATTTTTTACCTTGATAATTTCTGCGCTGGATGGGATCATCCATTCCGTTTAACATACTCTTCATCACAGGGACCTCTGATTTCTGGCCGCTAACGTCTCTGAAGATTCAGCCTGTATTATCTAAAAGCAATGTAATATCAGTTAAAAAGCGGAAAAACTCCAGAATTATAACTATTCTGGAGTTAAGTCAGGAAGAAAACTCAAATGCTAATCATAATACGCTATAAGAGGAAGCTCTTGTTGCTATAGCCCTATTATCAAGACGTTCGGTAGACTGTACACGACGTAACAAAGAAGATAATCCTCTTTCAGCTAAGATCCCCTCCAGGGGAGTACGAGGAAACCAGGTTGAAGAAAGTGGAGTTATATGTCTCTCATTTAATTTTCTTTCCAAAGCCTTAGTCACACCGCCAGAAAACACGCTAAATAGCGTTAAGAAACATCCATTTTCCGGTGTTATTCTTTGTACTTTGTACACATAATCATCTTTTGGGCCATCTTTAATAAAGTGAACAGCATAGTCTTTGCCTCTAAAAGAGACAATGGTGGAATCCCCTATTTCTGGATATACCCGATGATGGCGTTGTTGCATTCGGGCTTTAAGCTGAATTTCATCTACGATATCTTCATTGGGTATATGAAGCCTTCTGTTGAACCTGTTCCATGACGCATGTTCACTTGTCAGAAATGTCTTGAATACCGCTCCTGATAACGACATGATACATCTCCCTATATAACGTATTCCTGATTAATCACATACTATGCTAACAGTAAAATAAAAATCTTCGTTGATTTTTACAATACTCCCGTATGCTATCGTCGTATTATTGCGTATTAACTGACAACCACCAAAAAGATGGTATCCATCTGAATTAATAATGTCATCTTTTTTAACATTACGCAACATGTGTATATCAATATGGACTGTACCGATCGCACAATAAATGCGATTCATGACAGTCTCATTGCTAAGAGCAGATAACAGATCCGCAGCCAGAACATCCGTGACAGATAAATTATTATCACTCAGATTTACTGTTGCTAAAGGGGTATTAATAACAATCCAGCACCTTCTCTCTTGACTATCATCAACATGATAGAGTCTCAGACTATCACCAACTCTCAACTCTGTAACTGGATAATCAGTCCACCCAGGTACGATATAGCCATCAAAAAAAAGAGCATTAGAATGTGGAACAAATTGCCAATTATCATTAATCAGATATTGTAAACTTTGTACCGTTGTTTCGAGTATAATTACATTAAGTCTGTTTTCTCCATTATTATTTTCTATTACCGGATAAATATCTTTATTTAGCATCGTAAATTGAACATCATCAACTGACACATCACCTTCCGGTAAGGCAGTCTGCATTACCCATAAGATCATGAGTTTTATCGTATCTTCCGGTATCAGCCGGCTTTCGCTATACGGGAATAACTCTTGGCACCACTGAATGAACTGTTCTTCTGATATCCAGAAACGCCCCTCATAGCCCGAGTATGTCAACGTGAAACGAATACCATGACCGCTGACCTCACGAAAATATGCATGGCAAGCATGACCTTTGGACGTAATATAGAGGCGACCGGTTCCGATAACTGGCAACAACGGCAAATAAAAATCGTTAATTTTCATATTCAATTGTGAACTCAATGGCTTCATCAGGAAAGATTTCTTTTAACTTATCGAAAACATAGTCTTTTTTATGATATAAAAAAACATGATTTCTATTATTTGGGCTTACTTTAATAGACAGATAAATGATTCCGTTACTACATTTAATTGTTAAAACAATTCCTCGTAATCTTCCACAAAGAATACTAAACGAGTGCTCCCCTTCTTCAAAGTAGCGTCGTCTTCGGCCCGAGGAGTAAAACAATCTCTTCCATAAAGAAGCCATTCGTATGAACAACGTATCAGGCGATCTTTTTTTTATATGATAAAAAATATCATTAAAACTTTCTTCTCCTTGCGGCCAATCATCTGATGGCCGAAAAGAAACAGGCTCTATCAAATTTCTTTTTAGAGAAACTCTAGTCAAAGTAATGTTCCTTTATGGCAAAAGATAATTTTTCTACTGATTTATTAACATGTTGCAGATTCTCTTTTGTTCGTTTTTGTGAATCTAGCAATGAACGCTTTTCCTTCGAAAGTGAAGATTTTTTCTCATACAATCGCTGCTTTTGCTCATCAAATGCATTGTTTTTAATCTGATATTTATACAACGACACTTTATCCAAATTCACCAGCGATGCACAATATGCCTGCTTAGAGGCAATCGACTCTTTAATGGATTGCTCGCAGTCATCGAGTTTACCATCCACCTCTTTTATCTGAGAGTTAATCTTAGCCATTGATTCTCTCAATCGGTTCGCTCTGCTTTTACGAATAGATAAAATTCTGTCCAACATACTCAGGCAACCACTTTAAATAGGCTTTCAATCGTTTTTTCGTAACTACTGATATCTTTGGTGCTTTGTTGTATAAAGTTCTGAATTAATTTCCTATTTTTTATTGCCTTATCTGCTTCAGGATCTTGCCCCATCGTGTACTCACCAATACGAATAAGCAGCTCAACATTTTTATAAGTTGCAATAAGCTTTTTGCATTCTGCCGCCGCACGCAAATGCTCCGATGTAACAACGTTATGCATAACACGACTGGCACTTAAACCAATATCAATTGCAGGGAAATGGTTTTCCTCTGCAAGTTCTCGGGTAAGTACGATGTGCCCATCAAGAATAGAGCGGACTTCATCGCCAATAGGATCATTAACATTATCGCTTTCTAACAACACCGTATAAATCGCGGTTATTGAACCTTTTGGCGCAGGCCCCGCTCGCTCTAATAATTTGGGTAACGAAGAAAAAACACTCGGAGGGAATCCCCCCCTTACATCAGGTTCTCCCGATGCAAGCCCAACATCACGTGCGGCTCGGGCATAACGAGTTACAGAATCCATCATTAATAATACATTTTTACCTTGATCGCGGAAGTACTCTGCAATAGTCGTCGCCGTAAATGCGGCTTTCATCCTTTCCAGCGCGGGGCGGTCTGACGTTGTGACGACCAGTACACATTTAGAAAGCGTGGATTGAGGTAAGAGCGCGAGGAATTCATTTACTTCGCGACCACGTTCGCCGATAAGAGCAAGGACAATAATATCTGCGGATGCGCCATTACAAATCATCCCCAAAAGCGTACTTTTACCAACGCCTGAACCAGCAAAAATACCGATACGCTGCCCAATACCGCAAGTTAGTAGCCCATCAATTGCCCTGACGCCAAGTATAAATGGCTGATCAATAACCTGCCTTAATAAAGGATCTGGTGGTTCAGCATACAAGCTGCGTTCAAACGGAAGATAGGGGGCAGCAATATTACTCTCCATTGGTCTGCCTATGCCATCAACAAGCCGCCCAAGTAGTGCGTCTCCAACACGAATCTTGAACTCATCTCCCTGATAACTTAACCACTGACCACAGTACATGCCGGAAACATGCTCAAAAGGCAACAAGAAAACCTCATCTTCATCAATAGCGATCACCTCGGCTAAACGTTGACTGGGTTCTATCTTATAAAAGGCGCCAATACGCGCTTTTGGTAAACGCGCCTTAATAATCGTCCCGCCGATATTGATAATCTTGCCTTCATATCTGGTAGACGAATTTAATGATAATGCCGGCACAGTGCTATTGAGCACTTTCTGAATACGTGGGTATTTTTCCAATACAGAATCATGCTCTGAAATCATTTACCGTTCCTAATACTTTAAGTTCGATATTATTCCCAACCTCCTGAAAAGAGAGCACGGGGACTGACGGGAACGAACCTTCAATCATTTTCTTCACATAGCGCCTGATATCTAAAGCGGTCAGAATGACGCCGTTCCCCGTTGGATTCATGATATTTTTTAAGAAGCCAATTATCTGCTCAGTTCGCTCCGGTGAGATATTCAGATACGAACCTGATGACGTTTGTCTGATCGACTCTCGTAGCTCATTTTCAATATCAGAGCCAATAAGCCAAACGTTCAGAAGTGTACCGCTAACGCTATAGCGACCTAAAATATGCCGACGCAGGGCAATACGAACGTATTCGCACAAGATAACCACATCCTTTTCTTTTGTTGACCAAAAAATAAGCGTCTCAAAGATAGTTCTCAGGTCTCTAATTGAGACATTTTCCTCTACGAGACGTTGTAGGATGTCAACAATTTTGCTCAAACCAAGCTGGCGCTGCAGCTCTTTCACAAGCTCGTTATATTTTCTCTCCATGATGTCCATCAAATAACGCGTTTCTTGTACGCCGATGAACTCTTTGGCATTAGACAATACAAGTTTCTTTAGCAAAAACGTTATCTTATCATTTGTTGTTGCATAAACATCCATACCTGTAAGGTGAGCGAGCTGTTGATTAGTCTTATTCGTCTTATATACGATAGAGTTAGTCGAAAGCTTTTCCTGGACAAATTCGAATGATATCTCTGCATGCCCAGCCTCAAAATAGACAGTATCATCTATAAGAGTATCTTTGTATATTGACTCTTGATAGAGCAAAAATTCTATTGCGCTATCATTATTTTTAACCGGATTAACAATAATCTTAGGCAATGGAATTCCACTTTCCTCAAAGAAATTCCAACGCATGACCTCAATTTGCTGTGTAATGTCTGAACTATAAATATTACTACTTAAGTTTAAAATCAATGGCTCAGCGCCCGGTGAGATGTTTTGGCTATTAGACAAATCAGCTCCCATAGCATCCTTATTATTGCCAGTTCCAAATGTTCTTTTCTTCTGTAATTTCCAGGCTATCCCCAACAGGCAAACCGCCAGAAATAAGAAGACCAATGCAGGAAAGCCCGGAATAATCGCCATTACGAGCATTAGTGCGGCACTGATTAAAAAAGGGCGACTATTAACAGAAACCTGTTGAACAATATCACCTGCAAGGTTTTCTTCTTTTTCGCTTTCACCGGGCACACGAGTAACAACCACGCCCGCGGTGACAGAAATAATAAGCGCAGGGATCTGGGCAACCAAAGCATCACCGACAGACAATACAGAAAACAGGCTAAGTGCCGCACTAAATGGCATGTCAAATTGCCACATACCAATGAGCACGCCACCAAAAAGGTTAACTAAAACAATAATGATACCAGCAATAGCGTCCCCTTTTACAAACTTCATCGCCCCGTCCATTGAACCATAAAACTGGCTTTCCTTTTGCACTCGGGAGCGAAGAACTTTTGCCTCAAGCGGGTCAATAACGCCTGCGCGCATATCACCATCAATACTCATTTGCTTTCCTGGCATACCATCAAGGGAAAAACGAGCACTCACTTCAGCAACACGCTCGGCCCCTTTTGTAATAACCATAAATTGAACAATGGTGATAATAGTAAAAATAACCAGGCCAACAACAATATTACCGCCAACAACAAAGTTACCGAAGGAGTAAATAATGTCACCCGCATCGTGATGCAGCAGAATAAGTCTGGTTGTACTAACACTGAGCGACAGGCGCATCAACGTCGTAATCAACAGGATTGTGGGGAAAGAAGTTAGTTCAAGAGGATTTTTTATATAGATTGAGAGCATTAATAAAAGTAAAGCTGTCGAAATATTAATCGCGATAATGATATCCACCACAACTGTTGGTAGTGGAATAATCATCATCATTACAGCCATAAAGAAGAAGAGAGCCAGAATAAGATCGTGATATGACTCTGCTTTTTTAAATATATTTAAGAGTTTATTCATGATGTCATCCTGCGAACGCGCTCAATGATCTGCACATGCTGTTGAAAAGTATTCATTAGAAAAAAAACATCGATATTGGTTAACAAACAACTTAAGCACAATTTATTATCGTAGACAAAAATATGTTCAATCACTCCCTGCGTACGCTCAGGAGCAAGGGCACTAAAGAAAGAGAAAAATGCGTTTTCGTTATACTCTAAAGCAAACGTAACAAAAACATTATTATCAATTATTTCAATAAAAAAAGAAAACCCATTAAAATCAATTTCAACACGGTTATCAAATAAATAAAAATCATTTCCCAATAATCTTAAAAACTCTTCAACGTTTCTTTTAACTAAAAGATTCATCTGCAGGCTCTGAAGTAAGTATACGTGTGAATATTATTGCTTGAAAAAGCGTATTGGATAATATATACAGTATATGTACTTTATGTACATTGCAACTATTTAAATAATATAATAGTTGCCTATGGGATAATTTGGTTATTTATAACCAGGTAAATGTCTAAATTAGACAAAAGGAGAAAGATCAATGGAAGCAGCAAATTTAAGTCCTTCTGGTGCAGTAATGCCGCTGGCGACCTCACTCAGTGGAAATAACTCAGTGGATGAGAAGACAGGAGTGATTAAACCAGAAAATGGAACAAATCGCACCGTTAGAGTTATAGCCGGATTAGCACTTACCACTACGGCTCTGGCAGCTCTAGGTACAGGTATTGCAGCGGCATGCTCGGAGACGAGCAGCACAGAATACTTAGCCCTGGGTATTACTTCTGGCGTACTAGGTACTCTTACTGCGGTTGGCGGTGCATTAGCGATGAAATATGCCTAACCGGCCCATCGCATAAATAAAAGATAGAGGTAATGGATGTATTATGCCCTTGCCTCTTTCATAAAAAGAGGCTAACAGTAAATATGGACAACATTAATCAATCGGAAAACATTAATATTCAATTAAATAAAGCGCCCCAAACAAATTTCGTTGATGAGCATACCTCGTTAGCCTCAGCCCCCTCTGCGGCAGGTGCGGCTCAGTTTCTTGATCAATTACTCCCTAAAACAGCGGGAGTGTCTTCTCCAGAACAAGTGTTGATTGAAGAAATTAAAAAGAGACATCTTGCAACAATGAACAGCGATCTCAGTTTCGATGCTCTATCTGCAGGTGGGCTCTCGCCAGAAGACGTGCTCACCTTACAAAAGAATGTGCTCAACGCAAACGTCAACGTTGATGTCGTATCTAAGTTAGCAAGCCTCCTTTCAACATCGGTTACAAAATTAGTTTCGATGCAATAAAAATGAAAAAACACATTAAAAACCTTTTTTTATTGGCTGCTATTTGTTTGACAGTGGCATGTAAAGAGCAATTGTATACAGGATTAACAGAAAAAGAAGCTAATCAGATGCAAGCACTGTTGCTATCCAATGATGTCAATGTTTCCAAAGAAATGGACAAAAGTGGAAATATGACACTCAGTGTGGAAAAAGAGGATTTTGTTCGCGCAATAACGATTTTAAATAATAACGGCTTCCCGAAAAAGAAATTTGCAGATATCGAGGTTATTTTCCCACCTAGCCAGTTAGTGGCATCGCCATCACAAGAAAATGCAAAAATCAACTATCTCAAAGAACAAGACATCGAAAGGTTGCTAAGTAAAATACCTGGTGTTATCGATTGCAGCGTTTCATTAAATGTTAACAATAACGAAAGTCAACCATCCTCAGCAGCCGTTTTAGTCATCAGCTCGCCAGAGGTTAACTTAGCACCATCGGTCATTCAGATAAAAAACCTAGTTAAGAATAGTGTTGACGATCTCAAATTAGAAAATATTAGTGTTGTTATCAAGTCATCCTCAGGACAGGACGGGTAATATGTATGAACAATAATAATGGCATAGCAAAGAATGATTGTGACTGGCTAACGGCCCTTGATTTTGTAAAGGATGTCAACGGTTCACCAACGCATCTCACTTTTTATATCTACCAAAAAAATGCTTTCTTGCACGATTTTGGAAACTACTGGGTTCTATATATTGAGCTTAGTGGTGATTTTCGTCAGGTTCCAACAGATACATTTATCAGACTCTGCAATATCCTGGCCGTTAGTAACGAATATAAACAAATGGGTATTTTCCTGTCTAATAAGAAGTGGTATCTTTGCCAAATTTTTCATAAAGATAATAATCATCGCGCAAACATGTCAAAAGCAATAATGCAACATACTCTCGCCTCTTTGCTCGATAAGCAATTTGATAAACTAGAGCAATTATCTTCATCGGATACAATGATGCCGCCAACACACTTGTTTTCTGATATAGGACGAATTGTGTAATGAAAAAAATAAGTTTTTTTATTTTTACAGCACTATTTTGCTGCAGTGCACAAGCAGCCCCGTCCTCTCTGGAAAAAAGATTAGGCAAGAGCGAATATTTTATTATTACTAAAAGTTCTCCAGTACGTGCAATCCTTAATGACTTTGCTGCTAACTACAGCATTCCTGTTTTCATCAGTAGTTCCGTGAATGATGATTTCTCTGGCGAAATAAAAAATGAAAAACCTGTAAAAGTACTGGAAAAACTGTCCAAACTATATCATCTCACATGGTATTATGATGAGAACATCTTGTATATTTATAAAACAAATGAAATATCAAGAAGTATAATTACACCAACATATCTGGATATTGACTCACTGCTAAAATATCTGAGTGATACAATCTCAGTAAACAAAAACTCTTGCAATGTGAGAAAAATTACGACATTTAACTCGATTGAAGTTCGGGGTGTTCCTGAATGTATAAAATATATTACATCTTTATCAGAAAGTCTTGATAAAGAGGCACAGTCTAAAGCCAAAAATAAAGATGTTGTTAAGGTCTTTAAACTGAACTATGCGTCAGCGACAGATATAACATACAAATACCGTGACCAAAATGTTGTCGTCCCAGGTGTTGTCTCCATTCTGAAGACAATGGCAAGTAATGGTTCACTTCCCAGTACCGGTAAAGGTGCCGTCGAGCGAAGCGGTAACCTGTTTGATAACAGTGTAACGATTTCCGCTGATCCACGTCTTAATGCAGTTGTTGTAAAAGACCGCGAAATAACGATGGATATCTATCAGCAATTAATTTCTGAGCTTGATATTGAACAAAGGCAAATTGAAATTTCTGTCTCAATTATTGATGTTGATGCAAACGATCTTCAGCAGCTCGGCGTAAACTGGTCCGGTACGTTAAATGCAGGACAAGGTACGATTGCCTTTAATAGCTCTACCGCACAGGCTAATATCAGCTCTTCTGTGATAAGTAATGCCAGTAATTTTATGATTAGGGTGAATGCGTTACAACAGAACTCGAAAGCTAAAATACTCTCTCAGCCTTCAATTATAACCTTAAATAATATGCAGGCGATTCTTGATAAAAACGTAACGTTTTATACAAAAGTCTCCGGAGAAAAGGTGGCGTCTCTGGAAAGTATTACAAGCGGAACATTGCTGAGAGTGACACCACGTATACTTGATGACAGCTCGAATAGTCTTACCGGAAAACGTCGGGAACGAGTTCGTTTGTTACTTGATATTCAGGATGGCAATCAATCGACTAACCAAAGCAATGCTCAGGATGCCAGCAGCACCTTACCTGAAGTACAAAATTCAGAAATGACAACAGAAGCGACATTAAGTGCAGGAGAAAGTTTATTACTTGGCGGATTTATCCAAGATAAAGAAAGTTCAAGTAAAGATGGTATACCGCTGTTAAGCGACATTCCTGTTATTGGTAGTTTATTCTCCAGTACGGTAAAACAAAAACATAGTGTTGTTCGACTCTTTTTAATTAAAGCAACCCCGATAAAATCTGCATCTAGCGAATAATAAATGAGGCTTTATGAGCAGGAAATTTAGCTCTCTAGAGGATATTTATGATTTCTACCAGGATGGTGGCACATTAGCGTCATTAACAAATCTGACACAACAAGATCTCAATGACCTTCATTCTTATGCCTATACAGCATATCAATCTGGTGATGTTATAACCGCAAGAAATCTATTCCATTTGCTCACATATCTGGAACACTGGAATTATGACTACACCTTATCTCTGGGCTTATGTCATCAGCGTTTATCAAATCATGAAGATGCACAACTGTGTTTCGCACGCTGTGCAACTTTAGTTATGCAAGATCCCAGGGCATCTTATTATTCTGGAATTAGCTACTTACTCGTCGGAAATAAGAAAATGGCCAAGAAAGCCTTTAAGGCTTGTTTAATGTGGTGTAATGAAAAAGAAAAATACACTACATATAAAGAAAATATTAAAAAATTGTTAGGTAATACAGAGTAAAAACTACCATCAGCTATACCAATCCCCAGGCTGACTGGGGATTTTCTATCGGAAATAATAAAGCTGCTATAGTGAAGTGCTCCCAAAGTTGAGCACCGACCACTGGTAGATTTATCTACAGGTGTGGGGTTATTCCATTAACCAGGAGTTTATGCCCTGAACTATCTTCTGCTGTATTTAATATCATTTCCGTTTATGAAACAATCAGTATATCTTAACTTAGCATTAGAAATCTGATCTTTCCAATCATCTATAGCTCAGAGTATATTTGTCAGGAAATGACCTTCAAACTTTAGCCGAGAAAAAGGCTTACCCTGGAAAACAAAACCCTTAAATATAGCTTTATTTTTATTCTTCTATAAAATATACTCAAAAAATTACGTCTAACTCTCCTTTTTCCGCCTCATGATCATTTCGTTCCAGATATTAGACTGTCCCACAATACCATTACCAACTCGGTAGGTTTTTCTTTTTGGTCCGGTTGTTCCAGGACTTTCTATCGGAACCGCCTCAAGGTTAACATCATAAATGAAAATCTCAAGGCGCTTATAATGCAAATTACCATAACTAACATATCTGACACGAAATGAAATTTTTTCTTTTCTTCTCGATATATAAGTTATAATAAATGATGCTCTCCTCAGGTTTATACCGAATGCTTCGGCAATATCATTGCGAGAAATCCATTTCTCCTGCAATTTACACCAAAGAGAAACCAAGATATACAGAGGTTCACCATCGTAATTCTTTACTGAGTCAGGAATTACATAGTCGCCATTTTTATTTTTAGATTCCATTTTCCATATTCTTTTTATTTGATAAATAAATCGACATAAAAAACATACATAAAATTATTTTAAATAAACTTGTGGCATTCCTGTGTTTTTAATAACTAATGGTTCTATAAATTTGGCATAAACATCAACAAACAATTTTTCATTTCCTCTTACATGGCAATGTAATGTGAGATTATTATCATTACTCAGTACTTTTTTAGGGATAACTAATTGATAATCTTGTTCAATGTTTAGCACCGAGGGAATTTCGTAATTATATCGATGGACATGAAGTATGATGTCCTCATCTTCAGAGAGGACCCCCTGATACACAGAAGCAATATCGCCGCCAGTGATCATATTTCCATTTTTAATCAGTATACCTTCCCCACAGGAGTCTTCATTGCTAATAAATATAATGCTATAGATGCCATCCTTCATAATCATAACTCACTCAGTTTCATACTAACCTCACTCCTTTCAATTTGTTCTATCCATAAGCAATATCAAGAATAATGGAGACCTTTCTTTTTCTCCAGATTGCAATGTAATATATCATTAAATATACTCATGTTTCAACCTGCTGTTTCCCTGGTTAACATATGTAATTTCTGATTAATAATATTGAGTAACAACGTAAAAATGAAAAAAATAATACTGAGTATCATTCTCATTTCAAATTACTGTTATGCTTCCGATTGTTTTGAAATTACAGGAAAAGCATATAACATAGATCCATTAATATTAAAAGCAATTGCATGGAATGAATCAAAATGCAAAAGCGGAATAAAAAGCAAAACAAACAAAAATGGAACGTATGATATAGGTATAATGCAAATTAATTCATCTCATTTAGATTTATTAAGCAAATTTAATATATCTGAAGATGATTTATTGAATGATGCCTGTATAAACATATCTGTTGCTGGTTATATCTTAGCCTCTAACATAAAATCCAGAGGGAATACATGGGATGCAGTTGGTGCGTATAATGCAGGTTACTTTAATACACCAAATGCAGTAGAACTCAGAAGGCAATACGCAATGAAAATATATAAAACATATAATAAATTAAAGAATAATGAGCAAATTATCGATTAATAATCAAGGTCTATCGCAATACGAATCAATTGTGCCACAGGTTCAAAAAAGTCTTCTGTTATATATTGTCCTTTATGTATATTCTTATAGAGAGTTCTTGCTAAAGGAATATCTTCAATCACTGGAATATCATAGAGTTCAGCCAGTTTAATGATCTGTAGAGCTTTGGCATCTTTTCCTGTTTCAATAACTAAAGGTAATGGAGTCTCCCCAAGTTTATAGTATAGGCAAATCGCAATGTGAGTCGGGTTTTTAACAATAACGGTTGATTTTTTGATGTTATTAGCCAAACTTCCACTTTGTATCTCGGAATGAAGGCGACGGCGCTCCCCTTTAATTTCAGGGTTACCATCAGTATCCTTGGCTTCTCGTTTCACCTCATCTTTACTCATTTTCATTTTCTTCAGTCCCTCATGCTTCTGGAACCAGAAATCAAATACTGAAAAGAGTAGATATCCGAATAGCACGCCTTTCCATAAAAGAAAAACAAAAAAGGCAACAACGACAAGAGCTTGATATGCGTTCAGTCCTGTGAAATTAGCAAACTCATTTGCATATGAATGCCCCATAAAATAAAAAATGAGAACAATTATCACTAACTTAAATACTGATTTAAGTAGCTCAAAAATGCTCTTTACAGAAAAAATATTTTTCAGGTTATTTTTTACACTAATCTTCTGAGCCGATGGTTTTATTTTTTCAACCGCAAAGATGAATCCTATTTGTGATACACCAGTCGTAACAGTTCCAACAAAGACAATCAAAGAAATTGGCAAAATATATAATAAAAATATATTTAATACCGCACCTAATATTTCTCGAATGGCATACAAAAACGGTCTATTTAGCGAGTCTATTGTCGTATTAACTAATCCAACTATATCAACAAAAAAACTCATGCCATATAAAGAAAAAAATGAAAATAAGATTAATGACTGCACTGCAGCCATTACCTCTTCACTTTTTGTTACATCGCCCTTCTTTTTTAGATCCCTTAGTTTTTTGGGTGTGGGCTTTTCTGTTTTTTCACTCATTAATCATGCTCGGTAACGATCTATCAATTATGTCAGAATGAATATTTGCCGTAATAAAATCAGGAAAAACATGAATAACTAATAGCAATATAAAGATTGCTATCAAACTTTTTACTGGCAGTGATAATGTGAATACGTTTAGCTGAGGTGCTGTTTTGTTAAGAAACCCAAACCCCATATCACATAAGAATATACCGATAATCATGGGAACTGAAAATGATAACATCAGTTTAATAAATGAATCCCATAGAGAAAACAAAAAATCTATTAAAGCACGATTGAATGCAATATCGGCTTGTAATGGTAATATCTCGTAGGATAAATATAGCTTATCTAGGATGCTTTGTATCCCACCATGAATAACAAAGATCACAGAGATAAATTGGTACAAAATAACGCCAGTGATAGAAGATGAATCACTTATGGACGGGTTAAAAATTGAAGATATTGTTGAGCCTCTTAGAGTATCAATAATCTGTCCAGCCGCATCTATTGCCCAAAAAAGAATAGTAAATGATAACCCAATGAAAAAACCAATACTTATTTCTTTTAGCGCTATTCCTGTCAACTGAAAGATTCCAGATGGCAATTTTTCCGAAAATGTATAGTTCTCTACTATGATCGGAAGCGTAAACGCAATCATAATTGAGTTGCGAATAAAGTTACTGAGTAAAACACCTGTTGAAAATATTGGTAGGATAATAAACATCCCCAGCGGCCTGAGTATACAATAAAATGATGATACTATGACCGTCATTATCTCATTCATTAGCCGTTCACCTTCGGAATCATTTCAAATATTATCGACGAGAAGTTGATGATTGTTGTTCCCATCCAGTGATAAGTCAGGGCAAGCGTAGCAAACACTGCTATTATTTTTAGCAAAAAAGGCAATGTTTGATCCTGTAACTGCGTTATAGCCTGGACCAGACTAATAATAATACCGATAACAGAGGCCGCTATGACTGTAGGCAATGAGAGGATAAATATTATCCAGAACGTTTGCACACATAATTGAACAAAATATCCAGTATCCATCAATTCACCACCAACAGAAATTCGAATAATTTTTGCCAGCCTCCAACAAGAATGAATAATAAGATCTTAAAAGGAATCGAAATTGTTACTGGCGATACCATCATCATACCCAAGGCCAATAAGATATTGGAAATGATCAAATCTATCGCAATAAAGGGTAAATAGAGCAAAAAACCTATCTTGAATGCAGCTTCAAGCTGCCCCATCGTGAAAGCCGGTAACAGTATAAATAGAGAGTCTTTTTTTAAGATAGTTTCATTACCCAATTTTTTTTGAGCTGCACGTTCAAAAAACTCTACATTGTCTTTCTCTGTATTTTTTTCTAAAAAACCGCGATATGGTGATAATATTTTCTCATCAACTTTTTGAAAAAAATCAGAGTCGGTATAATTGATTGGTTCCTGAGAAATATTATCATTTATCTGTAATATTATCGGAGACATAATAAACATTGTCAGTATCAAAGACACTGATGTTAGCGCCATGTTTGGTGGTACCTGTTGAATGCCTAATGCGTTCTTCAATATCCCCAGTACAATAGAAATTTTCAGGAATGAAGTACCAATAACAACAAATATTGGCAGTAATGATAACAGAAAAAATACAATAATTAAAAATATTGGCTGTGAGCCAATGGTCATTAATTGAGACATATCATCATTCCTGAATAATGCTAAGATAATTATCTTTAAATGAATTCAATAAAATACTTATTTGCTCTAATGGGTCTAAAGTTATTCTAATATATTCATTTTCTATTATAATTTTATTATGCGGTGTGTTTGCATCATTAATAAGCTGTATATTGCTGGCCTCGCCAGGATCAAGTTTAATGTCTGGGTTTTTAGTGATCTTAATAGCTCCGACAATATTGTTATTAGATAGAGTTTCCCTTACAACTTCATTAAGTAAATCATCCCAATTAATTCTTGATGATGTATCTAAAGAATGTAATGCATTAGTCAGTGACAAATGAATCTTATTCATTATGTCCTGCATTAAGACCAACTCGATAGCCTGGATATCTTTAACCCATTTTATCGATTGGTTAACCTCTTTATCTAATTTTATTTTATTATTTTTTCGAATCCTTTCTCTCATTAGAATCATTTTTCTGGCAATTTTTTTTCTGGATTCTGTCTTTAATTCTTTCGATTTCCTCCTCGCCCTCAGTAAATGTTCATATGTTTTTTTTCGAGCCAGTTTGATAATATCATCAGATTGAATAATTTCCTGTAACTTATCCTCTGGTATGATATCTTCTGTAAGCACTAAATCAATTTTTATATTTTTAAATTCATAAAGTTTCATAAGGCAATAAAATTTTATTAAGTCTGTTAAGAAATAAATCATTAATATGAGTTGGTTTTATTTCTCCACTTTTCGGCAAAAGATATTTGACTATGGTCCATAAAGGATTATCAGCAAATAGCCACTCCAAATTTCCTGCACCGTATTTTATTAACTCAGCACAAAACCGTTCTTCACCATATTCTGGTTTACATTGCCCTCCCTGCCAATAGAATGATAACTGCTTCACATTTTGATATCCTATCTCTCTAATCAGAGTTTCTCGATATAATCGTGAGAAAATATAATCAGGGCATTGAATGTCAAATAATGCACTACTTAGAGCAAGCAATCTTATTTTCCCAATTGACTGATATAAAAAACCTTCCTTATTTATGTCAGATAATTCCACACCAGAAATTTTATCATGTATTTCCTGACGCAATATCTTATTGAGTTGATTACGAGTAGAACTAGTTTCTCTTAAACGCCGAAAACTGACCTGATTGACACCGGTTAAATCACCTAGCCATTCATCATGAACCATCATGATTGGATAATTAATTAATTTATAATAGTTATAGTCTATTTTATTAAAAATTGTCATACTATTTTTCTATTATTTCTATTCCGTTGACTCATTGTTGATTGGCTTTTAGATCTTGCTGGACTCAGTGTCTCTATTAGTTTTTCAATCTTACTTAGGGCAGAATCATATAATTTTCGCTCTTCACCATATGTGTACCCCTCAATTAATTTGTTTAATTTTTCTGCCGCCTGAGGATCTGTTTTTGCTTTTTCACTTAACTCATTAACGCTTTCTTTTACGACATCAAATTCGGCGATTATTTTTTTTATCGCCTCAATTTCTGATCTTATTTTTTTATCTAATAGTTCTTTATTTCTTGTTTGGCTCACAATACTCATCCTCTATTTATTATTAATCCTGATTCGCATTATCTCTATAGTCCTAATTGCCGCATCACACGCAATGAGCAGTTCCTTTGCTTCATTGTAGGTAACTTTATCCAAAGGGTGTTTCATTTTTTCATGGATTTCGTTCTTTTTGTCGTTTATTTTTTCAATAAAAACATTTGCGGCTTCTTTATTTTTTATTATTTCATCTTCCAGCTCAGTTATCGTTATCATTTAATTATTTCATGTTAAATATTTTTCAGCGGTATTATTTCTTCTTCAGTGTCCTTCACAAGAAAATCTTCTTTCTTCATTCCATTCAACAGTGCTTCTTTAAGCCAGCGTGGCTGTCGGCCTACGCCCGACCAGGTCTGCCCTTCTTCATTGCGGTAGTAAACACCTTTCGATGAGTTCCGGCGAGCGAGTCCATCATCAGGCACATTAGTATATCCCAGCTCTTGTAAGGTTATATTGTAATAAGTAATCTGCTTCTGAATCGACTCAATTACACTTTGAACTTCCTGCTCTCGCAGTCGCTTTGCTTCCTGCTGTAGAACTGCAATTTGCTCTATAAGCTGAATGTATGGACTTGTTGTATGTGAATTATTTTCCATATTCATAATAAATAATCTCCGCATGCTTTAATATTTTAAGCTATTAGCGACCTTATCAGGAAGGACCAACAATTAATCAAATGATATAAATTATGTGAGATAACGTTTATCTATCAAATTAGGACACATCTATTTCATCAAACAACCACCTTAAAATGTTATTATTCTCTTTTTTTCTAATGTGTAAAATACATTATCATTAAATGTCAACAAAAAAATCATATATTTTTAAAATCCATTTAAAATCAATGATATAGAAGAATATAGAAGAAAATCATCTCGTTAACAAACGACTTTAATAATTGCATTTCCATTTAGTTAAGCGTTTCTCTTTATAAGATAGATCTCATTGCATAAACAAATAAAACAGAATAAAAACCAAGCTGAACCGTTTCACTATACTCTACTTAATTCGAGTTACAGGAAGGCGGCAAGCGAGTGAATCCCCAGGAGCTTACATAAGTAAGTGATTGGGGTAAGCGAACGCAGTCGCAGCACATGCAACTTGAAGTATGACGAGTATATATATCTATTAGCTGTTTCCTGGACATAAGCTACAGCCAGCACTAACCTGGAACGGGTGCATTATAAAAAGGAACAAGGGACAAATAGCTGAACAGTAACCGCGTTAGTCTCTTCCCGCATAACCGTACCATTCGTATTAAGAAGTATTGCCCATATCCATTCGGCGAAAGAGGATCTGCCATACATCAAGTCCCATCAGATCATCGCCGTCATTAACTCTGTTAAAGTCGGACAAACGATTAGCAAGATCTGTGATTCAAAAGTGCTTAGCGCTAAGGTGGGACTGGTTACAGATTCATTAACCCTGTTCTTTGTCGCACCTATCGATCGGTGTAATGCCACAACAGGTTTATGTTAATCAGAACAATGCGCCCCTCTATAAAGAGAATTCTTTGATAAGGCAACTTGAAAAGGGAAAGCTAACTGATATCAATGTACCACTTTAGTAATCATCACATTATATACAGGCCAAAATAAGTTTCCTGAAAGCCAGTATCTCTAAATCAATCATTAATGATATATTTTATCGTCATAATAAAAAATTATCTAAATTCTATTACTTATGTAAATAAGTACAACCTTTTCATAGACACAAAAACTATGGCTGACGCATCACTTGCAATCAATTATCCATCATTAGATTAATATTTTCACTTATTTTTCAGAAGGTAAAAATAACTTTCTATGCGTTTAAAACACCCGCTATAAATATCTTGTATATTATTGACACTATATGATGCTATATGATACTTGTTGCCAAATTGTTCATTACAAACCAGATAGGAGAATCTCTCATGATAAATGGACTTAATAATGACTCCGCATCTTTAGTTTTAGATGCTGCAATGAAAGTTAATTCTGGGTTTAAAAAAAGCTGGGATGAGATGTCATGCGCTGAAAAGTTATTTAAAGTACTTAGTTTTGGTTTATGGAATCCAACGTACAGTCGTAGTGAAAGACAATCATTTCAAGAGTTGTTAACCGTTTTAGAGCCTGTATATCCACTTCCCAATGAATTAGGCAGAGTATCTGCTCGTTTTTCAGATGGTTCATCCTTAAGAATTTCCGTCACTAACAGCGAACTTGTTGAAGCCGAGATTCGCACAGCAAATAATGAAAAGATTACTGTGCTCCTGGAGTCAAACGAACAAAATAGGTTATTACAATCTTTACCCATCGATCGCCACATGCCATACATTCAGGTTCATCGTGCCTTATCTGAGATGGACCTGACTGATACTACCTCAATGCGCAATCTACTTGGTTTTACGTCAAAACTATCAACAACCTTGATTCCTCATAATGCTCAAACAGATCCGCTTTCCGGGCCTACACCATTCAGCTCTATCTTTATGGATACATGTCGAGGACTCGGCAATGCAAAGCTTTCACTCAATGGTGTTGATATACCTGCAAATGCACAAAAATTGCTTCGCGATGCACTAGGACTTAAAGACACACATTCATCACCAACCCGGAATGTTATAGATCATGGTATTTCTCGCCATGATGCAGAGCAAATAGCAAGAGAAAGCAGCGGCAGTGATAAACAGAAAGCTGAAGTTGTGGAATTTTTATGCCATCCAGAAGCAGCAACGGCCATATGCTCGGCTTTCTATCAATCTTTCAATGTGCCAGCCTTAACGTTGACACATGAAAGGATCTCTAAAGCCAGTGAATACAATGCGGAAAGATCATTAGATACACCTAACGCTTGCATTAACATCAGTATCTCTCAATCATCAGATGGAAACATTTATGTTACCAGCCATACTGGGGTTCTGATAATGGCGCCAGAAGACCGCCCCAACGAGATGGGCATGTTGACGAACAGGACTTCTTATGAAGTGCCGCAAGGTGTGAAATGTATAATCGATGAAATGGTAAGTGCGCTACAACCAAGGTATGCCGCATCTGAAACGTACTTACAAAACACTTAAAATAAAACTTTATTAATCAAAACTAATAATAGAAACCACACCCATAATTATTAACAATTTATTCCGAAGTTAATCACAATTAAACAAAGATATTTATTCTGCAAACAATTTACAGCAAATAGAGAAAATGAAAAGAAAACCATTAATTGCATTTTTCATTGCGATATTTATTGCACTAACCATATTAATATTATTTCCATTTAATTGTACTTACAAAAAATCACCTCAAGAACACTCACTTTCATTTATAAAACAATTACCAAATACGGTGAACTTATCATCTCTTACTTATAATAAAGAGGATGATTTCCTGTATGCCACCCAGAATAGCCCTGCACAGCTACTTAAAATAACCAAAAGTGGCGACATCATGGACAGAGCCCCACTGCCTTTTATCTCTGATGCCGAAACAATTGAACACATACAAGGGAACATTTTTGCTGCAGTAGACGAAAAGACTTCTGAACTATTCTTTTTTACAGTTACAAAAGATATGCATATCTCCTTTCGAAATAAAATTCAGTTAGAAAAATTCAATAAAAAGAATAGAGGGTTTGAAGGGCTGGCATGGAAAGCAGATGATCGGATGCTGTTTGTCGCAAAAGAAAGACGCCCAAGTAAAATATTTATATATCAACTTTCTCCAGACCTGCTGAGTGTAAAGCAAGCAACTATTCCAGAGGCACTAAATGATATACGTGTTAACGATATATCCGGCCTGGCCTTTAATAATGAAAGTCTGATGATTCTGTCCGATGAATCGCGTAAATTACTCAAGTTTAACCTGACAGAGATGTCTTTCATTGAGATGCTTGACCTGACAAAAGGAAATCATTCTCTGACCAGTGATTTGCCCCAACCTGAAGGAATTGTAACTCTGCCTGATGAAAGCATTTATGTTGCCAGTGAACCTGATATCCTCGCGAAATTTGTCCCTAATAAGTAAGTCTGTCACTGGCCTTATTATTTATCGACCAAACCTGGCAATCTCATAAAGTTATAAAAATACGAGTATAATTTCACGCTAAATAAACACATTAATAGTTGAAAAGGATATCAGTTATTATCAACCAGAATCTTACTCAGTCTATTAGTATTATCAGACTTATATTAGATCCTACAATATATTTAATTTGTATGCAGAATAGAGTGTTCACACCACATCTGGTATAGAAAAGCACAGGCTAGCAAAAACCTGAATAACCCCGTACTTACGGAGTTATTCAGGTTAAAAATATCCATAACATCACTTCTGATTTTTATTGCTTACGACGGATATAATTTCTCTGGTCAGCTACTAATATCATCATGCTCACGCGTTTAATCAAACTCGTGTTTCTCAAACGGACATCGCGGGACAATCTTCTGCTTCTCCCGGCGCATTTTTTACCGCCTTCGCTACCTGCATTTTGAGCGGAAGATCCGCTTTTTTCTGGCCCCCGCACATATGCAAGTCCAGTTTTAAATTTATCCTTTATTTCATTCTGAAACAAACTGCTCATAATTTTCTCCAGTGGAACCTGCATCTCAGGGAGACATCACTACAGAATACTTCCCCTTATGCACTGATTTAATTTTGGTCATTTAGAATAACGGCCTGTAAAGTCTCAATGCAACAGATGGGTAACGCTATTATGAGGATCCTCGTCAGTAAATTACTGGCAAGGCACTCCGATAAATAAGAATAGGTTCCGCAACAACGTTATATGCAAATACCTCACGCTTCGGCTAGATTATCGCCGGCTCTGTTGACGAAATTATGGTTGAAATCTGGATCTACCACACGTTGTTCTGGCTGGCGATAAGGATGTTGGGTATTGCAATGATTTGCTTGCTGTTTATTAAAGATATTTAGCTCACCAGTCTGGGCTAAGAAAAATCGGCGTGGCGCAAACTGAGCCATCCTCGCCATTTTTGCTATCATGCCTGCATACATAAACGACAAAACAGTATGCAGAGGGAAAAATGGGTTCCA
>PPYF01114178.1_pt1 | contig 37709 bp, 30 predicted proteins | sample 1559871 | NCBI WGS metagenome assembly PPYF01 (sample SAMN08240021, study PRJNA423297) | Human gut metagenome, whole genome shotgun sequencing project.
GGAGCAGTACACCGGCGAGACCGCCACGGACGACTTTGAGCCCGTGGGCGAGGGCGGCGATTACCCCAACACCGGCTTTGAGGAGGGCTTCCCCAAGGCCATCGTTAACGAGACCTGGAAGAGCCAGTTCGCCGTCACCCAGGAGTTGGTGGAGGACGGACGCATCGGAACCATGAAGAATCGGGCCAACAAGCTCATCACCAGCTACAACCGGACCAGGGAAAAGTTCGGCCGGTATCTGTACGCCGGCGGCCTCTACGGCACCACTGTAAAGGTGGGCGCCAAGACCTTCGACTGCGCCGGCGCCGACAAGCTGCCCCTGTTCTCCAAGGCCCATCCCGGCAAGGTGGACAAGAAGACCCAGTCTAATCTGTTTGCCGGGGACCTGACGCTGGATAACCTGAGCAAGGTGGAAGAGATGATGCAGAACCTCAAGGGCGACAACGGGGAGCTGCTGAGCATCGCCCCGGACACCATCTGGATCCCAAACGATGCTGCCCTCAAGCAGAAGGCTTTTGCCGCGGCCGGTTCCGACAAGACCCCCGAAGACAACACCAATGCCTTCAACTACCAGGTAGGCCGCTGGAACATCCTGGTGGATCCGTACCTCACTTGGGTTCTGCAGATCCTGGGCAAGACCGACAAGCCCTGGTTCCTGCTGGACAGCGCGGCCATCCAGGAAAACGACGGCCCCATCTTCCAGGACCGGGTAAAGCTCCACGTTCGCTCGGTGCTGGACGACAACAACGACAACAACCTCTGGAAGGGCCGGGCCCGCTTCGGCGCTGGTTTCGCCGACTGGCGCTTTGTGTCGGCCGGCGGTATGAGCGGCGGTACCGCTCTGACCTGAGGGAAAAGCGCCCGGGGCAACCTCCCGGGCGCTTTTGAAAAGGAGGATATGTGATGACCTGGGGCGAAGTGAAGCTGGCGGCGCTGCAGCGGATCTTTTCCAACGACGGCGCCGCCCTGAACCGGGATGACAGCAATGAGGAATATCTCAACGCCATGCCGGCGGTGGCCAACGAAGCGCTGACCATCCTCACCGGGGCGGGAATCCCCCTGCTGCGCAAACTCATCGTGGAGATCACGCCGAAGGTCTCGCAGCCGGAGAAGGACGGGGAGACCCTGCGCGTCCCGGTGACATCCGGCGGCGTGGCACGCATCGACATGCGGGAGACTGCGGAGCTCTACCGGGCTATGGCATCCGGCGAGATCTACCGTGAGACCGCCCGGGAAGGCTACGGTCCGGCAGACTCCTGGAGCGTGGAGGGGACGGACACGCTGGTGCTCCCGGTTGGAGAGGCGGCGGTGTACACCGTCTACTATCAAGCATATGTGCCGGTGATCTCTGCCTCCACGCCGGATGATACGGATCTGGGAGTCCCCAGGGAGGTTGCGGAGCTGGTGCCGCTGTACATCGGGGCGGAGCTCTACCGGGAGGATGACATCCAGATGAGCACCCAGATGCTCAATGAGTTTGAAAACGGACTTTCCCGGCTCCAGATGGCGGCGGCATCCCGACCGGCCGGAGGCAGCGGGGGAGTAAAAAATACCACGAACTGGTGGTAAGAGGGGGGAATTCGTTTGGCCCAGTTTTCCATTCCGGCGGCGGAGCCCAAATACTCCGCCACCATTGAGTATTTCCGGGGTGTGGACCTGCTGAACAGTCCCTCCAATGTGGATGAGAGCCGATCTCCAGCGGCACCCAACATGATCCGGGATCAGGTGGGCAAGGTCCGCAAGCGGATGGGCTATACAACCCGGGCCACCGCGCCCAACGGCAGCAGGATCAACGGCGTTCATTTTCTGAATGGGGAGCGGCTGATCCATGCGGGCACAAAGCTCTACAAATTGTCCGGCACGGAGTGGACGGAGCTGGCGGAGGGCATGGCGGATGACTTTTCCAAGAGCTTCGTTTTTGACAGGAAACTCTATCTGCTGGACGGGGTCACCTACCGGGTGTACGACGGCACGGAGGTCAAGGTGGTGAGCGGGGAGGCCTATGTGCCAACCATCATCATCAGCCGGGATCCCGATGGCGGCGGCACCAGCTACGAGGCCCTGAACCTCATCGGGACGGCCTGGAAGGAGTCTTTTCTGGGGAAAGCAGATGTAAAGGCATATCAGCTGACAACTGTTGAACTGGGTGAGGAATCTGTGAAAGTCGAGATCCTGGATGCGGACGGCGAGTGGGTGGAAAAGACCGAGGGGACGGACTTCTCCGTGGACCGGGAAGCAGGACTGGTGACCTTTGTCACAGCCCCCGGAGAGTCCCCCGTCAAAGGCCAGGACAACGTCCGCATTACCGCCCACAAGGCCCGGGAGGGATACGCTGACAAGATCAACAAGTGCCGGGTCTTCGCTGTGTACGGTGTGGGCGGCGCGGAGGACCGGATCTTCCTATCCGGGAATCCGGACGAGCCGGGCCAGGACTGGTACTCCGGCTTTGAGGATCCCACCTACTTTCCGGATACCGCCTACACCAAGGTGAGCCGGGACGGAAGCGCCGTGGTGGGCTATGCCGTGCTGGGAAACACCCTAGCAACCTTCCTTCAGGGGAAGGGAATGGGCCGCAACGCCGTGATCCGCACTGGAAGCCTGGATGAAAACGGAGAGGCTCTCTTCCGCATTACCAATACCCTGCTGGGGGAGGCTCCGGTGGCGCCTCACAGCTTCGCATATCTGGGAAAGGATCCGCTGTTCCTCACGGGCCGCGGCGTCTACGCCATTACGGCGGAGGAGCTGACCGGGGAGAAGTATTCCCAGGAGCGCAGCTATTATATCTCCTCCGCTCTGGCGGAATATGAAGCCGGAGAAGAGGCCTTTGCATCCGTCTACCGGGACTTCTATGTGCTGAGCATCGGTGGGAATCTGTACTTTCTGGACGGGCAGCAGAGAAGCTATGAAAAGGACCGGCCGTACAGCTCCTACCAGTATGAGGCCTATTACTGGCCGGACATCGGTGCCCGGCTTACCTGGACGGAAGACGGTGCTTTATGGTTCGGCACGGAGGATGGAAAACTCAAGGAGTTTGCACGCAATGTGGACGATCCGGAGAGCTACAACGATGACGGAGCAGCCATAGATGCTTACTGGGAGACCAGTGACTTTGACGGGAAGTCCTTCTTCAAGAACAAGACCTTCACCGCTGTTTCCGTCCGCCTGGCGGCGGCGGTGCTCACCGGCGTAAAGATCTCCGCACAGCGGCGGGGGATCTGGAAGTTGGTGTATGACGCAAAGGAGCGGGCCCGGTTTTTTGACTGGAACTATATCGACTTTTCCAAATTTGTGTTCTCCTCCGACCGGACGCCCAGGACCCTCAGCGGAAAGGTCAAGATCAAGAAGGTGGACAAGACCCGTTTCCGCCTGCAGAACAGCGAAAAGAACGAGCCATTCGGCATCTACGCCTTCGGCGTGGAGTGGAAGGAGCCGGGCAGCAACTATAAGCGGTAAGAGGAGATGCCATGAGCGAATTGCAGAAGATTACACAAGAGCAGATGGATGCGGTGGGAGTCTGCTCCGCACCGGATATTTTGACTGGAACGACCTCGGAAAACAAGTCCGTCTTTGACCGGATGGCCAGGGATCTCTTGGTACCGGAGCATAATAAGGTGATCGAGAAGGTCAATGAAATCAGCGATGCCGTGCAGTACCGGGGAAGCGGGATCCGATTCGTCCGGCTCAACAGTGACCGGGTCATCGAGACCTCCGATACCGGAGAGGAGTGGGAGGCCACCGGTTCCTCCGGACACATTATTGTTGGACAGGACGGGACCCAGCTGCCCCAGCGATCCCGGATGAAATTCTCCAACTGCCAGGTCACAGACGACGGCACACAGACTGTCGTAAACGGCATTATCGGCCCGCAGGGGGAAAAAGGAGACCAGGGAGAACAGGGCATTCAGGGTGTGAAAGGTGACAAGGGAGATACCGGGTATTCCATCATCCCATCGGTAGACCAAACCACCGGCCTGATGTCCTTTACAGAAGGCCCGGCCGGTGTGGTGCCCTCCCCTGTGTATGTACGGGGCCCACAGGGCCCCCAGGGTGTGCAGGGGCCGCAAGGCCAGCAGGGGCCGGCCGGCACCCAGGGTGCCCAGGGCATTCAGGGAAACCAAGGCCCCAAGGGGGACAAGGGAGAGCCTGGCTCCATGGGTCCTCAGGGCCCTCAGGGGCTGCAGGGACCCGCCGGTGAGGACGGAGCAAGAGGTCCCCAGGGGCTCGAAGGGCCGAGAGGTCCCCAGGGCGCACAAGGGATCCAGGGCCCCATGGGTCCCGCGGGAGCTCAGGGTCCGCAAGGTGAGCCCGGGGCCAAGGGAGACAAAGGTGATCCCGGGGAAAAAGGAGAGACTGGTGCAGCTGGACCACAGGGAGAACGGGGCCCACAGGGCATCCGGGGAGAGCAGGGTATTCAGGGCCCCCAGGGGATTCAGGGGCCACAGGGCATCCAGGGGCCCAAGGGAGACAAGGGTGCGGACGGTCAGTCCCTGCAGATCGAAGACATTTACCCAACACTTGCGGAGCTGGAAGCAGCCTTTCCCACCGGCGCCAACGGCGCGTACATGGTGGAGGCAGACAGTGAACTGTACATCTGGTCGGAGTCCAACGGGCGGTGGGCCTCTGTGGGTCAACTGCAAGGCCCCCAGGGCCCACAGGGTATCCAGGGCCCCCAGGGCATCCAGGGGCCGCAAGGAGAACCCGGTCCCCAGGGAGAACAGGGCATCCAGGGAGAAAAAGGCGACACCGGCGCAACCGGCCCCCAGGGACCCAAGGGAGATACCGGAGACATGGGCCCGCAGGGCCCCAAGGGAGACCCGGGAGAACGGGGGCCTCAGGGCATCCAGGGCCCAGAAGGCCCAGAGGGGCCCACAGGACCGGAAGGGCCGCAGGGACAAAAAGGCGATACCGGTGCAACCGGGCCCCAAGGACCGCAAGGTTTAAAAGGTGACACCGGAGAACAAGGCCCCGCTGGTCCACAAGGGATTCAGGGCGTACAAGGGCCGGTCGGGCCGCAGGGCTTACCGGGAAATAACGGAAAAAGCGCCTATACCTACGCTGTTGAAGGGGGATACACCGGAATGGAGGCGGACTTCAATCAGGTATTGGCCAGTATTCCCAATAAGGCGGGGCCCGGAACTGCGTTCACGGTGACGCTTGCAGCATCCGGTTGGAGCGGGAATCAGCAGATTGTGTCAGACAGCCGGTTTATTGTCAGCGGATATGCCTACATCGTAACGCCTGGGGATGATGATTTCAGCGCCTGGGCGGACGCGCTCATCCGCGGAAATGATGTGACAGCGGCAGGACAGATGACCTTCGTGTGCGGTGAGGCACCCACCGTGGACATCAGGGCCAAGATTATCAGACTGGAGGCGGTGGAAGCATGAGCAAGACCTTCAACATGTCCGGAGGAGGCGGTGGTATCAAACTGGCGGCCATCGCCATCGTAACACCGCCCGATCAAACGGCGTACCGGCCAGGGCAGACCTTTGACCCGGCGGGGATGGTTGTCCAGGCAATCTATGAAAACGGCGCCACAGTGACCGCCACTGGGTGGACATATGCCCCCAGCGGCGCATTGACGGAAGGGACCCAGAGCGTGACCATCCTCTATACGGAGGGCGGGGTCACCGTACAAATCCAGCAGACTGTCACAGTGCAGAAAGCCAGCATCCCGGTGCCCACCCAGAGCGGCACCCTCACCTACAACGGCGGCCCACAGGTACCCGCCTGGAGCGGCTATGACACGGCGGAAATGTCCCTTGGGGGCGTTACCTCCGGCACCAACGCTGGCAGCTACAACGCCGTTTTCACCCTGCGGGACACCGTGGGGACCCAATGGCCGGACGGGACTACCACCCCCAAGACCGTTGCATGGAAGATCCAGAAAGCGGTGGGAAGCCTCTCCATTAGCCCGGAAAGCATGACCCTGGACACGAGAACTCCAAGCAAGGTCATCACCGTTACCCGCAGTGGAACCGGGTCCATCACCGCTCAGAGCAGCAAGCCGGATGTGGCCCGCGTAAGCGTGAGCGGGAATCAGGTAACCGTCACGGGGCTTGCCAGCGGCAGCTCAGTTATCACCATCAGCGCCGCAGAGGATGATAACTATACCGCCCCAGAATCAAAGACCTGCAGTGTGAAGGTGAATTTTATTCCGGCAAAATTTTCGGACGCAACGTGGGAGCAGGTTATTTCAGTCTGCCAGAGCGGGGAAGTTCCCGATACCTGGGTGGTGGGCGACTATAAGGACATGACCATCAATGGGACAACATACCGCATTGACATCATTGGCAAGAACCATGACACCTATGCAGCCGGTGGAACCGCGCCCCTCACCTTTCAGATGCATGATTGCTACAAAACGGTCTATAAGATGAACAGCAGTGAAACCAACTACGGAGGATGGAGAGACTGCGCCATTCGGTGCACAAACCTTCCAAACATCCTGAAGCTGATGCCCGCAGAGGTGCAGACGGCAATCCGGGAAGTGAAGAAGAGAACGAGCGAGGGAAATGTGAGCAGCAGTATCAATATCACCAACGACAAGCTGTTTTTGTTGTCTGAAATCGAAGTTTTCGGCAGTACTGTATATTCTTACGACGGAGAGGGATCGCAGTATGCTTGGTATCAGGCAGGAAACAGCCGCATCAAGACTGTTGACGGGACTGAAAAATATTGGTGGGAACGTTCACCCAGTAGTACCAGCGGCAGAGATTTCTGCTTTGTCGGCACAAGCGGAAACGCCAGTGGATACAAAGCAGACCAGGCACGGGGCGTGGCATTTGCATTCTGCTTCTAAGAGGAGGTGCAGATATGTACAAAGTTATCAAAAACGGAACCCAGCTGGCCTTGACGGAACGGCTGAACTATATCCGTCTCCACCCGGATGGGTTTTATCTGCTGTGCGAAGAAAGCGAGGCCCAGGGCATTGCCCTGGCGGGTACACCGTACCACCTGGGCGGACGAGAGGAGCTTCCTGGATGTGAGACGGTGACGTTGCAGGAGACGGACGCCGGGGCCGTCCTGCAGAATGTGGATACCCTTGTGGTGTCCCTGTTGGAGGGATGATATGAAAGAACAGCTTATTTCATTGTACCGGGATGGAAAGCTGACGGCGAAAGGCATTGCGGATGCTGTTTTCCGGGGTTGGATGACCCATGCAGACGTGGCAGAGCTGCTGGGGGAAGATGAGGGGCTTGCAGTTTCAAAAGCGGCGAAAATCAGCAAGAGCAAGCAGGATCTGGCAGACTATATTGCGGCCCACCCGCTGCAATGGACAGATGGGGAGAAATACTCCATCACGGCAGAGAAGCAGGCGCAGCTGACAGCCACCATTGTGTGTGCGCAGGCAGATGGGCAGGCTCCGGAATGGAACAGCACCGCCGATGTGTGCAGGGCCTGGGACATTGTTGAACTGTCCAGTCTGGGCGTTGCCATCAAGAACCGAGTCAAAGCTCTTGTTAAGTACCAGCAGACACAGGAAGTGGCTATGCGCAATGCCTGTACCCTGGAGGAACTGGAGGCCATCGTGGTGGACTATGACAGCGTGAGTGAGGAGGTATCTGCATGACCAAAACCGGACAGAGGGTACTCTCCATGCTTCTTTGGAGCTGGGGAGGGACCGTGTATTTCCTGCTGGAAGTGGCCTTCAAAACGCTGCGGGGCCACCCGGAGCAGATCAGCTGGACCATGCTGGTGGTGGCCGTGATCCTGACGATCCCGGTGGAGCGCTGCGGCGAGCAGCTGCCTTGGGAAGTTCCCCTGTGGCTCCAAGCCATGGCCTGCGCCGTGCTGGTGACCGCTGTGGAACTGGCGGCAGGGGTGATCCTCAATATCTGGCTTGGCCTGGACATCTGGGACTATTCTCATCTGCCGTTCAACCTGTGGGGCCAGGTTTGCCCGCAGTTTGCGACGGTATGGTGGTTCTTGTGTCTGCTGTTTATCCCTGCGTTTGACTGGCTGCGCTGGTCCGTGGAGGGCGGGCAGAGGCCGAAATACAGATTGATGTGACCGGCGGAGAACCGGGGAAAGGAGAGACATATGGACGACATGACGTTACTGGGTATCAAAGCGGGGATCTCGGCGGTGGCGGCGGCCCTGACTGCCGTGTGGGGGTGGTTCGGCTGGTTGGTTATCGCCTGGGTGCTGCTGATGCTCTCGGATTGGCTGATCGGCAGTGCAGCGGCCGCCAAGGAGGGGCGCTGGTCCAGCTCTAAGATGCGGGAGGGTGCATGGCACAAAGGAGGCATGATCCTGGTGGTGGCGGTCGCCTTGGTGGCGGACTGGCTGATCGCAACCATCATTGCCAACATCCCGGGCATCACGCTGCCGTTTACTTATTCGGTGCTGCTGGGGCCTCTGGTCATTGTATGGTACATCATCGGAGAGTTGGGGAGCCTGGCAGAGCACGCGGTCACGTTCGGCGCGCCGGTACCCGGATGGCTTACCCGCATTCTGGAGATCAGCAAAAACGCTGTGGACACCGCCGGGGACAAGCTCACCGGTGGGGAAGAACAGGCCGTATCTGCCGGTGACGGCAGCGGAGATACAGAACATATGGACGAATGAAAGGAGTACATCAAATGAGCGAAGTCAAGAATCCCAGAGAGATCATGGACAAGATTTTCCACAATCTGACCATCGGTGAGATCAGCGTGGACGAGGCCAACCAGCAGATGAAGATCAACGGCATTGGACTCGACCTGAATCCCACCAAGCACATGTTCACGCCCAAGGAGCTCCTGGAGGCCGTGGGCGGCGATCAGCCGGACGGCATGGGCTTGATGGACGACGGCATCGGCGTCTACAAGGCCCGGGTCATCCAGGGCAAGCTGGAGTTCAAAGCATTTGAGCTGCCTGCAGGTTGGTCCTCTGAGGGCTGGAATCCTGGAAACCATTACTTCCACATCGCCGGTGAGAAGTACTGGGTGGAGAAGGACGGCGAGACGCTGGTTCATTACGCGGGCCAGGACAACCAGCCCTATACGCCCCCTGCACAGGACGGTCCCGACACCCGGAAGCGGCCTGATTTGGCTAACCAGGTGGGCGTGCCCAACGGCAAGTATCTCAGCGACTACAACCAGTTTGGCTATCACATCCGCTCTGTGCTGGCCAGCGCGGAGAAGGACTAAGCATGAAAGAGCCGGAGGCCGTGTGGTCTCCGGCTTTTTTAAAAACGAGGAGGAAGCGCATGGTACATATCGAGAGAACGCCCATTGCCGACATCCGGCGGGCGGCGGTGTATGTGAACAGCGGAAAGAAGCCGCTGTCACAGATCGTAGCGGAGCAGAAGCCGGACATCGCCCTGACGGCGGCGTTCTATGATCCGGGGAAGTGGGAGCCAGTCTGTCCGGTGAAAGCGGGAGGGAAGGTGCTCTATGCGGATTCGCAGTACAACTACTGGGCCATCGCCTGGAACGCCGGAGCAGACGCGGCGGAGGTCCTGGTGCCGCCCGGCGGAGCCTGTGCCAGGATGAACTATGTGGCCAACTGCCTGCTGGTGCGGGAGGGAAAGCCACAGCCAAAGATCTACTATAACGCGGACGTGGGCGGCCGCCGTGGCCGGGTGGCTGTGGGCCTGACGGACACCACCTGGATCACCTACGGCGCCACAGACGGCTCCTCCGGGGCCATGACGCCGGAGGAATGCCGGGACTATATGGCCCGGCAGGGATGCCGGTTTGCCATCATGATGGACGGTGGAGGAAAGGTCAATGTCTATGTAAAGGCGGCAGGCGTCATGATAGAGGGCCGGGACCCTTCCAACACCCTGATCCTGCTGTGGCTGGAGGATAACGAAAAGGAGGAAATACCTGTGAGCAAGAAGAAGACCGTGGTGCTGGACGCCGGACACGATGCCGGGAACCTGGCCAACAAGAGCCCGGACGGCACCTATTATGAGCATGAATTCTGCCTGGAAATGGCGAAGCGGATCCGGGCCCATCTGGAGCGTTGCGGCGTGGCAGTGACGGAGACCCGGCCGGACGGCAATGCTGTGAGCCTTGCCCGGCGGTGCGCAGTTGCAAACAACCTCCCGAAGCTGGACCTGTTTGTGTCATTGCACACAAACGCCGCAGGCGGCAGCGGGTGGAGCAATGTCAGGGGCTGGAGCTGCTACATCTACGGCGCTGGCGGAGAACGGGAGAAAGCCGCCAAGGAGATCATGGAGAAAGTCAAAGAGGCTGGAGTGGTCATGCGGCCTGATCCCATTGTGTACGATCCGTCGCTCTACGTTCTCAAATACACCAGCGATCCGGCGGTACTGATTGAGCACGCTTTCCACACCAACCAGGAGGACGTGGCAAACCTCAAGGATGACGCCTGGAGAGCCGCTGTGGCCGCTGCGGAGGCCAAGGGTATCGTGGATTACCTGGGGCTTATCTGGGTACCGGAGAAGGCCCCGGAGGAGCCTGCGGATCCACCGGAGGCGGAGCTGGCGGAAGCCTGGGTGCAGTCTGCAGGGATCATGGCAGGCTATGCCGATGGGCAGATGCACCTGGATGATCCCGTCACTCGGCGGCAGCTGATGCTGGTGTTGTACCGGCTTGCCAGGCTGGCAGGACTTGCATAAAGGAGGGAGAAGCAAACATGGCAACGAAAAGCGGCTACTATGACCCCAATAAGGATTATTCTCTCGCAATCAAGCAGGCCCAGGCATCCGGTGCAAGCCAGAGCCAGATCAACCAGCTTCAGCAGGAGAGGCAAAACAAGATCAATGCGCAGTACGGCGGTACTGATCCGTATAAGGGATCGAGCAATATTATGGGCAGCAGTACGCCAAGCCGGACACCCACGACTACCAGCAGGCCCTCCGGATCCTCCAGCGCCACGCTGCCCTCGTATTCGGACAACTCCAATGTGGATTATCACCAGCAGGCCATTGACGCCGCTTCCAAAGGAGACTGGGGAGGGGTGATGAGCGCCCTTTCCGCCAGACAGGAGAAGATCAACGCCCAGGGCGGCAACGACCGGGGCACCAGCAACCAGAGCATTTATCAGAGCCTCCTTGCCCAGTACGGCACCCCGGCGGGAGGCACCCCGTCCCGGGACGAAGATATTGCCCGGCTCTATGCGGGGCAGTTCGTGGGAGACCAGAGGCTCTATCTTGGCCAGGGGTGGAGCAATGAAACGGACTACCTCGCCGAGGCCCTGGCCGCGGCCCGCAGAGGCGACCTGGACGCGGCCTATCAGGCATTGGAGCGGCGGGGCTACAAGCTGGCGGACACCGGTTCCACCGGGGGCGGTACGTCCCAGGCACAGGCATACCAGATGGTCCAGCAGGCTTACGGCCAGTCCGGAGCGCTGGAGCAGGCATATGACTCGCTCCTGCAGCGCAACCAGAAGTATCTGGATCTGGTGGCACGGCCCTATGACGACACCGCCCAGCCCGCAAACGCCTATAAAACCACCCAGCGGCGGGGAAGTGATGGGAAGATGTACTATGTGACATTTGACGGCAACGGAATCCCCTTCCTGGCCAATCGCGTAGGGACGGAAGAGGGAGAGCGGGCACCCGGTTATTCCAATGCGGAAATCGACGCCATGGCGGACTACTACCGGAACGGATTTTCCTTGGATGACTACTACCGGCTCCATAACTTTGCCGTTGACCGTACCGGCGTAGGCCGCAAATACGACGAGAATGGAATTTTGCTGTTGGATGAAGCGGATGTGGCACCGGAATCCCTGATCCCTGAGCTGCAGGCCCTGGGCATCAACCCGATTCTCAATTCCCAGCTGGACTCCTACAGGCAAGGGCAGTCTGCCGCAGCAAAAGGTGCCTATCTGCCGGGGAGTAATGCGACCACGGGACTGGGCGGAACAATCCAGGGCGTGACAGGTATGGAATGGCCCGGGATGCAGGGGACCGGGATGGAAGGCGCTGGCATGGACGCAGCCGGTCTGAACGGCGGGATGCTCTCCTTTGAGGATTTCCTTGCCCAGACCGGGTACGACCAGTACAGCGCTGCCACCCAGCAGCGGATCCAGGCGGCGGTGCAGCAGGCCGTGAACAACTACAACGCACAGATTGAGCAGGCGAACCGGGACACCGAGGATCTGGCGCGGCAGGCCTACATCGCCTCCATGCTGGGACAGAAAAATCTGGACCAGCAGCTCAGTGCCGCCGGATATGCCGGAGGTATGGCGGACAGTCAGCGCATCCAGATGAAGACCAACTATGAAAACAACCTCCGGGAACTGGAGACGCAGCGGCTGGAGGTGGTATCGGAGCTGGAGCGGGCTATCCAGGACGCGCAGCTCACAGGAGATATCCAGTCGGCACAAGAGCTCCAGTCCTACTTGCAGCAGATGCAGGGAAGCTGGCTCAGCTATGTGCAGAACCAGCAGGCCATGGCTCAGCAGGATTACTGGAACCGCCAGCAGATGCTGGCCAACCAGCAGCAGTTCAACGCTGAGCAGCAGAACACGGCCTACAACCGGGCACTGCAGATGCTGGGTATGGGTATCATGCCGGGAACAGATCTGCTCTCCCAGGCCAATCTCAGCCAGCAGGAGGCGGAGGCCATCCGCACAAGCGTTCTGGCGGAGCTTGGGAGCGGAACGGGGACAACCGCCTCCACTACCGGAACGTACCGTGCCTCCAACGGATCTTCCCGCACTTCGAGCGGAACATACAATAACGGCAGCCTGACTGCCAGTCAGGTGCGCCAGCTGCAGCAGGCTCTGGGCGTGACCGCAGACGGCATGTGGGGCAAAGAGTCCACTAACGCGGCCGGAGGGCTGACGGCAGACGAGGCTTGGGCGGCTATGCAGCAGAACCAGCAGACGCCTCTCATGATGGACTACAACGACCTCAAAGACACCATCGAGCGGTATCTGTCCATGGGTGGGACAACGCGGGCACAGAATCTTCTGGATAAATACTGGGACAGCCTGACGCCGGCACAGCAGCAAGAGCTCAGCAATCTTTATGGATAAAGGAGCGTGGGAGCCATGGCAATCAAGAAACCGGACCTTTTGAGCGGAACTGCCCAGAAACGGGCAGTACAGCGGGCTTCGGAGGCTGGAAAGGCCCAGACGGCCAAAGTACAGACATCCGGATCTTCTGGAGAGAAGGTCAAGAAGCCCGTCTTGAAAACCTGGTTTTCAGACACCGGGAACCTGGATCAGGTAGTGGACAGCATGACCGGACAGGTGATTTCCGCAGGGAAGACATCCGGAACAGAAAACTGGAAAACCAAGCTGGTCCGGCAGGCGGTGGGTGCTGGCCGGGGTGGTCGGGTGGACTATGTGCAGGCGGAGGTACCTACCCTGGCGGGACGGGTGGCCTCCACCGTCTCCAGCGCCGCAAAAAGCGCCGCATCCGATCTTTCCAACATGGCCGCCACCCTCTATGAGTCCGGACAGAACCGCCGCAGTCAGGAAAACGAATCGCTTTTGCAGCAGTACACCCAGGAGCTGGAAAGAGCCCAGAGGGACCTGCAGGTGATGAGGGAAATGGGGATCCGGGGCGCCGGCCTCCAGGGGCAGCAGAACATTGTGGAAGCGGCACAGCGCAAAGTGGACGCTATGCAGAAAGTCGCCGGCGAAAACGTACAGCAAAAGGCAACACAGGCTACTTATGATGCCGTAGAGCAGTTGGATCAGTCAGCGGGGAAGGACTTGGACCTTGCCAAGCAGGGGCTTGGCAAGGTGGGGACTACCCTAGTGGATGCAGGAGCCGCCGGTGTGCAGATGGCCGGGGATATCGCCCTGGGCGCCGTAACGGGCGGCGGCGCCCTGATCCCCATGGCGGCCCGCGGCTTCGGCGGCGCGGCCAAGGAGGCTCGTCAGGAGGGGGCATCCCTGGGGCAGCAGCTGGGGTATGGTGCAGCATCCGCTGCCCTCTCGGCGGCCACGGAACGGCTTTCCAACCTTGTAAAGCCCTTCTCCCAGGCTTTTGGGAAGGGCTTCGCGGATGATATGACGGAGGAGATCATCGGCAGGGCGGTGGATAAGCTGGCAAAGTCGGCGGCCGGAAAGACGGCGATCAATGCTCTGCTCCGCACCGGGGCGTCTGCCGCCGGAGAGGCTGTGGAAGAGATGGCGGAAGATGTGCTGGATCCTGTGCTCAAGCTTATCTATCAAAGCGACAGCCGGGAAACAGCACTGGAAAACCTGAAGCGGACCTACGGAGAGAATTTCGATGTCTCTCAGATGCTCTATGACGGCCTGATCGGCGGAATACTGGGTGGCGTAGGCGGTGGCGTGGATACAGCCATGACTGCCCGCGGAGATTACCGCGGATACCGGCAGCAGCAGGCGGGAAAGGCCGTGGATGCGGCCTATGACACCCTGGCCCGGGAAGGTATGTTCTCCCCGCAGGCCCGGGAGGCCGTCTGGCGGGCGCAGAGAGCCGGGGAAGATGTGGTGAATTACGACATCACGCCTCGTCTGGATGCGGGACTTCCGCAGCAGAAAACCGCCGCTTCCAGAGTGGAGGCGGCGGTGAATGAAAACGGACTGACAGCGCTGACAGTACAGGAGCGGCTCAACCTGTCCTCAGGAGCGAAAAATAAGATCGTGTCAACCTTCCAGGAAGCGGTGGACTTCGTAAAAAATGCCCTATCCAACACGCAGAATGTGGACCGGGCATATCTCGGGAAAGTACCGGACAGGGTCGTGAGGCAAGTACAGGCCGATACCGGCCTGGATATCCGAGGATTCAGCGTCATGATGAACGGAAACGATGTGCGGCATATCATGCAGAGCCACGGGGACGCTGCCGCAGAGGCGGCGAGAGGTCAGACGGCCGTCACTGCAGAAGATGTCGCAAGGATTCCGGAAGTGCTCTCGTCTCCTGACAGGATCTATCTTTCCAATCAGCTGGATGCCAAGGGCAGGAAAGCGCTGGTATTTGAAAAGAAAATCGGGGACGCGTATATCACCATCCAGGGTGTGTCAAATGGAAAGAACGTTTTGCAGACAGACACGCTGTATAAAACGAAAGGAAAGACTCGCACGACACGGGACACAATGCCCGGCACCAGTGGTGCCGTCCCTGTGATTAACGCCCAAAGCGAACCGCCGCAAAGTCTTTCCAATTCTGATTTTATAATACCACAAGGGTCGGATTCCGTCAAGAATTCGGAGCCTGCCCGGGGCAGCGGCGCCCTGGACAAGTTGGGTGTGTACATCGAGGATGACCAGGGCGATTATGCTAGGTCCATGTGGATCCGGGGAAGCGAAGAAGCAAAAAAACGAACGGAGAAAGCGCGGCGACAGGCTGAAAAACGGCTGAACCCCACCAAGGCTGAAAAACGGTTTGCCCACGGAATTGCAGAGGGGGACTACACTGTGGCGGATATTCCGGCCTCCATGGACCGGGAAACGGTGGAGGAGCTGGCGGACTACTACACGGCGGAAAACAGCTTCAAGAGCGCCGACAGCGTGAATCAGCGCAGGCAGCAGATCCGGCAGCAGAACGAGGATCTGGCCAGGTCGCTGATTGGAGAGCCGGAGGACTATCACCCCATCCCCATGCTGCTGATGAACGAGAAGACCCCGGAGCGGGTTATGCGGAGATTGTTCGGAGACCGCCAGGGTGAGCAGATGAACCAAACGTACATCTATCCGGTGCAGCAGAATGAGGCGGAGAAGCTCCGCTTCGTCAACCGGATGCTGGATCAGGTACGCACGGTGCAGGACAGCACCGGTAAGCAGAGCCCACTGACCCGGCAGGAACGGTCCGTTGTCCAGCAGATGCTGGAGGATCGTTTCGTGGGTGAAACGGTAGCCTCCATGGAGACGGCGGAGAGCATCCGGAATGCCGCCATCAACATCAAGAACGGAAAGGACGTGGGGGACTCCGCCAAGGAGTTCAGTCTGCGGGGAGAGGAAGTGGATCTTGCCCGGCAGCTGGCCCGCTGGATGGGAAATCAGGAACTGATCCAGTCCGGTCAGCTGGACGGCGTAAAGATCCAGAACGCCGTGGACGCCTACTCCAAGCAATACGATCTCTTCTATGACGCCATCAACGACTTCCTCACCGCCCACGGGTACAGCACCATCGGCTTCATCAAGGGCTACGCGCCCCACATGCAGGAGAAGGTTACCAAAAACAAGCTCAGTTCCGCACTCAGTGCCCTGGGCGTCAACCCGGACGCCATGCAGCTGCCCACATCCATCTCCGGCCTGACAGCAGACTATAAACCCGGAAAGCGCTGGAATCCCTTCTTCCAGACCCGCCGGGGCAGCAGTACGGATTACGATGTGGCAGCGGGGTATGAGTCCTATGTGACCCATCTGGCAGACATTCTCTACCATACCGATGACATTGCAAGGCTCCGGGGCCTGTCCAGATATCTGCGCAAGACCTACGGCGGGGAAGAGATTGCCGACGCCATCGACCATGCTGAAGGGCTGAGGACGCTGGACAGCGCATCCCAACTGGAGGCGCTGCGGGAAGCCGGGCTCATCGAAAAAGGATCCGTGCTGACACCCCAGGACACCCGGGCAAGGCTGGAACAGCATATCGATAAACTGTACGATGAGATCGGACACATGACCCGGTATGGGGAGTTCGTGAAGTACATTGATGACTACGCCAATATTCTGGCCGGAAAGCAGTCCATGGCGGACCGGGGCCAGGAGTACGTTGCGGGGCGAGCCAGCCTAAACGCGGGAAACCGCCTGGTATCTGCATTTTCCAAGGCACAGGTGGCAGGAAACCTCTCATCGGCCCTCAATCAGAGCGCCCAGCTGCCCCTGCTGTTGGCCGAGGTGGATGGGAAGTCCGTAGCAAAGGCGGTGGCGTCTCTGGTGAAGTCCACCGGCGGAAAGCTGTGGAATATGCGAGCAACAGACCTCTTCGACCAGAGCGACCTTTTGACTACCAAAAAGGGAATCGACTATCTCACGGACAAAGATACCCCTCTGGATCGGTATGTAGATACGCTGTTCAAGCCGCTGGAACTGACGGACAGCCTGCTTTCCGCCCTGACCGTACAGAGCAAGTATGAGCAGCTACGTAGCCAGGGGTTGAGCCATGAGGTAGCCATGGACGAAGCCAACCGGTTTGCCCAGTCTATCATGGGATCCAGGGCTAAGGGTTCAAAGCCGATGGCCTATACACACAAGGGAATTATCAGCCAGATGGTCCATATGTTCCAACTAGAAGCGGTGAACAGCTGGGATCACATCAGTCAGGATCTTCCCCGGCAAATTCGCCAAGTGGCGACAGAGCACGGAAAGCAGGCGGCAGGCCGGGCAGTGGCCACGATGGCCGTCAAAGGGCTGCTGTCCGCCTTCATCCTTAACCGGATCACAGAGGCCGCCTACGGCGGCACCCCGGCACCCTTTGACGTGCTGGGATACGTGGCAAACTTTGTCGCCTCTGGTAAGGGCATGAGCACCAATGCCTGGCTGGCGGAACTGGTGAACGCCGGTTGGGAAAAGCTCTTCGGTGAGCCGCTCTTCGGAGCCGGAGACGACAGGGGAGAGGAAGAGAAGCCCTTTGATTCAGGACAGGCCGGATGGGATTTGGTTTATAACCTGCTCAACGATATTCCCTTTGTGCGCAATGTGGCTGGTATTGCAGGAGTTGGAGATCAGACTATGCCTTTGACCAACATTGCCGAAGCGGTTCAGGGCGTGGGGGAGGCCGGTGCAAACTCCGGCATATTGTCCGGGGAGATGGGTGGTGCACTGCTGAATCTGGGCGCTACCACGATTCCCGGTGGCAGACAGCTACAGAAAACCGCGCAGGGGATCCGGACGATCTGGAATCAGGGCCGCACATATGGCTATGGAGACGATCAGCGCCTGCAGTATCCGGTGGAACGTGACCCCTTCAACATCGTTCAGGCTGTTCTCTTCGGAAACAGCGGACTGGCGGAGTCTCGGGATTTCTATGCCTCCGGAAATACCGGATTGTCTGCAAAACAGACCCAGATAGTCAAGAACATGGGAGAGGCAGGGGCGGACCGGACGGCGGTGTATGATGCTATCCAGGATATCCGAAACGGTGCCGATACAGAAGAAAAGCTGCAAGCCTTGTCTCGGGCAGATCTCAGCGATGGAGAAAAGCTGCAGGTATTTGCCGGCGTCATGGCGGGTGCGGATAGCCAGCATACGCAAGCCATCCGCTCTCTTTTGAATCTAGGAATTGGATGGGATCAGATCGCTGAGACCTATCCCATTGACTCGGCCTCCGCTGCCCGGAGGTATACCGGTTACATTGAGAGCGGGCTCTCTCCGGAGGATGCCGGAGGCCTGAGCGCCGAGATGGAGGGCCTGAAACCTGAAGCTGGCAAAGACAGCGTTACGGATCTGCAAAGGTACCGGACAGTGATAGATTATGGTCTTTCCCAGCAAGAACAGCTGACCGTACTCCGGGATATGATGGAGGATTCGGAATATGAGAATCTGATGAGTGCCTATCAAAAGGGCATTGCACCGGAGCAGTTCATTACGTTCCGGGAAGGAATCTCCGGGCTCAGTGCCGACAAGAACCTGGCAGGGAAGACCATCAGTGGATCCAAGAAGCGGAAAGTCCTGGATTACATTGACGCCATGGACCTGAACAACGCCCAGAAAACGGCGCTGTACTATGCGGCGGGATATGCGGCCAGTACACTCTCCGACGCCCCATGGTATGGGAAGCCGGAAAACCAGTGGGATATCATCCCCAGGTTGGATGGGTGAAAAGATAGCGGGAATCGGTTTGATTCCCGCTATCTTTTTTATAGTTTGATGATATATGGTCCGCCGTACTGGCTGATGATAAGGGCCGCCAGCTTGGGGTTGGTGTTCTTGATCCGCACCGGGTACTGGAGTTTTTTCTCATAGACGAACATTACACGTTCCCTCCTTCATCCCAGGGCCAGGGATCCTTGAGCCAGGCATAGCCCTGATCCGGCGTCAGATCTGTCTGCAGCAGGGGGCCGTACTGTTTCTGGTATTTCTCCCGGCCCTCCTTAGCCAGGTTGATATAGGACCAGTAAAGCTGCAGGGCCTCCTGGTCTTTGGAGTGGGTGGTGAGGTAGAGCCCCAGCTCGTCGATGGCGAAGTCCAGGGCCATCAGCTCCACCAGGGCGGTGTTTGCCAGCTTCGTCCGGGCCTGGATGGCCGCCTTGAAGGGCAGGTCCAGCCCGGGGAACAACGTGCCGGTCTGCAGGGCCTCCATGCGGCTGAAGCGCACGGGGTTATTCTCCTGCATGGGCACATACGGGAAAGCCAGGGGAGCGCAGGCTCCCGGAAGGGTGCCGTTTCCGGCGCCGCAGGCGGAAGTGCCGCCCTGACTGGGTTTATCCTCCATAGGAATGGTGCCTCCTTTGAAACAGGGTAGGCGCAGGCGCGCACCCGCGCCTGGTTCATCCTATGCGGGGACGGGGGCGGTGGTACCGTCTTGATTTCACCGCCCGCTGCCGCTATAATCGGAATAAGGGACCTGCCCGGCGTCATAGGAACATCCTGTGGAGGTGTTGCCTTGTGCGCATTTTGCTGATCCGAAAGCGCCATCTGGCCCTGGGCGGGGTTCTGGCGGTGTTTTTGTCCGTGTTTGCGGGGCTCCTCTGGCAGGGGAACGCCGCGTTTACCGACGCCTTTTCCGCCCAGGAGCAGCCCCGGGTCACCGTGGTGGTGGACCCGGGCCACGGCGGGGAGGACGGCGGCGCCGTGGCGGCGGACGGCACAGTGGAGAGCGGGCTGAATCTGGATATCGCCCTGCGGACGTCGGACCTGCTGCGCTTTGTGGGGGTGCCCACGGTTTTGACAAGGGAGACGGACATCTCCATCCACGACGAGAGCGCCCAGTCCCTGCGGGAAAAGAAGGCCTCGGACTTACAAAACCGGGTGGAGCTGGTAAATGAGACCCCCAACGCCTTTTTGCTGAGCATCCACCAGAACAGCCTGCCATCGGACACTTCCGTCCACGGCGCCCAGGCTTTTTACAACACGGTGCCCGGCGCCCAGGAAGCCGCCGTATCGGTGCAGGAGGCCCTGAACCCCGTGGCCAACACCCACCGGGCCAAGGCCGCCAAGGCCATCTCACCGGACATCTATCTCATGAAAAACGTCACCGCCCCGGCGGTGCTGGTGGAGTGCGGCTTTCTATCCAATCCGGAGGAAACCATAGCGCTGGGGGATCCCGTCTATCAGCGCAGGCTCTGCGCCGCCATCGTCAGCGGCTATCTTAAGACCTACGAGGAACCGACATGAAACAAAAGACTTTATTTTACTGTACCGCCTGCGGCAACGAATTTCCCAAGTGGGCGGGGAAGTGTCCCGCCTGCGGCGCCTGGAACACCATCGTGGAGCAGCCGGAAACGCCCAAAAGCAGCCGCAGCAGCGCCCGCAGCGCGGCAGGCAGCGGCCTGCGCCGCCGGGCCTGTCCGGTGACGGAGCTGGGGGAGGATGAGGAGATTCGCTTTCCCACCGGCATGGGGGAGCTGGACCGGGTACTGGGAGGCGGCGCGGTAAAGGGCTCCCTGGTGCTGGTGGGCGGCTCTCCGGGCATCGGCAAATCCACGCTGATGCTCCAGATCTGCAGCCGCCTGTGCGCCTTTTCCAAGGTGCTGTATGTATCCGGTGAGGAGTCGGAGCACCAGCTCAAGCTCCGGGCAAAACGATTACGCGTGGAGAGCCCCAACCTGCTGGTGATCTCCGAGACCGCTCTGGGAGACCTGCTGGAGACAGTGTCGGAGGAGAAGCCGGACGTTCTCATCGTGGACTCCATTCAGACGCTGTATGCCGATGCCGTGGACTCCCCGGCGGGCTCCGTCAGCCAGGTGAAAGAGTGTACCATGGCCCTGATGCAGCTGGCAAAAGGGCAGGGGATCACCGTTTTCGTCATCGGCCATGTCAATAAGGAGGGCTCCATCGCGGGCCCCAAGGTCCTGGAGCACATGGTGGACTGCGTGCTCTATTTCGAGGGGGAGCAGCACACCTCCTACCGGATCCTGCGGGCGGCCAAGAACCGCTTCGGTGCCACCAACGAGATCGGCGTCTTCGAGATGGGGGACGCGGGATTGACGGAGGTGGAGAACCCCTCCCAGATGCTGCTCTCCGGCCGTCCGGAGGGGGCTCCCGGCACCTGTGTCACCTGTGTCATGGAGGGAGCCCGTCCGGTGCTGGCGGAGATCCAGGCCCTGGTGGTCAGCTCCGCCGGAGGCAATCCCCGGCGCACCAGCAACGGTTTCGACTACAACCGGGCAGCCATGCTCCTGGCGGTGCTGGAAAAGCGGGGCGGGCTGAAAGTGTCCGCTTGTGACGCCTATCTGAACATCATCGGCGGACTATATCTGGACGAGCCTGCCGCAGACCTGGCTGCCGTCATCGCCCTGGCCTCCAGCTATCTGGATCGGCCGGTGCCCGGCGACCTGGCGGCAGTGGGAGAAGTGGGACTGACAGGAGAGCTGCGCAGTGTCAACCAGTTGGACCAGCGGATCTCCGAGGTCCGGCGTCTGGGTTTTTGCCGCTGTCTGGTGCCGGCTCACCGGGCGGAGGGGCTGCGTGCTCCTGACGGATTGCAGCTGATTGCGGTCCGCAATATCGGTGAGGCGATCCGAGGGGCGCTTCGTGGGCAGGAATGAAGTGGACGCAGGCGCCGCCCAGAGACGGGAGGCCCGCTGCCGCAGCGCTGTCCAGGGTGCACAGTCCGTCGGATTGGTACACGCAGTCGCTGGTGCATGGGATCAGGCTCATGTCATCACATCCGTTATTGAGATTGTATCTAGCATAACCGGGACGGCGGGTTTTATGTCCGCCCACCAGCCTAGACGCCGCAGCGCTGTTTGGACGGCCGTCCCGGAGGGAAGGAGGATTTTGCGGGATATGATAAATTGAACAAAATAAAAATTTTGTTTAATTTAGGGGAGGGCAAAATGGCGTCATGCCCCGTTTTGGGGCCTTCCGGCGGGTTTTGGCTCCGTTGGCGCCAGGCCTGCCGGCATGTGTCTTGGATACATCTTTTTTATCCCGCGTATCTGTTATGAACAACTACCGAATTGAATCGCCGCCCATCCTGCGGGATTTCCTGGCGTATCACGAAACTATCAAAGCACATTCCAAGCGCACTGTGGACGAATACTTCCTGGATCTGCGGAATTTCTTCCGCTATCTCAAGCAAGTCCGTGATCCGTCCCTGTCCGGCTGCGCGCTGGACGAAATCGACATTATGGATGTGGATCTGGAGTTTGTGGCCTCTGTGACCCTGACGGATATCTACGGCTATATGACCTATCTCAGCCGTGACCGGGTTCGCCATCAAAACAGTTCCCGGTCGGACTACGGGCTCAATGCGGCTTCCCGGGCCCGGAAGATCGCAACCATCCGTTCCTTTTATAATTACCTCACCAACAAGGCCCACCTACTTCGTGAAAATCCTGTCAAAGATCTGGATTCGCCCAAAATCAAAAAGGAGCTGCCCAAGTATCTGACCCTGGATGAGAGCATCCGGCTGCTGTCGGCGGTGGACGGCAAAAACCAGGAACGGGACTACTGCATTTTGACGCTGTTCCTTAACTGCGGCCTGCGGATTTCCGAGCTGGTGAACCTGGACTGCAAGGATATCCAGGAGGATGCCCTGCGGGTGCTTGGCAAGGGCAACAAGGTGCGCATCCTCTACCTGAATGATGCCTGTCAGGATGCCCTGAAGCGGTATCTGGCGGTGCGGCGGCCCATCACCGGACGGGATGCCGACGCCTTGTTCTTATCCTCTCAGAATGAGCGCATCAGCCGCTCCACGGTCCACGCCATGGTGAAAAAACGCCTTTTGGAGGCAGGACTGGACGCCCGGGAATACTCCTCCCACAAGCTGCGCCACACGGCGGCCACGCTGATGCTGCAAAACGGCGTGGATGTCCGGGCGGTACAGGAGGTTCTGGGCCACGACCACCTCAATACAACGGAAATCTACACCCACATTGATAACGACGCCTTGCGGACAGCTGCAAAGGCAAACCCCTTGTCACACGTGAAAAATAAAGGAAAATCCGGGACATGATCCCTCCCCTTCCGGCAAAAACGTGCAAAAGAGAACCGCTCCATCAGGAGCGGTTCTCTTTTGCTTTTCCGTTATGGTACCGGGGCCTCAGGGGTTCAGCAGCGCAGCCCAGTGCCAGGTATCGTACATGGGGATGTTGCCGATGCGCCAGATGGAGACGCCGGTCACTCCCAGGAGGCTTGCCATGTTGGCGGCCGCCTGGACGCTGTCGGAGCTCTGGTACCACAGGAAGTAGCGGCTGCCGTCCTCCGTGGTGTAGGTGGCGTAGGACATCTGATAGGTGTCGGACCAGCCGGTGACAGTGTCGGGCTGCTGGAGCCGTTTCCAGACGGTGTCGTTGGTGGGATAGACGGAATCCGCGTCCAGCAGCTTTCCGGATCCGTCGATCTTCCAGGCCACGTTTTCACAGCTGAAGCCCAGCACGATCTTGGAGGCCTGTGCCTCCCCCACCTGCTCCACCATGGTGCGCAGAGACCAGTAAATCTGATCCAGCGGTGCCTGGGCGGCAGTCTTGTAGTACTCCGTGCCCTCATAGCCTGCCAGACTCTTGGGCTCGTAGTCATAAGCCATCAGAATGACCTTGTCCGCCACGGCGGCAATGCGGGAATAGTTATAGCCATCGTAATAGCCGCCGGTGGAGAGCACCGGGGAGACGCAGACATACAAGGTCTTGTCCAGGTCGTGAACCTTGACGGACAGCTCCGTCAGGAACACATCGAAGTTCTGTTTGTCGGATGCCCGCAGGCCCTCAAAGTCGATGGTGACGCCGCTGTAAGGGTTGTCGCCGTAGGCCTCATAGACCACCGTCAGCTCGCTCAGGATCTGCTCCACAGCCTGGGCGCGTCCGCTCTCAGAGGCCAGCAGCGCGCTGACGCCGCCGGAGGTGTCCATGAACACATTGAGGTTCAGAGGAATGTCGGAATCCGCCAGGCGCTCCGCAACCTCCTCGTATCCGTCCGGCACGGCAAACTCGTTGCCGTTGGCGCCGGTGGTGGCCAGCAGCGCCTTGCTGCCGTCCCAGGTCATGCGGCTCCATCCGGCGCTGACTGCCTCCATGCGGTCCGTCAGATCCAGCTGGCTGTACGAGGAGATGGCGTAAAAGCCATGTGTCCAGGTAGCCCGCTGGGAGAGCTTTTCATAGATCCGCGCCAGCATGGCCGCCGCCTGGCCCCGGGTGGCGGTGAGATTGGGCCCAAAGGTGGTGGCGGAGGTCCCCTTGGTCATGCCGATGTCATATGCCACAGTGATGTAGCCCTTGCGCTCCGTGACGTCGGTAAACGGCAGGGCAGCCTTCTTCTCGCACAGCTCCGCTGCGCCCCGCAGCCCCAGGGCCCGCACCAGCATCTCGGCCATCTCGCCCCGGGTGATGGCGGCATTGGGCCGGAAAGCACCTCCGGCGTCCAGAACGTCCATCTGTACAGCGGCTTCGATCTGGGTGTACCAGGTATGGGTAGCGGGCACGTCGGTAAAGGACGGCGCTGTGGGAGCCGTGACGCGGCTGCCCCACTGCTCACTCATCATCCGGTACAAGACCCCGACGAACTGTGCACGGGTCATGGAATCTGCGTATCCGAAGGTATCGCCGTCATAGCCGTTCATCAGGCCGTAGTCCACCGCCTTTTGGATATCCCCGGCCAGGGAACTGTCCGCCGGGATATCCTGGTAAGTCCCTGCGGCAGACGCCGGGACTACCGTCAAAGACACCGCCATGGCGATGCCCAGCAGCAGTGCAATCCATCGTTTCATCATGCGACCTCCCCGCTTTCGTAGAATTTGCTATCAGTATAGCACATCAAGACCGGAAAAGGAACTGCTTTTCCCGGAATTTACGGCCGGATATTTCCGGTAATGTGGATACCCCGCAGCTTCTGGTAATTGTAGGTGGACAGCGGGCGGTTATCGGCGTCATAGCTGTGGGCCGCCACCAGGATGTTGGCGGGCATGGCCGGCCGCCCCACCGCCACCACCACCGGGGTGTGCTGATAGCCCTCCCCGGTGAAGGAGAGCTGGAGGAGATCCCCGGGCCGCAGCTCCTCCAGACCGCACTCCTCTCCCACCGGACCGATGGAGAGGACTTTCCGGGTGAGAAAGTCATAGAGGTACTCCACCCCGGTCCAGGACGGGGATTTCTGATTGGCACTGATATAGTACCAGCCGAAATCCGGCACAAAGTTCATGAGGCTTCCCCCGGCGAACAGGCACTGAGATGCGAAATTGGTGCAGTCCCCGCCGATCTCCTCGTAGTCGTAAAACCTGGGATTTCTGCCAAAGGCCCACCGGTGGGCGTAGCGCACCGCAGCCATGCGGTCATAATCCGGTACAAAACGCATGATCTCCCCTCCCCTTTCCTCCCAGTCTATGCGCCGGGCAGGGGCCAGGGCACAAAAAAGAGCCGCCCGCAGGCGGCCCATTCAATTTCGCAGGGTGTACACGTCCTCTCCCCGGGTTTGCTTTACGCTGAGGATCCGCTGATCCACCATGTAGCCCAGAACCTCCTGCAAAAAGGCGTCAGGATCCGTGACGGCAATGCGCCGACGGGAAAAGGGCTGTCCGGCGCTCAGATCCCGGATGGTCTCACGCAGCTGGGCCCAGGTGCAGCCGCCCTGCTTTTTCACTGCCCGGCGAATCCGGGCAACACCCTTGGCTTTCAGGAGGGACGCATCGTCCCGGGCAGCAGTCTGGGCCCGGTAAAGGCCCCAGGCATAGAGCACCGCCGTAATGGCCATAAAGGCCAGCAGGTACGGAAGATAGTGCAGGAGATTCATTTGCGCTTCTCCCCTTTTGCCCGCTTTTCCTCCTCTTTCCAGACGATAAAATGGTGATCCCGGAGGATCTCCAGGAACTTGATGAGCCGGGGCAGGGATTTCTCCATGCCGGGATACGCAGTGTCCAGCTTCTGGGAGATGGCGTATACGTCCCGCTCTCCGTCAATGAGCTTCCAGATGAAGCTGCCGTAGCCGTCCAGGGCGATATGGCTGACCCGGGGCTTATGGAAAAAGCGCTGGGCGATGTGGTTGTAAAATCCCGTCCACTCCTTGGTGAGGGTGACGATACCGGTCTCATCCACGGTGAACTCCGTCTCCGGCGTGCGGACAGGCACGTATTCCAGATAGTTTTCAGACTGCTTCTTCTTCATGGGACGCAGCCCTCCTTGTCTTGAGTTGGGGCCGCGGAAGCGGCCCGGGAAAACCGCACAGGCACGGCCGGCCCTTGCGGGCGGACCGTGCCTGTTGGATACAGCGGATCTTACTTCTTGGCGCTGGTGCAGACCTTCACCAAAGAGGCCAGCAGCAGCACGAAGGCGATAATGGAAATGATGGAGCTGATGCCGCCCAGGTTCAGGATGCCGGAGACATCGATATTGAGCTTGGCAGCGGCCAAACCCGCCAGAACGACGCCCATGAGGCCCTCACCGGCAATGAGGCCGGAGGTATACAGGACGCCCCGGTCCACGCCGGCCCGGCGGTCCTCCTCGGAGACGTTCTTGCGGCGCTCCATGAACCAGCGAACCACGCCGCCGGCCATGATGCCGGCGCTGAGGCTGAAGGGCAGATACATGCCCACGGCAAAGGGCATCACCTGGACGCCCATGATCTCCACCACGATGGCCACACCCACGCCGGTAAGGATCAGGGCCCAGGGCAGCTGGGCGTTCATAATGCCCTCCACCAGCATCTTCATCATGGTAGCCTGGGGAGCGGGGATCTCCTTGCCGCCGAACTCCCAGGCGGCGTTCATCAGGTACAGCACGAAGCCGATGACGGCAGCAGAGGCGATGACGCCGATGATCTCACCGATCTGCTGCTTCTTGGGGGTGGCACCCAGGATGAAGCCGGTCTTCAGGTCCTGAGAGCAGTCGCCTGCGATGGCGGCGATGACGCAGATGATGCCGCCGATGCAGATGGCGCCGGTCATGCCGGTGGTGCCCACGGTGCCGGTGGCTTTCAGAAGAATGGTGGTGATGATAATGGTGGCGATGGCCATGCCGGAAACCGGGTTATTGGAGGAACCGATGAGGCCCACCATCCGGGAGGACACGGTGGCAAAGAAGAAGCCGAAGACCACCACGATGACAGCACCCAACAGGTTCACGGGGAACGCAGGCAGCAGCCAGATGGCCACAGCGATGACCACCATGGCGATGAGCAGCACGGGCATGGGGATATCCTGCTCCGTGCGCAGGGTGGAGGCCTTGCCGGCACTCTTCATGCCCTTCATGGCCTGCTTGAAGGTGCGCACGATCAGGGGAAAGCTCTTGATGAGGCTGATGATGCCGCCGGTAGCCACGGCACCGGCGCCGATGTACTTGACATAGGTGCCCCACAGATCAGAGGGTGCCAGGGTGCTGATGGGAGCAGAGCCCGGGAACACCACGGCGTCGCCGCCGAAGAGGGCGATCATGGGCATGATGACGAACCAGCTGAGGGTGCCGCCGGCGAACATATAGCTGGAGATCTTGGGACCGCAGATGTAGCCCACACCAGCCAGGGCGGGCAGCACCTGGATGCCGATGGAAGAGCCCTTGTAGAAGGCGATATCGTGGCCGATCTCGCTGGGGAAGACCTTGAAGCCGTCGCTGATGAGCTTGTAGGCAGCGGCGATGCCCAGGCCGGAGAACACCACGCCGGCCTTGCTGCCGCCCTCTTCACCGGCCAGCAGCACCTCGGCGCAGGCGGTGCCCTCGGGGAAGGGCAGCACGCCGTGCTCCTCCACGATGAGGGCCTGGCGCAGGGGCACCATGAAGATGACGCCCAGGACGCCGCCCACCAGGGCAACCAATCCCAACGTCACCACGCTGGGCATGTCGATGATGCCGTCCTTGGCCCACAGGAACAGGGCCGGCAGGGTGAAAATAGCGCCTGCGGCCACGGACTCACCGGCGGAGCCGATGGTCTGGACCAGGTTGTTCTCCAGAATGGAATCCCGGCGCAGGATCACCCGGATGATACCCATGGAGATCACGGCTGCGGGGATGGATGCGGAAATGGTCATGCCTACCTTCAAACCCAGGTAGGCGTTGGCCGCGCCGAACACGATGGCCAGCACGATGCCGATGAGGACGGACGTCACCGTAAATTCCGGTACCACACGGTCTGCCGGTATGTACGGCTTAAAGTCGCTGTTTTTGTTGGACATTCCAAAAACCCTTTCTATTTCTTTTTTGCTATCTCTTAACGAAACGCCTCGAATACTTTATCATATCTTAGCGATTATGGAAAGCAAAATATAAATTTCGGGGAATTTTTGTGCAATGGGGAGAATTTTATATTACTTTTCCGCCAGTCTGGCCAGCACGTCTGTTAAAAGCTGGTAGAACCGGGTGAAGGAATCCAGCGGCAGGTGCTCATCGGGGGTGTGGCAGCCCCGGATGGTGGGGCCCACGGCGATGGCGTCCAGGCCCGGCAAAGCCTCGGAGAAGAGGCCGCACTCCAGTCCCGCGTGGATGGCTTCGATGGAGAGTTCCCCGCCGAAGAGGGTCTTGTAACTCTCACAGAACACATCCCGGATGGGAGAGTGCTCCGCATAGGCCCAGCCGGGATACCGGCCGGTAATCTCCGTGGTGAAGCCGAAGGTCTCCGCCAGCAGGGCCAGGGCCTCCTCCGTCTCCTCCTGCAAAGACTCCACGCTGCTGCGGGGAGCAAACACCAGCTCCAGCCGCTCGCCGGCGGAGCGCACAACACCCAGGTTCAGGGAAGTCACCACAAAGTTGCCCTGCTTGGGATTGCGCACCCGCACGCCGTTGGGAGCCAGGCACGCGGCGTTTACCAGGGCTTGTCCGGCCTGGGGGGTGAGCACTTGGCAGTCCTGCTCCTCCCCTGCCGCGGCGGTAAAGACAAAGGAGGGTTCCGTGGGCAAAATCTCCTCCGCCAGGGCCTTGCCCAGCTCCTGTGCTTTCTCCAGAGCCTTCTGCGCCTCTTCGCGGTTGAGATAGAGAACAGAGGCGGAGCACTCACGGGGAATGGCGTTATCCTTGCTGCCGCCGTCGAAGGACATCAGGCGGCAGTCCTTCCCCGCCGTCAGGTGCCGCAGCACCCGGGCCATGAGCTTGACGCCGTTGCGGCGCTCCTTGTGGATGTCACTGCCGGAGTGGCCGCCCAAAAGGCCGCTGATCTCCAGGGAGACGGGGAAGCCGTGGGCCTCCTCCCGCTGGGCAGGACGCACCAGGGCATAGCGCATGCCGCCGGCACAGCTGACGGTGGCCACGCCCTCCTCCTCGGAGTCCAGGTTGATCATGGTGCGGGAGTCCAGCTGGGACTTGTCCAGAGCCTTGGCGCCGTCCAGGCCCACCTCCTCACAGACGGTGAATACGCATTCCAGAGGCGGATGACGCAGGGAATCGTCGTCCAGAACGGTCATCATCAGCGCCACCGCAGCGCCGTTGTCGCCGCCCAGGGTGGTGCCGTTGGCCCGCAGGACGCCGTCCTCCACGATGAGGTCCAGGCCCTCCGTCTCAAAGTCGTGCTCCACGCCCGCCAGCTTCTCGCACACCATGTCCAGGTGGCCCTGGAGCATCACCGGCGCGGTGTTTTCCGCTCCGGCGGAGGCGGGCTTTTTGATGATGACGTTGTTGGCTGCGTCCTGATTCACCCACAGTCCCCGCTCCTTGGCGAAGGACACCAGGTAATCGCTGATGGCTTTTTCATTGTGGGACCCCCGGGGAATGGCACTGATGTCCTCAAAAAAGCGGAACAGTGCCTCCGGCTGGAGGCCTTTGATCCTGTACTCCATATGAGAAACACTCCTTTATCATTTTGTGTGCGTACAGTATACCACAGCTTTCTTCAAAAGACAAATCCCATATACCGGCATTGACACTTTCTCCGGTTCCGGATATAATTTTTCCCGATAATAATTGATATATCAATGATTGGAGATGACCGGCATGCGCTATGCCATTCACACCCTGCTCTCCCGGACGGCCCATCTGATGCGAAACGATCTGCGGCCCCACCTGAGCGCCATCGGGCTCTCCCCGGGGCAGCCCAAGGTGCTCCGCTCCCTGATGACACGGGAGCCCCTCTCCCAGCGGCAGCTGTCCTATTACTGCGAGGTGGATCCCGCCGCCATCAGCCGGATGCTGGAGAGCATGGAGCGGGACGGCCTACTGATGCGGACGGCCTCGGTCACAGACCGGCGCACCGGTGAGGTACGTCTGACGGACAAGGGCCGGGAGACATTCCAGCTTTGGGAGGAGCAGTGCTCCGCCCTGGAAGAGCGGATGCTTCAAGGCTTTTCCCGGGAGGAACGGGAACAACTGACTGGCTTTCTGGACCGGGCCTACCGCAATCTGGGCGGGCATCTGCTGTAAGGAGGATATCATGATATGGAAGATCTGAAAGTTGTCTTTTCCTATCTGCGTCCTCACCGCAGGGAGATGGCCGCAGCGGTGGTGCTGCTGCTTCTGGAGTGTGTTTTTGAAATGGCGATCCCGCTTATTATGACGGATATCGTGGACGTGGGGGTCCCCGCCCATGATATCCCCTACCTGCTGCGCCAGGGCGGCTGGATGGTGCTGTGCGCCCTGCTGGCACTGCTGACGGGCCTGGCCTACGCCCGGTTTGCCGCCCGGGCGGCCTACGGATTCGGCGCCCAGCTGCGGCTGGCGGAGTACCGCCGCCTCCAGTCCTACGCCTTTTCCAACCTGGACCGCTTCTCCGCCCCCTCCCTGGTGACCCGCATGACCACCGACGTGACGGTGATGCAGAACGTCATCAACGCCGGGCTGCGGCCTCTGGTGCGCTCTCCGGTGATGCTGGTGCTGGGCATCGGCCTGGCCTTCTTCCTCAACCGGAAGCTGGCGCTGGTATTCGTTATCGCCTCCCCCATTCTGGGTGGGATCCTCTTTCTCATCGTGGGCAAGGTAGGCCCTCTCTACCACCGCCAGCAGCGGGCGGTGGATCACCTCAACGGCCGCGTCCAGGAGGCCCTCACCGCCATCCGGGCCATCAAGGCCTTTGTCCGGGGCGACTATGAGGCGGAGCAGTTCGACGCCGTCAACCAGGAGCTGACCCAGGCCAGCCTGGACACCTTTCGCTTCGCCCAGTTCAACATGCCCGCCTTTCAGGCGGTGTTCTACACGGCGGTGGTGCTCATCATGTGGTACGGCGGGAACTTTATCCTGGCGGGCAGCATGCAGGTGGGCGAGCTCACCGGCTTTTTGAGCTATGTGCTCCAGGTGATGAACTCCCTGATGATGATTTCCAACGTCTTTTTACTCCTCACCCGCTCCCTGGCCAGCGCCCGGCGCATCCGGGAGGTGCTGGAGGAGCCGGCGGACCTGGCGGATCCCGCCGACCCCGTGGAGACCGTGGCGGACGGCTCCGTGGATTTCTGCGATGTTTCCTTCAAGTATGCCAAGTCGGCGGAAAAGGACGCATTGTCCCATGTGGAGCTCCACATCGCCGCCGGTGAGACGGTGGGCATCATCGGCGGCACCGGCTCCGCCAAGAGCACCCTAGTACAGCTGATCCCCCGGCTCTACGACGCCACCTCCGGTACCGTGAAGGTGGGCGGACGGGACGTGCGGGACTACCGCCTCTGCGCCCTGCGGGACGCGGTGGGCATCGTGCTGCAAAAGAACGTCCTCTTCTCCGGCACCATCCGGGATAACCTCCGCTGGGGGGATCCGGAGGCCTCCGATGAGACCTTGTGGGCCGCCTGTCGGGCTGCCTGTGCCGACGAATTCCTGGAAAAGATGCCCGACGGTCTGGACACGGACCTGGGCCAGGGGGGCGTCAACGTCTCCGGCGGGCAGAAACAGCGGCTGTGCATCGCCCGAACGCTGCTCAAGCGTCCGAAAGTGCTGATCTTCGACGACTCCACCAGCGCCGTGGACACCGCCACCGAGGCCAGGATCCGGGCCAACCTGCGTGCCCTGCCCCAGGTCACCAAGCTCATCATCGCCCAGCGGATCACCTCCGTCATGGACGCCGACAAGATCGTGATCCTGGAGGACGGCCATATCCACGCCGTAGGCACCCACCAGGAGCTGCTGGCGTCGGATCGGATCTATCAGGAGATCTACGATTCTCAAATGAAAGGAGGGGCCATCCATGGCGAAGCCATTTAACGGCAGCCGTCCCAAAGATCTGCGGCACACCCTCTCCCGGCTTCTTGACTATCTGAGGCGCCACCGGGTGCTGTTGGTGCTGGTGGGGATCCTGGCGGCCGTCAGCGCCTCCGCCAACCTCCTGGGTACCTACATGATCAAACCCATTGTCAACCAGGTGGTCCAGGCAGGCAGCCGGGCGGGGCTCATCGCCGGTGTGGCCACGGCGGCAGCCATCTATGCCGCCGGTGCCCTCTCCACCCTGGGCTATACCCAGCTGATGGTGCGGGCGGCCCAGAAGATCCTGCGGGATATCCGCCGGGATCTGTTCGTCCATCTGCAGACTCTGCCCCTGGGCTTCTTTGACGCCAACCGCAAGGGCGACCTCATGAGCCTCTTCACCAACGACGTGGACACCATCTCCGACGCCCTCAACAACAGCTTTGCCATGATCATCCAGAGCTTCGTCCAGGTAGTGGGCACTCTGGCACTGCTGTTCATCCTCAACTGGCGCCTGACCCTTATCGTGGTGCTGGGCTACGCCGCCATGTTCCTCTATATTCGATACAGCGGCCGGCGCAGCAAGTTCTATTACAACCGCCAGCAGTCCAGCCTGGGCGAGCTGGACGCCTATATCGAGGAGATGGTCTCCGGGCAAAAAGTCGTAAAGGTCTTCAACCACGAGGAGGCCAACCTCCAGGGCTTCGCGGAGCGCAATGAGCAGCTGCGCCGGGCGGGCATCAGCGCCCAGAGCTATGCCGCCACCATGATCCCCGCGGTGGTGTCCATCTCCTACCTCAATTACGCCGTCATCGCCGTGCTGGGCGGGGTGATGGTGATTCTGGGCCTGTCCGACGTGGGAAGCCTTGCCAGCTATCTGGTGCTGGTGCGCCAGTCCGCCATGCCCATCAACCAGTTTACCCAGCAGGGCAACTTCCTCCTCTCCGCCATGGCCGGTGCCGAGCGGGTCTTTACCGCCATGGAGCAGCCGCCGGAGGAGGACACGGGCGCCGTGACCCTCACCCGCCTGCCCGCCCAGCCGGGCCGGGCGCCCCAGTGGATCTGGCAGGACAGCGCTGCTCCGGATCAGCCGCCGATCCCCCTGCGGGGGGACGTCCGCTTCCATGACGTCTCCTTCTCCTACGACGAGCGGCGCACCATTCTCCACGGCCTGTCTTTCTACGCAAAGCCCGGCCAGAAGATCGCCTTCGTGGGCTCCACCGGCGCCGGAAAGACCACCGTCACCAGCCTCATCAACCGCTTCTACGACGTCTCCGGCGGCTCCGTCACCTTTGACGGCATCGACATCCGGCGCATCCGCAAGGCGGATCTGCGCCGCTGCTTCGGCGTGGTGCTCCAGGACACCCACCTCTTCACCGGCACCGTGGCGGACAACATCCGCTTCGGCAAGCTGGACGCCACCGATGAGGAAGTCCGCCGGGCGGCGGTCATCGCCAACGCGGACTCCTTCATCCGCCGCCTGCCCCAGGGCTATGACACCATGGTCACCGGAGACGGCGCCAACCTCTCCCAGGGCCAGCGGCAGCTGCTGGCCATCGCCCGGGCTGCTGTGGCGGATCCGCCGGTGCTGATTTTGGATGAGGCTACCTCCTCCATCGACACCCGGACGGAGGCCCTCATTGAAAAGGGCATGGACCAGCTGATGGAGGGCCGGACGGTGTTCGTCATCGCCCACCGTCTCTCCACCGTCCGCAACGCCAACGCCATCATCGTTCTGGAAAACGGCGCGGTGGTGGAGCAGGGCGACCACGAGCAGCTCCTGGCCCGGCGGGGAGAATATTACCAGCTCTACCACGGCATGTTCGAGCTCTCCTGAGCCCGATCCAGCCTGCCAAAGAAAAAAGGAGGGAGACGCGGATGCGTCTCCTTCCTTTTTTAAGGTGAGGTTATGCAGTTGAAATGAACGATCAGGCCTTGTGGTCGCAGCCCAGAACGTCCACGATCTTGTGGGCCACCAGCTCCTTGATGGCGGCGCGGGCGGGCTTGAGATACTCGCGGGGATCGAACTTATCGGGATGCTCCGCCATGAACTTACGGATGGTGCCGGTCATGGCCAGACGCAGGTCGGAGTCGATGTTGATCTTGCACACGGCGCTCTTGGCGGCCTTGCGCAGCTGCTCCTCGGGGATACCCACGGCATCGGGCATCTTGCCGCCGTAGGTGTTGACCATCTTCACGAAGTCCTGAGGCACGGAGGAGGAGCCATGGAGCACGATGGGGAAGCCGGGCAGACGCTTGACTACCTCGTCCAGGATGTCAAAGCGCAGCGGAGGGGGAACCAGCTCGCCCTTTTCGTTGCGGGTGCACTGAGCGGCGGTGAACTTGTAAGCGCCGTGGCTGGTGCCGATGGCGATGGCCAGGGAATCGCAGCCGGTCTTCTCCACGAACTCCTGAACCTCGTCGGGATGGGTGTAGTGGGACTCCTCGGCGGAGACCTTCACATCGTCCTCGATGCCGGCCAGAGCGCCCAGCTCAGCCTCGACCACCACGCCGTGGTCATGGGCATACTCCACGACCTTCTTGGTGATCTCGATGTTCTCGGCAAAGGGCTTGGAGGAAGCATCGATCATAACGGAGGTGAAGCCGCCGTCGATGCAGGACTTGCAGGTCTCAAAGTCGGGGCCGTGATCCAGGTGCAGGGCGATGGGGATATTGGGGCACTCGATGACAGCGGCCTCCACCAGCTTCACAAGGTACGTGTGGTTGGCGTAGGCGCGGGCGCCCTTGGACACCTGCAGGATCAGAGGGGCATCCAGATCCCGGGCGGCCTCGGTGATGCCCTGGACGATCTCCATGTTGTTGACGTTGAACGCGCCGATGGCATAGCCGCCGTCGTATGCCTTCTTGAACATTTCGGTGGTGGTAACCAAAGCCATAAATGATCATCTCCTGTTAAATTTAAATTGTTCCGCCCCGCCGCTGCGGACACCTGCCCGATCCACGCAAAGTTTACGTAAACCGATGAGTGATTTTCACAAACGAACTGGACGAAAACGATTTTCTGTTTTGATAATATCACAAAAATTTTAAAATGCAAGTATTTACAATTCATTTTATGGATGTTATGATAAATCTAACAAATTCTGAGGAGGATTTTCTCATGAGTGAACTGAAAGGCGCATGTATCTTCGGCCAGTCCGGCGGCCCCACTTCCGTCATCAACGCCAGCGCGTACGGCGTGATCCACACCGCGCTGCAAAACCCCAACATCACCCGCGTTCTGGGCGCGGAGCACGGTATCAAGGGCGTTTTGAACGACCGGCTGTTCGACATGGGCCAGGAGGATCCCGCGGAACTGGAGCTTCTGAAGTACACTCCCTCTTCCGCCCTGGGTTCCTGCCGCTATAAGATGGCCGATCCGGATGTGGACGACACCGATTACAAGCGCATCCTGGAGATCTTCAAGAAGTACGATGTCCGCTACTTCTTCTACAACGGCGGCAACGACTCCATGGATACCTGCAACAAGATCTCCAAGTACATGCAGAAAGTCGGCTACGAGTGCCGCGTCATGGGTGTGCCCAAGACCATCGACAACGACCTCTTCGGCACCGACCACTGCCCCGGCTTCGCCTCCGCTGCCAAGTATATCGCCACCTCCTGCATGGAGGTCTATCAGGACGCCCGGGTCTATGACACCGGCATGGTCTGCATCATCGAGATCATGGGCCGCCACGCCGGCTGGCTGGCGGGCGCCTCTGCCCTGGCCACCGCTTACGGCGCAGGCCCCGACCTCGTCTACCTGCCCGAGGTGGACTTCGACATGGACCAGTTCCTTGCCGATGTGGAGCGCATCTACAAGGAGAAGGGCAACTGCATGGTAGCTGTGTCCGAGGGCATCCACTATGCCGACGGCTCCTTCGTCTCCGAGGCCAAGACCTCTGCCACCGACGGTTTCGGCCATGCCCAGCTGGGCGGCCTTGCGTCCCTGCTTGCCAACGTGGTCAAGCAGCGCACCGGCGCCAAGGTCCGGGGCATCGAGCTGAGCCTGCTGCAGCGCTGCGGCGCGCACCTGGCCTCCGAGACCGACATCGAGGAGAGCTATATGTCCGGCAAGGCCGCCGTGGAGAACGCCGTGGCCGGCATCACCGACAAGATGGTGGGCTTCGAGCGCAGCTATGAGAACGGCCAGTATGTCTGCAAGACGAAGCTGCTTCCGCTGACCGAGGTGGCCAACACCGAGAAGAAGGTTCCTCTGGAGTGGATCAACGCCGCCCACAACGGCGTGGAGAAGCCCTTCATCGACTATGTGTTGCCTCTGATCCAGGGCGAGCCCAACCTGCCCAAGGTGGACTCCCTGCCCCGCTTTGCCAAGCTCAAGAAGGTCCTGGCGAAGTAATCCAACACAGCAAGAGCCGAAGCGGAATTTCCGCTTCGGCTCTGTTCTTTTCTATGGCTTTTCTCTTTCCGGGGGAAGCTCCCTCTTACTTCTCCCGTCCATTCAAAAACTGGCAGATAAATCCTGCTGCCACAGCCACTGCAGCGATGATCCCCAGAGCGGGATCCAAGGCATATCCCGCCAATCCCGCGGCTAACGTCCAGAACGCCACAGCAAATACGGTCACCTTGATTGCCTCCTCACTTGTTCTTCTGATAGATGGCCCACAGGCCGTTCATCAGAAGGAACTTGTCATAGACGATGGGGGTCTTGCAGTATTTGACGATCACCGGCGCGTTGCCGCCGGTTGCCACCACGCTGATCTCCCGGCCGCCGAACTCTCCCCGGATGCGCTCGATGATGCCGTCCAGCATCCCGGCAGTGCCGTAGACGATGCCGGCGCGCATGCAGTCCTCGGTGTTCTTTCCGATGACGGCCTTGGGATGCTGGAGGGAGATGGCGGGCAGCTGGGCCGCCCGGCGGCTGAGGGCCTCCAGGGACACATTGACCCCCGGCAGCAGCATGCCGCCCACGTAGTTGCGCTGGGCGTCGATGACGCCGATGGTGGTGGCGGTGCCCATGTCAATGGTGATAATGGGAGGCTCGAAGCGCTCCAGTGCCGCCACGGCGTCCGCCACGATATCCGCTCCTACCTGCACCTGGTTCTCCATCCGCAGGTTCAGCCCCGTCCGCACGCCGGGACCCACCATCATGGGCGGCTTGCCCAAAAGCCGGGTCAGGGCCTTGGACATCATGAAATTCAGGGGGGGCACTACGCTGCAGAAGATGGCGCCTGTGACATCCTGATAGTTATAGTGATAAAGCGTAAACAGGTTCATCAGATCAATGCTGATCTGATCGGCGGTCTTACGGCTGTCGGTGTCCAGGTAAGCCAGGAACCGGAGATTCTTTTCCCGGTCGAACAATCCCACAGAGGTGGTGGAGTTGCCCACGTCGATGGCCAGCAGCATGCGGCGTCTCCCCTTTCGTTGTCTCTTCGTCGTTTTTTCTATGGTATCACGTCTTCCCCGCCCTTGCAAGTGCCGCCGCCCTCCGGTATACTGGCTATCAGTACCAGAAAGGCGGGCTGCATATGTTTACCACCACCCTCCCCTCCCCCCTGGGGCCCTTGACCCTGGCTTCCGACGGCGCGGCCATCACCGGGCTGTGGCTGGCAGGTCAGAAGTATTTTGCCTCTACCCTGGACATCCATGCGTCCCCGGCGCCGGATCTGCCGGTATTTGGCCAGGCGGCAGCGTGGCTGGCAGCGTACTTCACCGGAGCGCCTCTCCCCGCCATGCCCCCATTGGCCC
>PPYF01171808.1_pt1 | contig 37668 bp, 29 predicted proteins | sample 1559871 | NCBI WGS metagenome assembly PPYF01 (sample SAMN08240021, study PRJNA423297) | Human gut metagenome, whole genome shotgun sequencing project.
GGGTGCGGATTATTCCGCTTTGATACCTTGCCCTATTACTTGCTCAAGGTAAGATTATTACAGCCCCTTACGGGCGCACTACCATAGAATTGCTGACCGGCGTTCCCGTTGAAAAAATCACGCCCTTTCCACCCGTGATTTCATCCAGATAGCGGCATTTCATATACATATCAGAGGATTTCTGCGCTTCGGTCTGTGCGACCCCGCCCACATTCCGCATCTTGGTTGTCAGGTAAAGGTTCTTATAGCCGTCCGCCTCATCCACAAACAGTCGGTCCACGCCCAGTTCCTCAAACGTAATCATATCATCTTTCCGGCTCTGGTCATGAAGCCGTTTCAGACGTGTCTCCAGCGATTTCTTGGCACGCTCCATCTGCTTTACTGTGAAGCGGCTCCCCTGGATCTTTTTCGCCTCTGCGATCCCTTCAATGATTTCATCAATCTCCATCTGCAGCATACGTTCCTGCCGCTCGACACTTAAGGGAATCTTCTCAAACTGGGAGTGTCCGATGATCACGGCGTCAATGTCGCTGGTAGCGATCCTGCCGCAGAACTTTTTCCTGTTTTTCTTCTCAAAATCCTTTTTTGTTGCCACCAGAATATTGGCTGCCGGATATAACTGGAGCCACTCAGCGGCGAACTGCTCGATGATGTGATTTGGCACCACGACCATAGATTTACTGCACAGCCCCAACCGTTTGCACTCCATCGCAGCCGCCACCATCGTATAGGTCTTTCCTGCGCCCACCACATAGGCCAGCAGCGTATTCCCGCCGTAAATGATCCGGGCCACGCCGTCCTTCTGGTGTTTCCGCAAAGTAATTTCCGGGTTCATACCATAGAAATGCAGGTGGCTCCCGTCATACTCCCGTGGGCGGATCGCATTGAACCGTTCATTATAATCTTCGGTCAGCCGCTGCCTGCGCTTTGGATCTTTCCAGATCCATTCCTGGAACGCCTGCTTGATCAGATCCTGCTTTCCCTGCGCAATGGCGGTTTCCTTTCTGTTCAGGATTGGCTTACGTTTTCCCTCCGCATCCTCCACATAGTCAAACACACGGGTATCCCGCAGATTCAGCGTATCTTCTATGATCTTATAGGCATTTACCCGGTTTGTTCCATAGGTGTTGGTAACACGGGGATTTCCCCGGTCCATGCTCTTCCCTTCGATATTCCATTCCCCGGTATGCCGGGAGAAATGGACTTTGATCTTCCACTGGGAATAATTTGGCGTCTGCAACAGTTCAAACATAAAATCGGCGATATCCGATTCCGGTATCCATGTGGCTCCCAGCCGGACACTGATCTCAGAAGCGGTCAGATCTTTTGGCTGCACTTTTTCCAGTGCCTCCACATTGCTCCGGTACACCTCTGAAATCTCCGCTGCACGTTTTGCCTCCCGCAGTTTCTTGCGCACGTTGCCGGAAAGATACTCGTCCTCAGATACAAACCGGGGCTGCTCCATGCCCTCAGACTCCGGCAGACGGAAGATCACGCCTTTTAGTTCTTCTTCCACCTCCCCGGCGCTTTTCCCGGTCAGGGAACACAGATACTCCATATCCACGCAGGCTTTCTCAGAAAGGGACAGAGATAAAGCCTCACTTGCGGTATCCACTTTCGTTACCGTCTCGTGAGGCTTGATCGTCCGTTTCGTGAACATATCCGCCTTCCGTTCCAGCGTTCCGTCCTCTGCCACAATCTCAAGGGAACAGAGAAGAGGGTAACTGCTGTCATCAGAAAACGCCATACTGTTTGCCCTGGAATTCAGCAGTCCATACTTTCTCTGGAACAGATCATACAAATGGTTCAGCTTTTTCTGCTGTCTTTCAATCTCTTCATCCGGATACCCTTCCGCCTGATAAGTGATCAGCTCTCTGGTACAGTCCCGGATAGCAATCATGCCTTTCACACGGTTCTGCGCTGTCACGGACAGTTCCACGGGTTTCATGCGGCTGTTTTCCCGGTAATAGATCTTCCCGTCATAGACCGTATAGGAAAAGTTCGCCACAGACGGATCAGCCGGGATCGAATGATCCTCTTCCTCCACCAGCTCCTCCACCTCATAATCCGTGATCTCCGCCTCAAGGTTTTCGACTGTCTGCTCCAGAAGTTCCTTGAAATCCCTGTCCGGATAGGGTTTGCAGATCAACTGAGGGCCATAAGGCCCGGACACGATCTCCTGCTCGCCCAGTACCATTTCCGGGTGCTGCTGAAAATAGGGATTGATACTGACCACCCGGTGTCGGCTCTCGCCCTGTTCATTTACATAGTCATTTTCATAGAGGCGCTCCACTTCCACCCAGTCCGGCAGATCCACATTTAAGTCTCTCGGCGTCTCCCGCTTCTGGAAAAAGAGAATATCCGTATTGATCTCTGTTCCGGCATTGGCAAGGAAAGCATTGTTTGGCAGGCGGATTGCCCCTAACAGGTCGCACCGCTGGGCGATATATCTCCGCACCCGGTCATCCCGCTTATCCATTGTTCCGCCGCTGATCCCGTTGGACGTAATCAGCGCAAGCACACCCTTCGGCCTCGTCTTATCTATGGATTTGGCGATAAAATAGTCGTGGATCAGAAAGTTGTACTTATCATATTTCCTGTCCAGTACTTTATAACTTCCAAAAGGTACATTTCCTATGACCACGTCAAAAAAGCTGTCTGGCAGATCTGCGTTCTCAAATCCCTGGGCGGCAATGGTGGATTTCTGGTAAAGCTGTTGTGCGATCCGGGCGGAAATGCTGTCGATCTCCACGCCGTAAACCTTGCAGTCGGACAGGCTCTCCGGTTTCCGTCCGATAAAATTTCCCGTTCCGCAGCTTGGCTCCAGAATGTTCCCGGATTTCAAGCCCATGTTCTCCAACGCCTGATACATGGCGCTGATGACCACCGGCGGCGTATAAAAGGCGGTCAGCGTGGACTGTCTTGCAGCAGCATACTCTTCCTCCGTCAGAACGGTCTTTAATTCCAGATATTCCGTTGACCAGGAAGGTTTCGCCTCGTCAAAAGCGTCAGACAGTCCGCCCCAGCCAACATATCCGGCGAGGATTTCCTGTTCCTTTGGCGTAGCAAAGCGGTTTTCTTCCTCACACTTCTTCAATAGCTGGATCGCCATGATGTTGGCACGGAACTTTTCTTTTTCGGTTCCTTCCCCTAAATGCTCATCCGTGATCTGATACTGTCTGCGGCTCTCCTGGGGAATCTCCGGATGCGGATCAAACCCTCTTACCCTCCCAGCAGGTTTCTTCTGTGTCCATGCCGGGGCCAGATCCTCCAGAAGTTCTTCCGGTTCCTTTTCAAAAGGATTGTCCTCCGGTTTTATTCCGGTAAATCCTTCCTCCTGCTCCTGCACCATTTCCTGTGTGGCAGCCGGTTCCTCCCTGTCTTTTTCGGCTGGTTCCTCTGATGGTTTCCTGTCCGCTCTCAGATGATCATTCGCTGGATTCTCCCGTACCCGGCGGTCAAATACCTCTCTTGGCATTTCCTCTGTAAAAAGCGGATACATCTGGTCACGAAGAACCACCATCTCATCAGAGATAAAGTCGATGGAATATTCCTTTGTGCCTATTGTGACAATCGTATCCACCTGCAGGTCATAAGGCGGATTCATGGCCGGTAAGTCCGTAATCCCGGCGATCAGTTCAGACACTTCGGAATAGTTTTCATCCTCCGTGTCCATCCCTTCCCGTACACGGATCAGATAGCTGTAAATTTCCTGCACGGACTGGGGATCGGCCAACTGTTCCTGCAACTGTCGCAGAACATCTTCCTGTGTCTCTCCCGCCTCAATCGTATCCTGATATTCATACCAGTCATACGACTGGTAAAACGCATTGAGACGTCCGGCCAGAACCTCTTCCCGGCTCTGTGCCGGGACAGGCTCCGGGGGAGCCTGCGTGTTTTCTCTTTCGGCTGGTATTGGAGTAAATAAGCTGAACGCTCCGTCCCGGTAATCCGTAAGGTCCTGGTGCGCCTGTTGCATAGACGGGTATCGCTGATCGTAATCTGCGGTTCCCGCAAGAACCTCTTCCATCATGGAAAGGATTTCTTTTACCCGGTTTGGATCATCAAGCTGCGGACGGATCTGGTCTATCGCTCTATGATAATCTGAGCCATACAGATACGGACGTAAAAACGTCTCCGGCTGATGATAGAAAAAGTTATAAATACCTCTCGCCAGAACTCCTTTTTCATACTCCGGGATATACTCCAGTTCCTTTTCTGTCATATACCGTCCGACAGAAATCAGTTCCTCGATCCGTTTTGCAACCGCTGTCCATTTCAGGGTAGTTTCATAGTCTTTCCATTTGATAAAATACCCTTTTGCACTGGTTCCCCGGTTAAATTTTTCTCCTAAATAGTCCGATCCTGATCCCCATATCCCGTATTCCTGTTTTAAAAAATCTGCTCTCTCCTTATTGCTGTGTCCTTGCAGAAAATAGGAGTAAATTCTGTATTTGCCATGTTCAAAGGAAGACCCCATCTGCAGTGCATGGTCGATGATTTCCTGTGGCATAGAAAAAGCAGGAGATTCCTCTCCTGCCAGTTCTTCCAAAAATGTCTGTTGTTCTGCCACCGTTGGCTGTGGCTCTGCAGTCGGTTCCTGCCTTTCCTCTTCCGACTGTGGTTCTTGTCCGGTTAGCTGTAGATCAGCTCCTTCATCACGATCTCTTCCGCTGCCTGCCGGATGTTGTTCGTCTGCTGTACCCACGCCATCTGGTCTTTCGCTTTCAGTTCCTCTGTCACGCCCCATGCTGCTTTCATTTGTCTGGTCAGGACTTCCATCCGCTCCTGTGCCTCCCTCTGTACTTTGTTCAGATGTCGGTTCAGTTCTCCTTTTGTCAGCAGGTTCAGATACATCCCGTACCGGTAATTTTTCAGATAAGTATGACGGAGGGAAGCGTACTTCCCACGGTGTACTTCCGGTCCGTCCGGAACGGTCAGATTCGGAAGAAGATATTCGCCCTGTCTGCTGTATGTGATCGCTCTCATGTGTAACGCCCCTTTCTGCAATCTGTCCTCTGTTTTCGCTTTCATTATATCGGCCTGCCTCTTTCCCGGCAAAGGTGCGATTTTTCTTTCTCTCTGCCTTTCTCAGCTTATTGACCGTATCGGAAATCTCGGATAATGCCATTTCCGCCACATCACTGGCCGCAACGCCAAACAGGTTGACCATTTCCGGCGTATTAAAATCCGTGATATTCCGGAAGTCCTCTGTGTCCAGGTACAAGTCAGTATCCACGCCGCACCGTACCATGACCATGTAAGCAACACTGGCGGATAAAAGCTGACGTGCCTCCACTTCTACGTTGTACTCGTCCACTTCTTCCAGATAGCTGTTCTTTCGTTCTGAGAGCAGATCCGGCAGATAATCCACAAGGTTATCTTCTGCCGCAATCTTTGCCGCCTCCAGTATGGTTCCTTCAAATCCTGTCACTGTCTCATCCACGCCAAAGGCATTGGCGAGAGTTTCCCTCACATCCGGCTGATATTCTTCCGGCACTTCCCACAATGGCACTGGACGGAGCAGGCGGCGGTAACGCCCTTCCTGCGTATCGGAAACGTCATAATAATATTTCAGTCTCAGTTTCGGGCTGTCCTTGTCAAAAACGGCGATCCCTTTGGAATCCCGCTTTACCCACCGCCCAAACTTCTCATTCCAGACTTTCATAGGCAGCACGGCGGACGCCTCCGGACGCTGCACATAGATCAAGATCTGTTCATCAAAAGGCAGACGGAAGTTCCGGCAGGCAGAGCGTAGGAAAGACATCCAGTTTTCCGGACTGGCTGTGACTTGCTTCACTGCCTCCGCATACAGGTCTGTGATCAGGTCATATTTCTTCTTTGCCACCTCTTCCCCCTCCTATCGTTCCTGTTCTTTTTCTTTCTGTCTGGCAGGTGGGTATTTTTCCATAAACTCCCGGATTGTGCGGCAATCTCCATCACAAAAATCCCAGTCCTTTTCCGGATCAATCTCTAAATATCCGTCTGGCGGAAGTCTGATCGGTTCATGGGTAATAATAGAACCAAAATGATTGACCATGATCCCCTTTGCAATCTGCACCGGATCTCCCAGTCCTTCATCGTCATACCGCACTTCATATAAATACAGCCCTTTTGGTACGGTACTCCGGTCAATCCTCAGATCATGGAAAAGGGCCGGTTTTCCTAACACCCGGACTTCTGTAAAAGTTTCTTCCATTGCGTTATATCTTGCCATGCGTTCTGACTCCTTTCCTATTTTTCTCACTCAAGGGCCGATACCGGATTCCATTCTTCTCCATCTGCTTTGCAAACTGACGGATATTCCTGCACTTTCCGTCTATTTCTACCTGTTCCTCGCTGTGGTAACGGCAGAACGCACAGGAGCTGTCCCCGTTCCCATACTCCAGACACAAAAAAGAACTGTCCGGAAGTGAAAAAAGCGGGTTCCCCCGGCTGTCTGTAAAGCAGATCACTTTTTCACTGCTCATATCTCCCCGCCTCCCAAAAATGTGATAAATTTCCCGGCTTTTACTGCTTTCTGGATCTCATTGATCATCCCGATTTCTGCCACTGTGATCCCCGGCAGAGACAAAACATCATCCATTGTCATATTTAAGACTGCTTTTTCACTGTCAAATCCCGCCTCCATCAGCTTTGAGAGGGAACGGACAGCCTTATGGTTAATCTGTGCCAATTTTTTCATCTCCTTTCGTCTGTTATGTAAAGAGGCGGCTTCCCGCCGCCTCCTGTCACGTTCTGTCTACTTCTTCCGGTTCCGCAGGTTCAGCCAGATTAAACCTCCTGCGATAAATACCACTAAGGCAACTGTTATCAAAATCTTTGCACTCACGCCTTATCTTCCTCCTTCCTTTTCCTCATTTTTACTGCGGTCAGAATGCCAAAGGCTGCTACTCCCGCGCCGGACAGAGCAGATAACCCGATCCACAGGCCCGGCCTGCTGTCATCCCCGGTCTTCGGTGTCGTGATCAGTTCTTCTGGAATCTTCTCATTGGTCATGGTAGCTTTTACGATCTGTCCGTCTTCCTTGATCTCAAAGGCGTATTCGGACTCATCAATCTTGTAGCCTTCCGGGGCATTGTACTCCTGATAGGTGTATTTTCCATACCGCAGGGTAAAAGTGGCAATCCCGTTCTCATCTGTCACGCCTGTTGCGACGATGTTCCCATCTTCGTCTTTAATGCGGAACCCGGCATTTGGAAGAGGTTTCCCGTCTGCAACGTCTGTCTTGGTCAGTTCCAGTTTTCCGGTAATCGGCTGGTTGATAAAGCCAACGCCCGCCTCATTTTCCACATCAACGATCTTTCCGTCCTCACTGATCTCAAAGTAATAAGCGTTCTCATCCAGCTTGAAGCCTTCCGGGGCAGTCTTTTCTTTCACAAAATATCCTCCATAGAGCAGGCCGTCCGTCTGGTAAATGCCCTCTGAGATTTCCGGGATTTCTCCCACAAGTTCATCCTTTTCGGTCAGTTTCTGGTCTTTATCCGTATCTGCATACAACTCAAATACAGCGCCCGTCAGCTTGTTCGCCGGATATTCTGCGTCCACTTTTGTCAGACGAACACTGCCCTCAATCAGTTTGTTGATCAGCTCCACCTCGATCACTTCCTCATCTTCCGTAACCGATACATAGTGGAGGGCCTCATTCAGCACATATCCTTCCGGGCTTGCGATCTCCCGCACAATCCATCTGCCAAAGGGTACATCCTCAAATGCAAAGGCTCCGTCCTCATTAGAAGTAGTTACCATTAAGGCAGTATCTTCCGTAAATTCCTCTGTACCTGCGGAAAAGAGACCAATCGTTGCGCCTTCCAGTGCCTCCCCGTCTGTGTCTACTTTCCGTCCGGAGATCTTTCCCCGGATCAGTTCATTCTCAATGGCATTTCCCTCATTTGCGGAAACATGGACAACAGCGGTATCCTGCCCCTGATAGGTAAAGTCCACAGGATAGGTTTCTTCTGACAGAAGATAATGCTGATCCGTGGCAACTTCTTTCACATAATACTTACCAAAAGGCAGGTCTGTCTGAAATGCAGCGGTTCCCTCTGTACTGCAGAACACGATCTCGATCAGACCGTCCGCCGGAATCACGGAACCGTCCGCTGCTGTCAGCTCCTCTGCAGCATACAGGCCAAAGGCCACGTTCTGGATCTCTCCTGCACTTCCGATCCCAAAGATTTCATCCTGTTCCAGTGTCTTTGTAAGGTCAACCGTCACTTTCTGCCGCTCATTATAGAAAGCGGTGTCCGCCTCTGTTACAGATACTTCCTGTCCGGCATAGGTCAGCTCCACCTCATGGGTTTCGGTATTCAGCACCAGACCGTCCGGCGCTGTCTTTTCCACAATCTGGTACTTACCCAGGTACAGTTCTTTTGTCTCTGCCTTGCCTTCCTCATCTGTGGTAATGGTATCCACCACTTCCCCGGCGGCGGCCCGCACGGTTCCGTCCGGCGTCACGATGTCCCCGGCGGCGATTACTTCATATACCGCCCCGGCCTGCCCGGTTACTGCGTAAACAGGCGTGTAAATATTCTCGCCTTCCGCAAGGTTCCCGTCTTTATCTACTACACCGTCTCCGGACACCTGCACAGAGGAGAACTCCTCCCCGGTTTTCGTCACAAGGATCTTGCCTTTCTGCGGCATATCCTCTTTTTCCACCGTGATCACGGTCACTCCGCTGTCCTGCCCGGACTGCTCCTCAGATACTGTAAATGGAACCGGCGTACTGTCCAGTACATACCCATAGGGAGCCTGCACCTCTACCAACGTGTAATTCCCGTAAGGCAGTACCTCCGGTGTAATCAGATAACCGTCACTTCCGGTATAGAACGTATCCAGCTTTGTTACCTCCGGATAGGTATACTGCATGGTCACAAGATTCCCGGATTCGTCATAGATCTGGAACCCGGCTCCCGCAAGGGGGATGGTCTTTCCGGTTTCTGCGTCTTTCTTAACGACCTTGAGATAGGATTCAAACAGACGGTTGTTGATAAGATATCGGTAAACTTCTCCGTCACTGCTGATATACACATCAAAGTCTCCGATCATCTCCCGGCCTTCCCAGCCTTTTGTCTGGTGTACCGTATAAATGCCATAAGGCAGGTCTTTCGTCTCGGCATATCCGTTCTCATCACACACCAGCGTATCCCGCTCGCTGTCCTTTGCGCTGTCATAGCTTCCTGCGCTCTTTAAATACACCTGGAACTCTGCGCCTTCCTCCGGCGTCTCAATCTGCGTACTTCCGTCATCGGTATGCTTGATGATAGAGATTCTTCCCTTGATGACCTGTTCCGTCACATCATTGGAAGTATCGTTCAGCTCTACCGTATAAAGGGTTGCCTCCGCTCCCACGTGGTAGGAAGTCTCATCCAGAAGATACCCTTCGGACGGGCTGATCTCCCGGATGGTCCAGTTGTCTCCACACACATAATATTTCGTGGTAAAACTGCCGTTGCCGTCTGTGGTGTAAGTGTCGATCAGCGTATCCCCGTCATAAATCCCGTATACTGCGCCTGCCAGCGTAGCGTCTCCCTGCGGGGTTCCTGTCTCCCGGTCTGTCTTTGCGACGGTTACCCGGAACTTTTTCAGCACGTTATGGACAGTGGCATTGGTCACTTCGTTCCAGTTGACGGTCACGTTCTGGGCCGCCGGAACCACATACCGGTCTGCTGTCTCCACTTCCTCCAGCGTATAGGGCGTATCGCCGGAAATCAGAATATCAGAAAAGATGGCAACGCCTGTACTGTCAGTAACCGCATACTCATCTACCGGAATGCCGGAAAGAGAGGTTCCGTAGAGATGGAACTTCATGCCTTCCACCAGGCCGTCCTCAGAAGTCTTGGTCACTTTCAAATCTCCACGCTTGAGGATATTGGAGAAATCCACCGCAGCGGTTTCTCCGCCTTTGACCTCCACTGTCTGCGCTTTCTGCGGTTCATACCGGTTCTCTGTCAGCTCCGTTACTGTGTAGGTTCCCGGCTGGAGGTTCTCCACCTTAATCGTTCCATCCTCCCCGGTTGTTACAGTCTGGTCGATCCCGTTACCAGTGATCTGGAATTTCAATCCGGCCACCACACCGTCCTCGGAAGTTTTCACGATCTGGATATGCCCATAAGGGATTTTCACATTCAGATATGCTTTCACGGCTGCGGTATTCTCCACGCCTGTGACAATGTCCTGCAAAGACGGATCTCCGTAAGCGATCAGCTTGGCGCTGCTGCTCACGGTAGGGATCTTCTTGGTTGCGGATAACTGCACGTTCCCGGCAATCGCTTTGCTGGACGTGATGGTCAGTGTATTTCCGGATTTGCTGACTTTCACATCACTGTTGGATGATGTGAAATTGAATTTTGACAGAACGCCGTTGCTGTCCGTCAGTTTCAATACATACTGTTTGCCGTCCCATTTCAGTTCCTGGGGAGTGCTGTCTGTACTTCCGGACGCAAAGCTGGGGATAGTCCCGTGGCTGACCATGCCGGAAATGATCTGCTGATAGGCCGCCGCTATCCCGCTGTTCGCCCCGTCTACGCAAAGGCTGTTATAAAATTTGGCATCCGTCTGGGCATACGGGGCGCTGGCATTCCTGCACCCGGTCACGATCTCCCATATGACCATCTGTGTCGCAAGGACTTTCTCATCTTCTGTGCCGGACAGACTGCCCATGCTGCCCTGCGCGCCATACAGCAGGGCAAGATTTACAGCGTCCTGTTTCGCCTTTCCTAAGTTGTTCCACACCACAGAAGCGTCCTTCTCCAGTGTGTTCCCGGTATGCAGGGAGATTCCCGGCTCGATACAGTAGGCATTATCCCCGTCTGCATAGATCCGGGTTCTGGCCTCTCCCGCATGGCTGAACGTAATTCCGTTATGAGACGCCGTCTGCTGATAACGGATGGTATTCCCGTTCCCGTCATAGCAGTAAGCGAATGTGATCGTTGCCCGCTGGGACGCAGCCGATACCGTGGCAGCCGGAAGGACGGACAGTGTCGTGACCGCCGCCAGTGCCAATGCGACTCCTTTCCTGAATAACTGTTTGATTTTCTTCACTTCATTCTCCTCCATTTCTGAGCCTTTCGGCCCACATAAAAAAATCCCTGCTTGCTGGCAGGGCTGGGTACTGATCCGGCGGAATGTGGATAGCCACCGGCTCCTTATTCTTTTTTCGGCTGGTAAACTGCTGGTAATCCGGAAGGGGTAGGGTGTGGGGAGGGGAAACCAGAAAATCGGGAAAACTGGAAAGCCACATAGGAACCCACTTTCCCCCTGGTGTCCTCTTATCTCTCCCGTCCTCTCTCCCGTCTGCGGTACAGTTCCAGTGCCTTAATGATCGTGTCCTCCATCTGCTTTGGCGTAGTTCCCGGAGAGAAATATTTGTCAATCCTCTTTTTCGGGATTTTAAACTGCTCCACCTGGTTCGGCTTTTCCTCAGTCATAATCGACAGGATCACATCTTCATTCAGCTTTCCCGCCTCCGCAAACTTCCGCATTTTGATTGCCTGTGCGTGGCTGGGGGTACAATCTTCCAGTTCCATGGTGTCAAAAAGTATCTGCTGTTGCTCTTTCGGCAGGTAAGACAGCTCTACTGCCGGACGCATGGCAATCTTTCCCTCGTCCACCATATCCAGAATAGGTGTGATGAGTTCGGTAAGACGGATATAGCGGCGGATTTGGTCTTTACTTTCTCCCACTTGTTCAGCTAACACGTCTCTTGACTTCATTCCTCTTAACTTGTGCGCCAGTGGCTCACAAGTTAAATCTGTTCTCTGCCCCTGCCGTTTCATTGCGTCCAGTTTCATCTTATAAGCGAAGGCTTTTTCTGACGGTAAAACTTTCTCCCTTTGCAGGTTAGAGTCCACCATAATGATCGTAGCCTCATCATCCGTCAGGTTCCGCACGATACAGGGCATGACCGCTTTCCCGGCAAGCTCACTGGCGAATTTTCTCCGGTGTCCTGCCACCATTTCATAACCGCCTTCCGGTTTCGGACGCACCAGAGCAGGATTGACCACGCCTTTTTCCCGGATACTTGCTGCCAGCTCTAGCATACTTTCATCCTGCTTTACCTTATACGGATGGTCAGGAAAATCGCTGATTTCTGTCAGAGGAATATCTGCAATAAACTCCCGTTTTGCCTCGTCACGTTCCTCCTGCGTACTGAACAGATCATCTGCTGCGGGAAGGGGCAGTTTTATTTCTCTGCCTTTCGCCATCCCGTACCACCTCCCTTGTAAATGACGCATAGGCTTTTGCTACTGTACTGTTTTTGTCATAGCTGTAAATGCTTTGTCCTGCGGCGCTTGTTTCCGCCGCTTTCACGCCAACCGGAATGACAGTCTGGTAAACCTTAACCATTCTCCCGTAATTCTGACGGATACTCTCTGCGGTCACACGGGCCAAATTGGTCCGCATATCCGCAAGCGTTAAAAGTACACCGTCCACCTTCAGCGCCGGATTGATCTGTCTTTGTACCTTACCGATTGTTTTCATGAGCTGTGTCATTCCCTTTGCCGGGAGATACTGGGCCTGCACTGGAACAATTACACTGTCGGACGCTGCCAGTGCATTGATCGTCAGCATACCCAAACTCGGCATACAGTCAATCAGTACATAGTCGTATCCGCTTTTTACTTCGTTCAGGTAATTTTTCAGCGTCAGTTCCCGGCTCATGGCATTAACAAGCATAACTTCCAGTCCTGCCAGTTCGATATTAGACGGGATCAGATCAACGCCTTCCTCATGGTGTAAAATTCCGGCGTGGCTATCCATTTCCCGGTCAGCCACAATTCCCTCTAACTGTGTGGCAAGCGTCACAGAAAGATTATCCTGCTCCGGCCACCCTAACGAAGTGGTCAGATCGCCCTGCGGATCAGCGTCCACCAGAAGAACCTTTTTTCCTTCTCTGGCAAGTCCGATCCCTAAATTGACGGTGGTAGTGGTTTTCCCTGTTCCGCCTTTCTGGTTGGCAATCGCAATTACTTTGCAATTCGCCATAATGGTTCCCTCCTTTCCTAAAATTTAATAGCCATCTTCCTGTGTGGGGAAATGGCTATGTATAAAAATGGGCATGAAAAAAGCCGACTGGTTTTTCTCCTTTAAACCAATCGGCTACCAACAAATTTTTGCACGAATAACAAAACTATATACAGGGCAAACGTTTTTTTAAATCAAACATATTAATATGCTCTCTTTTTTCAGCAGCGTTATCTATGTAATGTCCATAATTCTTCACAAAGTCCTCCCATGCTACAAGAGAACAATATGAATCCTTTTCCGAATCAAATATTCCGTCACAAGGATTCGTTTTATATTCCTTTTTTATATTCATCATATTTTTTCTAAATAAATTATCCACGTTTAAAATATTAGACACTGTTTGCTCTCTATTGCAAATATTACATTTATGTATTGTCGTTGTCATTAGAAGTGGCATAGCTTCTTTTGTATAAACAGCAACTAATCCGTTACATCTATTATTCTCTCTATCCTCTAAAGAATAACGTATCTCATCATACATCCAATCATCATAGTATCCATAACTATCTTTCTTATGATTCACAGCTTGAGGCGTAATTAGAATAATCGTTACGCTTGTTGTTCTTAATTTTGAATATAAATATTTTTGTATTGTATCCTCAGACATTTTAGAACGATCTTCATCTTCAGAACAATTAATAATTTCCGTGGAAGTGTCAAATAAATCTGTTAACTGATTTTTATAGGCTTCGCCATCGCTAAACCTAAATGAAATAAAAACTCTTCTTGCCATCTTATCCCTCATTTCATAAAAATTATTTTAAAATATATGCTCCGACCAATAAACAAGTCATTATTCCTAAATACAAAGGCCAAATTGTTTTTGAAAACATCACTCTAATGAAAGAATATTTACCACCTTTATATTTTCCCAATGGCATATCATATATCTCTACTAATTGTGGATTATCTTTATTAATGCCCGCAACATCATTATATATTCCTCTAAATTTTCGTTCCTGTGTAAGATAATATGAGTCCAGAAACCAAAAAATTATAGTCGGAAAAACTGCAACTATTAAAAATGCTTTATTTCCTTCTCCCAAATCATTAATTGTTGCAGCATATACCGCAAGTAGAGCAGACACAATTGCAATTGCCCACCCTTTCATTTGAAAAGAGCACTGGTTCATGCGCGCAATATTTGTTTGTAAAAATTCAAGATGTTTTACTCTATCTGATTCCATTTTCTCATCCTCCAATACTTCTCATTTATCTTTTTTAAGACACTCCACCGTTATGCTCCTATTGCTTTGATTATACGACAATTCTTTATAATTTTCAGCATTCTTTTTCAAATCTTGATCGTCCAAATTAATCACATAAATTTTACCTTTCCCGTAATTTTTATAATAATCTAATTCAAACCTTACCCATTTTGATTGTCTTGAATTTTTGCTACATATATATATTAAATTTTCCGATTGAAGCATTCTTTTTTTTAAGACTTCTTTAGTATAGTCTGATACCATAGACCGTTTCAAAAAATCATTATCACTTGTCCAATCGCAATAGCACACCAAACCTTCTTTATTCAGAATATGCATTATATTTCGTATTTGCTCTGCATCCTTACTACTATGTGATAGAAAAACATCATACCTTTTTTTATTTTGTACCGAAGTTTTCAATTCTAATCTTTTTGCTAAATCAGCAGGCGTAACATAAAAGTTACTGTTTTCAGTCATATATATTTTTTTCTTCCCTTTGAAGTTTTTACGCAATTTTACGTAATGTCCAGTGTTCTGCAAATGCTGAAATGCCATATTCCGAATCTGATTATTTCGCTCGCTATCGTTCAATTTATAAAAAAATTGTGTTGCTCTATCACAATCAAATTTTTGTATTTCTTTAAATATCTCTAACTTATCCTCAATTGTATTCCCCTTTTTATGATAAGCAGAAATCAAAGCTTCTAAAAATAAGGGTTCTACAATCTGCATATTTTGCTTTTTTAAATTAATCTTCTCATTTCTTACTTGAATTTTATTAAGTCTCTTTTTCTCCAAATTTTTTTCTTTTTCTTGACGCACTACTTCATTATAGATTTCCGCATGCTTCTTCCTATATCCTACGCTCATTAAATATTTCACTTTTGGCAATTCCTCAAAATATTTATTGGGCTTCATAGGTTTATATCTTCTTTTTTTCCCTACAGACACTAAAAAATTATCTTTTTGCGAATATTGTTTATATCTTTCACATATTATTTGCCATTCATAGGGATAATATTTTTTAAATCCCTCTCTAAGATCATCTATAGTATAACCTGGCTTTAAAATCTCTGCCACCATACCTAAGGGTCTATTTATAGATTTTTGGAATCTAATTAATTCACCTTGATATTTTCGTTTCGTCATTCCTGGCACTTATTATTCATCTCCTCCTACTACTAAATAACCAAAGATCTGATTTGAAATACTTTTCCCACAATACTTCAAAAAGTCACAAAATCATTTTGTCCGCCTGGTATCATCCAATCCGTTTAGTCCTGTTCTGTCCACAAAATCTGGACTAAACAGCACGAAAAATCACTAAATATACCTCATTTTCCGGCCCCGTCACACTAGGACACAAAATATTCTGTTGAATATTCTAATCTCTATCCTAAAATAATTATAAAGTATCTTTTTTCATCAATCAATATACCACTTCCATAATTATGAAATATATTCTCATCAAACCTTCCTAAAAACAGATTATCTCTATGCTATAAAGAATTGTGGCTATGTATGATTCCCGCTTACTAAACGGGAATTTTCTCCTCTTCTGTTTCTAACCTCTTATCCTCAATCACGTCATAAAAATCAAAAATAAATTCTGATGCGAAAGATTCCTGCAGTTCTTCCGATTTTTCCAACTGTGCAATCTCCTGCGGATATTCCATACCGGCAATTCCAAACAAGCCTCTTATCATATGAAACGCCTCGCTGATTCTGCCGGTATCAACCAACGCAGCTATGGCAAAATAAATATCGTCCATATCCGAGATTTTCTGGCTATTGGGAAACAGTTTTTCGATCAAGGGAAGTGTATAAGCTCCGGAAATTAGATTTACAGTGTTTCTTACCTCTTTGATCTTGTTGTCATCATTCTTCATTGACCTTTCCTCTCTTTCTTAAAATCTGACAAAAGCCATATATTTATAGAACGCAAAAAAGCCGTCTGCTCTCTACTATAAAGAACAAACGGCCTTTTGCAAAATCTATCCATATTCACTTATTCATAAACAGAGTTTGCCTGTTTCTTCTGCTGATAACTTATGATAATTTGGGGGAAGATACACTCACTCATGTTCAAATTTGGGGGATAGCGTTATCCCCCAAAAAGAAATGGCACGCAAACTTCTCCTGTTCATTTCAGAAGAAAGAGGCGAAGTTTCACATGGCATTTGGGGGATAGCCTTCCCCCAACTCTTCCCCCAAAAATCCCCCAAATTCGCCCGTAAAATACGATAGTTTATGATACTTTACGGATTCGCTCCAGAACGTAAAAAAGCCCTTGAAAACGCCCGTTTTACGGGATTTTCAAGGGCTTTACGCACCTTTGGTTTTAGGAAATTACATTCCCATCTGCTTTGCAACTTCCTCAGCAAAGTTCTCTTCTTTCTTCTCGATACCTTCGCCAGTCTCGAAACGAACAAAGCCTTTGATCGCGATCTTCGCGTTGTTTGCCTTAGCAACTTCCTCAACGTATTTTGCAACAGACTGTTTTCCGTCTTCTGCTTTTACGTATACCTGATCCATCAGGCAGATCTCTTTGAGCTCTTTTTTGATACGGCCCATAACCATTCCGGTGATGATCTTGTCGTTTGCATCCGGTTTCTCGTTCTTAGCTGCTGCGGTCAGTATCTCTTTCTCATGCTCAATGTAAGCCGGATCCACTTCGCTCTCGTTGGTATACAGCGGTTTCAGAGCTGCAGCCTGCATAGCTACGTTCTTCGCCATCTCTTTTACTGCATCGTTTACAACGTCTGTCTCAACGTCAACCAGAACACCGATCTTTCCGCCCATATGTGTATAGGAAGCGATGAAACCATTCTCTTCCTTTACCTGCTGGAAACGACGGATGTTCATGTTCTCACCGATGGTAGCGATCTGATGAGCCAGCTCTTCTGCAACAGTCTCTTCGGTGTTCAGTTTCCACGGCTCAGCCAGGAATGCTTCTACATCTGCAGCGGTTGTATCCATAGCCTGATCAGCAACCTGTGCAACGTATGTCTGGAATTTCTCGTTCTTTGCAACGAAGTCAGTCTCTGCGTTTACCTCTACGGCAACTGCTTTCTTTCCATCCTCGGATACCTTAACCATAACGATACCCTCAGCTGCAATTCTTCCTGCTTTTTTCTGTGCAGTAGCCAGACCTTTTTCTCTCAGGAACTCGATTGCTTTGTCCATGTCGCCGTCGGTAGCTGTAAGAGCTTTCTTACAGTCCATCATACCAGCGCCGCTCATCTCTCTTAACTCTTTTACCATTGCTGCTGTAATAGCCATTGTTCATTCCTCCGTATCTGTTTTCATTAAACGGGTGTAACTGTCCGCCTCCTGTCTCGCGACAGGAGGATGCCGGGCAGTTACACATCATCATCCATTACTCTTCAGCTGTCTCTTCAGAAGCTTCTTCCTCAAATACTTCTGCAGCATCCTCAGCCTCACCCTGTCTTGCCTCGATCACAGCGTCTGCCATCTTGGATACGATCAGTTTTACGGCACGGATTGCGTCGTCATTTCCCGGAATTACGTAATCCAGTTCTTCCGGATCACAGTTGGTATCACAGATACCGATCAGCGGGATACCTAATGTATGAGCTTCCTGAACACAGATTCTTTCTTTCTTCGGATCAACTACGAAGATTGCATCCGGCAGTCTCTTCATCTCTTTGATACCGCCCAGGTTCTTCTGCAGTTTCTCAAGCTCTTTCTTTAACTCAATGACTTCTTTCTTCGGAAGCACATCGAAAGTTCCGTCTTCCTGCATTGCTTCGATCTCTTTCAGTCTTGCAATTCTGCTCTGGATGGTCTTGAAGTTTGTCAGCATACCGCCCAGCCATCTCTCGTTTACATAGAACATTCCGCAGCGCTCTGCCTCTGTTGCGATTGCGTCCTGCGCCTGTTTCTTTGTTCCTACGAACAGGATTGTGCCGCCGTCAGCTGCGATGTCTGCAACTGCTTTGTATGCATCGTCAACCATTCCTACAGATTTCTGCAGGTCGATGATGTAGATTCCGTTACGCTCTGTGTAGATGTACGGAGCCATTTTAGGATTCCATCTTCTTGTCTGATGTCCGAAATGAACACCTGCTTCCAGTAACTGTTTCATTGAAATAACGCTCATTGTTTTTCTCCTTTTTGGTTTGTCTTCCCTGTGTTTTTTTACCTCCGAACCCATCCCCGAAACCTCCCGAAGGCAGGCACCTTCTTCGGCATCCACACAGGTGTTTTTTTGCAACGGTTGAATTATATCATAGGAAAACTGGAAATACAAGGGTTTTTCTGTAAAAAACCGCGCTTAATATTGTCATTTCCAGCCGTTCGGACATCATCCAGCGGCATGCCGGAACGTTCGATACCGTTCGGCAATTATGCCCGTTCCTGGTTTCTGCATATTTTCTTTATCATTGTACAGTAAACCACCACCAGCAGGAGCGACGCTCCAAACCATGCAATCGGACTTGCCAGACAGATCCCCACGTAGCCCAGCAGATACTGCAGACCGAACGTTGCGGCGATACGAAGGATCAGCTCGGTGATACAGGCGGCAAACGGCGCTTTTCCGTTACCCATGCTCTGAACAGAAGAACGGACGATAAGCAGAAGACCCAAAAGCAGATAAAAAGGTGCGACCGACAGCAGATAACCGTTGGCATAACCGATGATCTCCGCCGTCGGGTTGTCAATGAACATCGGAACGACCAGATTTCGTCCGCCAAGGATCAATGCACAAAGGAAAATGTTCACAATCTCTGTCTGTATCAGCCCCGCTTTCACCCCGCTGCGTATCCTGTCCCACCGGCCCGCACCGTAATTTTGTGCCACATAACTGGCGATCGCCACACCAAAAGCATTGTTGATCAGCACAGAAAGCTGATCCACTTTGGTAGCTGCCGTATATCCGGCGATGGCTTCCGGCCCGATCGCATTGACCGCTGCCTGCATGGCAAGCTGGCCGATACACATCACAGACATCTGAAATCCCATGGGAAAACCGGTTTTTAAATGGATGATCATATCCTTATGCATATTTTTAAAATCTGCCCGCCGCAGACGCAGAACCTGAAATTTTTTCGCGCCGAACAGGGTACTGAGTATCGCTGACAACAGCTGGGAAAGAACCGTTGCCCACGCAGCGCCTCCGATGCCCATCCCAAAGGTCAGAATAAACACAAGATCCAGTACAATATTCAGCAATGAGGAAATGACCAGGAAATACAGCGGCGTTTTACTGTCTCCAAGCGCCCGGAGAATGTTGGAAATCATATTATAAAATACAGTAGCACCGGTCCCGAGCAGAACGGCAAACATATATTCATAAGCCATATCATAGATTCTGTCCGGCGTCTGCATCCAATACAGGATCGGATGGACAAGCAGACAGCAGACCGCTGTAAGGGCTACGGCAGCAATCATGCTCCATACCGCCGATACCGCGATGCTTCTGCGCATCCCGCTTTCATCTTTTGCCCCGCATCTCTGCCCAAGACAGATGCCGAACCCTCCCGTCAGGCCCTGGATAAAACAAAGGACCAAGTAAACAACAATGCTGGTGGCACCCACGGCTGCCAGTGCATCCGGTCCCATCGTTTTTCCCACGATCACGGTATCCGCCAGCGTATAAAACAACTGAAAAAGATTTCCTGCGATCACCGGCAGGGAAAACTTCAACAGAACCTGAAAAGGCTTTCCTTTTGTAAGATCCTGTGTCATAATGTAACAAAACCTCCTCTTTTCCGTTTAAATAGTAAGCAAATGAAAGGATTTTCATTATGAAGCAGATCATTCAGACAACCAGCGATCTTCAGGAGCTATGTGTCCACGGCACACCGGATTTTCCCCTGCAGATCAACCACGACAGCATTGAAGACTTCCAGGACAACTATATCCGCTGTCACTGGCACAATGAAATCGAAATTTCCATCGTTGTGGAAGGTGTTGTACTCTATCAGGTCGGCGGAACCTCCTGGCGCCAGGAAACCGGCCAATGTCTGATCATTAATGCAAATACCCCTCATATGATGACTCCTGCAGGAGGGAATGCCCGGATTCTCTCTATCATTGTCCACCCGTCACTTCTCTACGGAACGCCTGGCAATTCCCTGGAACTGGAGATTCTCCGACCCTATCTGACTTCTCCAAAACTGGCTGCCGTCCCTGTCCGTCCTGACATGGGAGATGCTTCTGTTCTGGATACCTTTTTTCAGATCGACCGGATCTGTACAGAAAAGCCTTTTGCCTATCAGCTTCGGGTCCGCGGACTGCTTTGTACCGCTTTCAGCGAAATAATCCGTGCCAATCGGACACTGCTCTACTTTGAGCATCCCGTCAATCCGCTGAATCTCAATCGGCTTCAGATTCTGTTGGACTATATCCATACCCACTATGACACACCGCTTTCCCTTTCCCAGCTGGCTGCACAGATTCCTTTTACCCGCGAAAACTGCTGCCGCTTTTTCCGACAGATGACCGGCTGTACCATATCTGAATATCTGACTGATTACCGTATTTCCAGGAGTATACACCTGTTGAACGCGACCGATTACTCCATTTCTGATATTGCAGCCCGTACAGGCTTCAGCAGCCCAAGCCGCTTTGCCTCTGCTTTTCGTGCAAAAACAGGGCTTCTTCCGTCAGAATACCGCAAAAATCATCCTACGGTATCTTAGTACAAAAGAAGCCCTGTTTCTATTCGGATATTGAGAAATTTGATACAGATATTGATTTTTTATCGTCGGTCCCCTGCAGAATGTCTTCTGCCTGTCTGCCTGTACAGAAACAAATACCAGAACGTGACGACGCAGATCACCGCCTCAGCCAGAATCAGGGTGGTTCCTCCTCCCGGAAAATGGCTGCCCAGGTAGTCCATCAGCTGATGCCGGAACAGTCCCCAGATATTTTCCCCGATATGAGCCGCGATCGGAGCCCACAGGGTACCGGTGCGTTCATAAAGAAGGATCAGCAGGAAACTGAGAATCGTTCCATAAACAAACTGAACCACATTTCCATGATACAATCCGAACAGGCCTCCGGAAATCACCATCGCCCATCCGAATCCCCAGAAGTCTTTGGCTCTCTGATAGATCATTCCACGGAAAGCCAGTTCTTCCGCCACGGAACTGAGGATCCCGACAGTGATCACCAGCAGCAGCCAGTTCTGTCCTTCATAGATATCCGAGGCGAGCTGGGAATAACCGCTGAAAAATCCGGTGAATCCGGTGACATTCAAAAAGGCATTCAGAAGATGCCCGAAGCTCATGGTCAGAAGGACACAGGCCGCAGCCACCGGGACGTTCCACTGATGCCGCTGCATCGTAAACATCCCTTCGTCCCCTTTCATCTGTTTCCAAAGCAGCGGAATCGAGATCAGACAGGCAATTCCCGTCATCAGCGCCGAAGTCTGATACATCTTTTCTTGCAAACTTCCGGATCCTGTGAACAGCAGGAACACCATTGCTCCCATGTAGGTGACAAGGATCAGGATAATATCATACGTCAGCATCGGTTTCAGGATCCGCCATACCTTGCTTTTCATGGAAATCTGAGCCATCAGGTCATTCTTTTCCTTTGCTTTTTCTTTCTTTTGCTGTCTGAGCAGTTCTTTTCTCAGCGGAAAATTTCTCCAGGAAGGCCTCCGCACACGCCGGACCAGGATTTTTAAATCTTCTACCGTATCCGCCACATAGACGGCTCCGGCATGTTCCAGTTCCTCCCGTCCTCCATATCCGTAAGCGGCGCCAATACACTGAAGTCCGCAGGAAGCTGCTCCCTGCACATCGTGGAGGCGGTCCCCCACCATCAGCACATTCTGACGGTTCTTCTCACATCCCAACTGCCGCAGCGCTTCTTCGATCACTTCCGCTTTGTCCGTCCTGGTGCCGTCCAGTTCTGCACCGACCACCACTTCAAAGTACTGACGCAGGTCAAAATGTTCCAGGATCTGCTCAACAAACACCTGCGGTTTGGAGGACGCGACGCCAAGCACTCGTCCCCGGTCCCTGCATAGCTGAAGCAGCTTAGGGATTCCCTCGTAAACCGCATTCTCAAAAATTCCTTTTTCCGTATAGCGTTCCCGATATTTCGCAACCGCTTCCTCCGCCTGACTTTCACTGAATCCCGCATATTCCATGAACATTTCCTTCAGCGGCGGTCCGACAAAACACTCCAGTTTTTTCAAATCCGGCTCATCGATCCCGAAATGCCGCAGTGCATACTGTACACATCGGGTAATGCCCGGAGCGGAATCCGTCAGTGTGCCGTCCAGATCAAACAATATAATTTCTGACATTCTTTTTTCTCCCGGTTCATGATAAGATCTTTCTCTGCCCACGGAAAACCCAGAGCGTAAATACTCCTGTGTTCTTTCGAGCGTATAGACATTTTATCACAGGCAGGCAGGATTTTCAATGTGAGGAAACAGCAGCCTATATCTCCTCGTAACAGTTCAACCCAGGTCTGCGCGCATGCTGCGCAGACCGTAAGAACGTGATTCAGGAGTGCAAAATCCCATCGCTGAAGGCGATTTTAAATGGATTTTGCATGTAACGGTTCAGCAAGGCTGAACTGTAACATCTCCTCCAAAGTCAATCTCACTTCCCGTATCGTCTGATACCTGTCCGCAGGCATCTCCCGCGTACACCGGATCAAACATTCATCCATCCATTTCTCCATCTGTTTTTCCCTGTCTGTTCTCCGTTCCCACATCTGCCGGATCAGAACGCCAAGACTGTAAATATCCGCTGTTGATCCCGCTTCTCCCCGATATTGTTCCGGCGCCGCAAACCCACGGGTTCCGTACATAACCTGCTCCGGCATTTCCTCTTTCCAATACCAGGCTGCGGCGGCGCCGAGATCCGTCAGCACGACGATCCCATCCGGTTTCAGGAAAACGTTATCCGGATTCAGATCCAGATACAGCACCGGCGGTGTCTGGCTGTGCAGCGCTTCCAGAATGCGGCATAATTCCACAGCCATCCGGAGAATTTCCTCAGCATGGAATCTCTTTCCTTTTCTCAGCAATTCACCTGCCGTTTCACCCTGCAGATATTCCATCACCAGACATTCTTTTCCCGCGTCCTGGAAATACTCATAATAGCAGGGAATGTTGCATAACGCAGGATACTCTTTTGCTGAAAGCGTCAGTTGTTCCAAAAGCCTCGCCTCCGCTTCCAGCGTCCCCAGCCCGGAAGCACTCTTTTTTTCCCGGATCTTCACCGCCCGGTATTTCCCCCAGGGAAGTTCCACCGCCAGAGAAACCTGCGCGGTTCCACCGCTTCCGATCTCCCGAATCGGAACATAAATATTTTTTCGTCCTTTCAAAAAATGTCCAGCCATAAGTTATATCTGCTCTCCTCTTCTTTTCCCAGTTCTGCAGACACCTCGGAAGCATTAATATATCTCTTGTTTTGTGCCATAGAAAAATGCCGCGATGGAATCTGAGATTTTGTAACAGATCCCATCGCGGCAATTTTTTTACATTCTTTCCGGAGCGTCAAAGCCCAGAACATCGATACTGGTTTCCAGCACCTCTCTTACCAGATCCAGCAGCGCCAGATAAGAAGCTTTCCGTCCCTCGTCCTCTTCGCTCAGAATCTTGGTCTCATGATAAAAATGATTGAACTGATTTGCCAGTTCATAGACATATGCACAGATCTTGTGCGGCGCCTTTTCCTCAAATGCGCCTTCCATCATTCCGTTGAATGCAGCGGTGGAGAGCATCAGAGATTTTTCGCTCTCGCTGACCGGCGCAAGCATAACGCCTTTCTCCAGGGTTCCGCCCTCCTGCGCATACCGTCCCAGGATCGATTTGATGCGAACGATGGTATAAAGGATGTACGGTCCTGTATTTCCTTCAAAAGAAGTAAAGCGGTCGATATCAAACACATAATCTTTGGATGCCTGGTTGGACAGATCGCCATACTTCAGCGCAGAAAGACCGACGATTTTTGCAGTGCCTTCCGCTTCCTTATCCTTCACGCTACGGTTTTCCACAATCTTCCGGAACATCTCCTCATTGATATCGGAAATCAGACGTTCCAGACGCATCACACCGCCGTCGCGGGTCTTGAACGGTTTCCCGTCTTTTCCATTCATGGTTCCGAAACCGATGAAGGAAAGCCTGGTATCCTCATTCACCAGCTTGGTCTTGCGGGCACAGCGGAATACCTGGGTGAAATGAAGCTCCTGGCGTTTGTCAGCAAGATAGATCATCTCGTCCGGATGGTATTTTTCCATACGGTCCATGATTGTCGCCAGATCCGTTGTCGTATAGAGAGCGGCTCCGTCGGATTTCAGGATGATACACGGCGGGATTTCTTTCGTGTCACTCTCCTCTTTGATATCCACGATCAGTGCGCCCTGATCATAATACGCATAACCCTCTTCCTTCATGGCATCCGCCATTTTCGGGATAATGTCCTGAACGTCGGACTCGCCTTTCCAAAGATCAAATTCCACATTCAGATTGGTATAATTCTTTTTCAGATCGGCAACGGAGACATTCATGATGTGTTTCCAGAGTGCCCGGTATCCCCGTCTGCCCTGCTGCAGTTCAAATGTTGCCGTCAGGGCTCTTTCCTTATATTCCTCATCTTCCTTGGACCGTGCGCTTGCCGCCGGATAAATTTCTTCCAGTTCGCTGATGGTAAACGGAGCTTCCTGCGGATATTCACCCGTATAGCGCTCATCAAAATACGGCAGTTCCGGCTTGCGCTCGTGCAGTTCCGTAATGATCAGTCCCATCTGCAGACCCCAGTCTCCCAGATGTACGTCGCCGATCACATGGTGTCCCATAAAACGTCCCATTCTCTTGATGCTCTCGCCTATGATCGCAGAACGCAGATGTCCTACGTGGAGTGGTTTTGCAGCGTTTGCTCCGCCGTAATCCACGATAATGGTTTTTGGCTCTTTCGCCTTTTCCACGGACAGGTCTTTGTCCTTCTGCATCTCATTCAGATAAGAACTGAGCGCCTCCGGATTTACTTTCAGATTGATAAATCCCGGATTCACCGCTTCCGCTTCTCCGATCACTCCGCCTTTTTCCAGTGCTTCTACTACCGCTGTTGCAATCTGGATCGGCGCTTTCCGGTACTGTTTTGCCGCTGCCATCGCGCCGTTGCACTGAAATTCACATAAGTCCGGACGGTTGGAAACAGTAACCTTCGCATAGGACGGCTCATAGCCTGCCGTTTCGAATGCTTTTACCATTTCTTCCCCGATCTGTTCCAATAACTTTTTCATAAATCGCTCCTCACTTTTTACGCGTCTGCGCTTTTCGTTTCCCTGACTGCGCTTCTTGGCGTTCCTCTACTTTCTTTACGCATTCTTCGCGTACTCTTCCTCTTTGATCCCACTTTTCTCATAGCAGTACTGGATGATGTCCTTTCTTCGGATGATGCCGATAAATCTTCCTTCATCATCCACCACCGGAACAAAGTTCTGCTGCATGGAAAGCTCGATCAGATCTTCAATATTACAATTGATATTGACGGATTCATAAGCCCATCTTCTCGGAACCTGCCAGATCGGGATATCTTCCGCCGCATGCAGGCTCAGTGAATACTGTTCCTTGATGATACGGAGCAGATCCCCTTCCGTGACGGTTCCTATGTAATTGCCGCTGCGGTTCAGAATCGGAATCGCTGTATATTTGTGATGTTCCATTTTTTCAATGACCTGCCGAAGGGTGAAATCGTCGTAAATGTATGCCGTTTCACTTTTCGGCGTGATAAAAAATAAAATGTTCATGTTTTCCTCTTTCCTGACACATTTGCTGCGTCATCAAGGTAGATTTGGAAGTTTACTTCCAAACTTCTCTCCCAATACTTTTTTCTACGTCGGAGGCTTTTGAAACGGTACCCGCCTACCCGTTTCCGATGCTCCGGTACCCTTTTATTATACCATGACAAACAGGAAATATCTGTGAACGATTCTTACTTTTTTATAAATCTTTGCCGCCGCATTGTAGTATAAACGACTTTGTGAAAAATGTAAAGGTTTTTGCATAAATCAAGCCCATGGAAGCTGGCACGGCGGGCAACAATTCTGCCCGCCGTTATCTATCTGTACCGTGTCCACTGTCAAGTTTTCATCCGGTCCTCACCCGCTCTATTCTCTGCGAAGCGCGTCAATAGGATTCAGGTTTGCCGCCTTGATCGAAGGCAGAAGTCCGAAAATAATTCCGATCAGCATAGAAAATGCCACGGAAAAGACAATTGCGGGAACGCTGATCGCTACCGGGGTTTTGGACATCTGCGAGATGACTTTCGCCATCACGATTCCCGCTGCCACTCCGATCAGCCCGCCGATGCTGGTCAGCACCGCCGCCTCCGTCAGAAACTGTGCCAGAATCCTGCGTTTTCTTGCCCCGATCGCTTTTTTCAGTCCAATCTCACTGGTTCTCTCCGTGACGGATACCAGCATGATGTTCATAACACCGATTCCTCCGACCAGCAAAGAGATACTTGCGATCCAGATCAGCTGACTGTTGGTGCTCCGGCTGAGATCCTGGAGACTCTTGGCTCTTTCCAGCAGGTCTTCTGCCTTATAGCTGAGAGAATCCGTCGTATTGGTGATCGACTGATTCATAATCTCTGCAGCTTCTTTTCCGACGATGCTCATATCTTCCGTCGTCTTTGCCATTACCACCGCGTTTTCCGGCTCATCAAACTGATAAACAATCGGCCAGCAACTGTTTGGCAGAAAAACAGTCGCATAAGATTCCTGACTGTAAGTATTGTAATCATCCATGGACTGGATCACCGGCTGGAAGGAGTCAGATTTTTTCACAACTCCCACAACCGTAAACGGTTCTCCCTTGATTTCAATAATCTTTCCAAGCGGCTCTTCCTCCTGAAAAATCGACTGTGCCGCTGTATCATCCAGAAGAACCACTTTTCTCACCTGTTCAAAGTCACTTTCCAGAAACATTCGTCCCTGGTAAATCTGATACCCGCAGGTTTCCATATAATTCTGGTCGATTCCCAGAATCGTTCCTCCCTGAAGCGTGGTGTTTTCATAAGAAATGCCGTCCGCGTAGCTTCTCTCCTGATAAAAAGAAGCATTTTCCACCTGTTCCAGATCCATGATCTGCTGTTTCTGATCCTGGGAAAGCTGGTACACTCCGTTCGGAATACCTCCATCCATCCAGTAGGTACCTTCTCCCTGATACAGCTGGATCTTTACATTATTATTGCCCGCTCCAACGAGATTCTCCTTGATCTGTTCGTTTGTTCCCTTAATCGTGGAAACAATGGAGATGATCGAGGCGATTCCGATAATAATTCCAAGCATTGTCAGAAAGGAGCGCATTTTGTGGGACCAGATTCCCTGAAAGGACAGTCTAATATTTTCCAGCATGTTCTCCCCTCCTTAATAGTTGTACAGTTCAGACAGCGTACTCTCTTCCGTCTTTGTGCCTTCCAGCTCATTCTTGGAATACGGGAAAGCAATATAATCCTCCGCTGTCAAACCACTCTTGATCTCATATTGATTGCCATAGACGATCTTTCCGGTCTTCACCGGACGGCGTTCCAGCTTTCCATCCTCTCCGCGCACAAAGACATATTTCTGTCCGTTTTCTTCGCGGATAAACGCTTTGCTCAGATAAATCGCATTCTGCGCTGTTTCATCCGCTCCAACAGTCATGGAAATGCTGACGGATTCCAAATTCTGGAAGCCCTCCGCACCTTCATCGATCATTGCCGTAAACGGATAGTAAGAAGCCTGGGCGCCGCTGCTGTATACCATGTAGTTTTCTGCCGGATATGGAGAAACCTCCTTCACCGTAGCAGTAGCAAAAGCGCCGCTGGACCATGAACTTATCTGCAGCATGGTTCCCGGTGTCACCTGATCCAGAACCAGCTCGCTCACATATCCTCTCACATACAGTCCCTGCTGGCTGTCCACCTGAATGAAGGCGGAGCCGTCCTGGGACGGTTTTTCCGGATCTCCCACTTTTTTGATCACTCCGGCGATAGTAGCTTTTACTGTCTGGTCTTCCAGTGCTTTTTTTGCATTTTTGATCTTCAAAGCCGTTTCTTTTTGGTTCAGCTCCAAGTCCCGGATTTCCTTCTCTTTGTCCGAAATGGCTTTTTTCAGTTCTTCTTTCGTATAGCTTTCCTTCACTTCTGACAGATTTACTTCCAAATTGCTGCTGTCGGATTTCTGTCCGTTATTGGAACTTCCACTGCCGGAAGCCACAAGGATCCAGCTGCCGGAACCAGTCGAAATATCTGTGCTTCCGCCGGCTGCCGCTGCAGTAACGGTATGTAATGTTCTGCCGGAAGCTGTTTTTTGTGCAGATGTGCTGCCCTGTTCCGCTCCCTCAGAACCAGGAACGGCTGCTGCTCCCTCTGTCGGAGCTGGGGTTTCCGTCGGTGTCTGTGTTTCTGTCGGTGTCGGCTGCGCTGTGGTCTCCACCGTCGGTTCCGGAGTTGCTGTTGGAGTTGTTGTTGGCACTTCTGTTGGGGTTTGCGTTGCCGTTGGTTCCAGCGTTGCTGTCGGAGTTGCCGTCGATTCCGAAGCTGGAACCGTAATTTGTCCTTCTGCAGGCTCCGATCCAGGTGTTTCTGTTGAAGTTGATTCTGCTGGTGACGGCGTCTGTTCTTCTGGAGGTAGCGGTTCTATTGGCGGAGGTGTCTGTTCTTCTGGTGGTGTCGGTGTTTCCGTTGGGGTTGATGCCGGTTCTTCTGGCTGTGTCGGATCAGGTATTTGCTCCTGCTCTTCCCGTTCAACAGTCAAACATGCTGTGGCTACCGCTTTGGATGTTCCATATTCATTTGCCGCCGTTACCTGCACCATGTAGATTCCCTGATCTTTTTCCGTCGCCGCTTCCAGCTTCAGCACAGTCTTTCCTTCATTTTCTGTGAGTTCAATCCACTGTTCTGTATCTCCGGTGTTTTCGCCGGACCCGTTTTCCTGTCCTTCTTGCTGGCTGCCCTGCTCCGCGGAACTGTTCTGTCCTTCCTGCTGTCCACCCTGCTCCGCGGAACCGTTCTGTTCCTCCTGATCGGTCTGGCTCAGCGCTTTACGGAACCACTGATAGCGATAGGATACTCCCTCTTCCTGGCGGACTTTCACTTTCAGCTCCGCAGCCTGGCCCACAGTTGTATCAATGCTGGACAAAGGTTTTTCAAACAGAATCTCCGGCCGTCCATCTTCCTGATTTCCCATCTGGAATACGGTACGGTATTCAGCATCATATGGCTCCTGTATCAAAGATCCGTCCTGCTCCCATACCGTCTGCAGCTTTCCGGACGCCTTGTTCCCCTCCCGGATCTCCAGGCGGAACCAGGAACTCTTTCTTCCTTCCTGTCCATCCTCCGGAACTTCGTCTGACTGGAAACCGGCCATCTGATTGAAAAATTCTCCGGTGATCACGGTACCTGGCTGGCAGAGGAATACCAGCGGATCGCTCTGCTCTCCGGTTCCTTTGTATGCCTTCGCATCCTCTTTCAGGGGATTCTCATTTCCATCATACACAATCGCATCATCATAAGAAGGCTCCGGAGTCGGTGTGGGTTCTGGATCCGGGTCTTCCGGGTTGTCTGTTCCCGGATTGTCCGGATTATCCGTTCCTGGATCTTCTGGATTCTCACTTCCTGGATCGTCCGGATTCTCGCTTCCTGGATCTTCTGTACCCGGATCTTCTACTCCAGGATCCTCTATCCCCGGATCCTCCATGCCCGGATCTTCGATCCCCGGAAAATCAGGGAAAAACGGATCATCTAATCCCGGATCATCCAGCGATGGCTGGAGCGGATCCTCGGATATCGGTTTGGTCTTTTTCAGCTGTTTCAGCTGCTTTTTCGCCTGATCCAGCTTCAGCTCGTTTTGTTTCTGATCCAGTTCCATGGTCTCAAGTTCCAGTTCTTTGGCAGTCGTATCATAAGTCATCAATACGTCGCCTTCCTTGACCGTATCTCCCTCTTTTACCAAAACTTCTTTTACTTTCTGTTCTGTGGACAAATAAACATTCTGGGAGGCATCCGAGGTAATCATTCCGTCGAGGGTCATATTGTCGCCCCAGTAGCCGCTGCTCAGTTCATTAACTGCGTAAACCATCGTCACCGGCCGGTTCATCGAACGAAAACCGTAGTAACCGCCGATGCTGCCTCCGGCAACAGCAACCGCGAGAAGGACCGCAACAATCACATTCCGTTTTTTCATTCTGCCTCCGCCTCCTTTGACTTCAATCTTCCATCCCTGATTTCCACGATCCGTTCCGCAAAAGAAGCAATCCCCGGATCATGAGTGATCATCAGGATACTCACGCCTTCTTTGTGAAGGCTTTCAAACAATTCCATCACCTGTTCCCCCGATCGGGAATCCAGCGCTCCGGTCGGTTCATCCGCCAGAAGAATCCGCGGATGATTTACAATGGCCCTGGCAATGGCAACACGCTGCTTCTGTCCTCCGGACAGCTGATTTGGCTTAAAGTTCATCCTGTCTTCCAGACCGACGCGTTCCAGCGCAGCAGCCGCGCGTTCTCTCCGTTCTTTTTTCGCAACACCCGCGTAACAAAGAGGAAGCGCCACGTTATCCAGCGCCGACTGCCGGGGGAGAAGCTGAAAGCTCTGAAAAACAAACCCGATCTTTTTCAGACGGATATCCGACATCTGATTGTCAGAACATTTGCTGATATCTTTTCCATCCAGAAAAAACTTTCCGCTGGTTGCCTGATCCAGGCAGCCCACGATATTCATCAGTGTGGTCTTCCCCGATCCGGACGGTCCCATGATCGCAACGTATTCCCCTTCTTCCATGGAAAAATCAATATTCCGCAGAACGGGAACTGTCATCTTTCCCTGCAGATAATCTTTGCAAATATCATTCATCTGAAGAATCATGGCGCCGCCACCTCACTTCCCGTTTCTGCTCCTTCTGAAGTTTCCATTTCTCCGTCTGCCTCCGTACCCTCTGCTCCGGTGCTCTCTTCCACCATCGTATCTTCCGTTCCGGCACCTTCTTCCGTCATCATCTCTTCCGTTCCCGTGCCTTCCTGTACCATCATTTCTTCCGTTCCCGTGCCTTCTTCCATCATCATATCTTCTGCCCCGGCGCCGTCAGACTGCGGGTTGCTCTGTCCCATGCTGCCGTCTTCGCTGATCACTGTGGTCATACCTTCTTCCAGTCCTTCCTCCGGGAAAGTGATCGCATCTTCCTTTGTCAGACCGCTCTTAATCTGGTATTCCAGCATATTTTCATCATATTCACCCAATTCCACCGAGCGCTTCTCCAGACGGTTCTTTCCATTATCTGCCCATACATACGGATCCGTATCAATGTCATTGATAAAGTATTCCGGAAGCCACAACCCTTTCTTCGGTTCCGCGCTCTGTCCATTGTCCGGTTCTATATAAACATGCTGTCCCAGCATCAGTCCATCATTGACAGCCAGTTCCACGTAAAACGGATAATTGCTGGACTGGGTAGCGCTGCCGTCGGAGCTCACCATACCATAGGAATTTCCGGCCGCCTGAGCATTTTCCATGTCGATCTTGCTGACCGTTCCATTCCAGGTCTTTTCCGCATCCGCTCTGGAATGTACGATTACGTTCATACCCTCCGAAATCGTTCCCATATTCTGCTCATTGATAGTACCCTTTACCTGGAACGTTCCGGTTTCCAGAACTGTAATAAACGAATTGTCGGAAGTTCCTCCGTAATTGACCATAGATTCCCCCGTATTGACCGCCTGTACAACACCTGCAATCTCACTGACCACTGTGGCGTTGATGATGTCGCTTTCCAGCCCTTCGATCTCAGACTGCTTGCTCTTGACCTCATATTCCTTTTTTTTCAGATCCAGCTCTGCCTGCTGGATGTCCAGCGTCAGGCTTGCCTGCTGATCCTTCGGTGCAGACTTCTTTTCCTTCTCAAGCTGCGAAATACTGTCCCGCATACTGGAGATCTCATTCTGTCCACGCTCCAGGTCAAGCCGTGCCTGCTCCAGATTCGCCTGGAACTGGTCAGTATCGTAAGAGAACAGCGGAGTTCCCTGCTGAACCTCCTGGCCGACCTCCACATACACTTCCTTTACTGTTTTCTCCGCATTTTTCTCCACCTTCCAGGTATTCTTTGACTCCACAACGCCCGCAAACCGATTCTGCAGACCGTTTCCCTGGGAGATTCCGGTAAGCTGAGCCACCGTATTCACGTAAACCACCGACTCATCCTCCGGCGCTGCATTATCCCTCAGAAAATACCACAGCAGCCCTCCGCCTGCCACAACGACAGCCAGAACTGCACATACAACTGCAATCGTTTTTTTCTTCATGCCTTAACCCTCCACATTTTCTCCGGAGTGCTTTTGCCCTCTCCGGACAGCTTTGTAACTTTTTTTCCTGCCGCCTTGCACTGCGCGTGACAGCAGTCTGTTTTTTCTATCTTATCACACTTCGAAACCTCATGTGTTACTTTTTCCTTACCATTCATTAAAAATCAGAACATAGATTTTGTATCCGGACTATGATAAAATTGTCTCAAAACAAAGAATATCTGCAGACAAAGAGAACACTGAACTGCACGTTCCGGCAGAAAGAAAGGTCAGCATTATGAAAAAAAGAATCCTTATCGTCGAAGACGATGTTACCATACAGGCACAACTGAAAACACTTTTAACAGGAAACGGCTACGAAACTGCTGTGGTCACGGATTTTTCAAAGACCATCGAACAGGTAAAAACCCTGAATCCGCACCTGGTCCTTTTGGATATCCGACTGCCTGGAAACAGCGGCTTTGAAATCTGTTCCCAAATCCGCGCCTTTTCCGATATGCCCATCGTATTCGTAACGAGCAGCACGACAGACATGGACGAATTAAACAGTATCATGCTTGCGGGGACGCTTTTCTTTCAAAGCCCTATAACCCGGCGATCTTGCTTGCCAAAATTGCCGCATTGCTGCGGCGGGCATATGCTTCCGGGCAGACAGAAGTATTTACCTGGAACGGAGCCGCCCTGCATCTGGAAAGCAGTCAGATTGAATACCAGGGACAGAAAGCGGAATTAACGAAAAACGAACTGAAAATCCTTTATTACCTTTTCAAGAATGCCGGAAAAATCTGTTCCCGGAACGATATTGTGGATTTTCTCTGGGATAATCAGCTTTATGTGGATGATAATACCCTCAGCGTAAATATTACCCGCATCCGTGAGAAACTGGCAGCGATCGGCCTGACAGATTTTATCCGGACGAAGCACAGACAGGGGTATACCATATGAGTGGAAAGCAGTATCTGAAAAATCAGCTTCCCGTTCTTTTGATCCATCTTTTGGGTATGCTTGCCCTTTCCCTGTTTTTGATGGCGAACGGCAATTCCATACAGACCGTGCTTTTTGTTCTGATCGTCTGGGTGATGGTCGTAACGCTATGACTGACCGTCTTTTATTTCAGACGGAAAAAGTATCTGAACAGACTGTTGGATCTGACGAAACAGCTGGAGGAACGGTATCTGATCGCTGAGATCATACTGTAATGTGACAATCACGGTAGACACCATGGACACTTCTGTCTATACCGATGAAAAATGGGTGCGTTTCATTTTAGACCAGATGATCAGCAATGCGGTAAAATACCGTACGGCACAGCCAACTTTGCATTTCTCTGCCACCGCGAAAGACGACCAGGTCATTCTGTCTGTGGAAGACAACGGAATCGGCATCCCGCAAAGCGACCTTTCCCGCATTTTTGAAAAAGGTTTTACGGGACAGAATGGGCGGACCGTCCAAAGCTCCACCGGGATCGGTCTGTACCTTTGCAGGCGGCTCTGCGACAAGCTGGGAATCGGACTGTCTGTTTCTTCCGAAGGAAAAGGAACAACCTTCTCTCTTTCCTTTCACACCAACGATTTTATTGCCGGGGTGCAGGGCTGATACGCTCTGCACTTCTTACGTTTTTGTAAGAACTGTGTAAGAAAACCTGATACAAAACGTCTTGCATGCCAGATACAATAAAAGCAGAAAAGACACTTCCTATGGGAAAAGCTACGAATTGTCATGGACACTTTTTCCGGATACGGTCTTTCTGACTGTCTGCTTTTTTGTTTTCAGTTTTCTCATTGTAGGAATCTTTCATACCCGCGCCATCCGGAAAACAAAAATCATAGATATGCTTGCCGCTGACAGAAAAAATGAGCCCGAACTGAAAAAGAGCCGCTGGATCCGGGTTATTGTAATACTTTTTGAAATGTTCACCGTATGGAGGCTGGTTGTGGGAATACAGAAAATCGTTTTTTACTACGATATTCGTCTTGCATTTCCTGTCCAAACTGAACACGACAAGCAAGACCATGTCGCTGATCAGCGTGACTCTGGTGCTTGCGATCTGTATGTTCATTGCCGCGCCGATTCTTGTGGGCTGGGCTTCCGGGTATCTGGATGTGCGCTCGATGTACGATATACAGATTTTTTCACGCTACAATGACGTGTACGAAGAAGAAAATCTTCCCCTTGATGATTACGGGATCGTAACAGATTTTCTCGCCGAACACGGAATCCAAACCGATCACGACTGTACGTTCAGCCTGTATCTGCCAGGCAGAGAGGATTTCCACAGAAGAACGAAATATGATTTTCCTGTTGCGGCAATCTCTCTCAGCGATTACAATAGAATCCGGGAAATGTTGGGATACCAGCCGATCGCTTTATCGGACAATGAATTTACGACACATTGGAAATCCATTGCAACAGATGAGGAGCAGCGCAGTTTTCTGAAGGAGCATCCCAGCGTCATGACAGATGCAGGGGAACTGAACCTGACTGAACAGTCTTACTACGAGGAAGCAATCGGAGAAACCGCCTACAATTCCTACACGAACGTCCTCTATGTGTTCCCGGATCATGTCTGTGAACAGCTGCTTCCGGTGATCCGGAACCGCTATATTACAACAGCGGAAACGATCTCTTACGAGAACGCCCGTGAATTGGAACGCATTTTTTCCGAAGAATATCCGGAGACCGCAGATACCGGCGTCAGCTATTCCATCCGTCTGAGTACCCTGCAGATCAACAGCACCAAGGCAAACAACTTTATCTTACAGGCCGCTATGCTTTATGGAGCTGTCGTATTGATGGTAATCTGCCTTACGATCTTGTCCCTGCAGCAGCTTTTGGACGCAGACCAGTATCACTATCGCTTTTCCGTACTCCGGAAACTGGGCGTCGAAGAACCGCGGATCGGAAAGCTGATCCTGAAACAATTAGGCGTCTGGTTTGGACTTCCGATTGTCGTGGCAGTGATCGTCTCCACGGTTGTCATTGTTTATTTTGTTCAGACCATATCTGCGGAGATTTCGGCATATATCGGATTTGGTACATTGATGCTGCAGTCAGGCATAACAGTGGGAATTCTGGCGCTGCTGTTGATCTGCTATTTTCTATGCACATGGATACTCTTTCGGCGTTCTGTTGCCCCATAATCCTTTGCCTGTAACAGAAAACATATGACAGAGCGCGTCTGAAAATTCATTTCCTCGGTTTTCAGATACGCTCCGGAGAAACGAGGTGAATTTTATTGGATCTTTTTTTCTACTACCTAATCGCAGTCAACGTACTGGGCTTTTCGCTGTTCGGTATCGACAAATCCCGGGCACGCCGCCACACATGGCGGATTCCGGAAAAGACACTGTTCGCGGTGGCGCTCCTTGGCGGAAGCATCGGCTGTCTCGCCGGCATGTATACTTTCCGTCATAAAACGAAGCATCCTTCCTTCACCATTGGTCTTCCGCTGATCCTTGCTCTCCAGTGCTTTCTTGCCTACTGGATAAGCATACAGTAAAGAGAAACTTTTTATAAAAAAAATAAGGTGTTCGCCCTGTCCCTGCCGATATATGTATATACCGGCGGACAGAGCGGACACCTTATCTTATTTTAGATCAGCTCTTCTTTTCTTAGCTTATCTTAGCTTTTCCTTTACTCTTCACTGCTGCTCTCGCGCTCAATCTCAAGTCCCAGTTCTTCCAGCTGTGCCGGGTCTACCGGACTTGGCGCTTCGGTCATCAGGCAGGAAGCGTCTTTTACTTTCGGGAATGCGATAACGTCGCGGATGTTGTCAATCTTCGCCATCTCCATAACAAGACGATCCAGACCATAAGCAAGTCCTGCGTGCGGCGGCACACCGTATTTGAATGCCTCCAGCAGGAAGCCGAACTGGCTGTTTGCCTGTTCTTTGGTGAATCCCAGCATCTCAAACATTTTTTCCTGAATGTCGTTCTGATGGATTCTGACGCTTCCGCCTCCGATCTCACTTCCGTTCAGGACGATATCATAAGCTTTCGCGCGGACTGCGCCCGGATCGGTATCCAGAAGCGGAATATCCTCATCCATCGGCATTGTGAATGGATGATGCATCGCGGTAAATCTGTTTTCCTCCTCAGACCACTCCAGCAGCGGGAACTCTGTGATCCAGACAAAACGATACTCGTTCTTGTCGATCAGATCCATCTGCTCCGCCAGTTCCAGACGCAGCGCGCCCAGAACGTTCCAAACCAGTTTATCTTTGTCGGCTGCAAACAGAAGCAGGTCGCCTGCCTGTCCGTCCATCGCCTCAACCAGCGCTTTCATCTGCTCTTCCGTCATGAACTTGGCAAAGGAAGATTTGCAGGTGCCATCCTCCTGGATTGCGATATAAGCCAGGCCTTTCGCTCCGTATCCCTTTGCAAATTCTACCAGCTTGTCGATCTTCTTGCGCGGCATGCTTCCCTGGCCTTTCGCATTGATACCGCGAACAGAACCGCCGGCTTCCAGAGCATTTTTGAAGACTGCAAATTCGGAATCCCTGACAACGTCAGAAACATTGACCAGTTCCATGCCAAAACGAAGATCCGGTTTGTCGGAACCGAAACGGTCCATGGCCTCCTGCCAGGTCATTCTCTGGATCGGCAGGGACACTTCCACGCCGAGAACCTCATGGAACAGATACGCCAGCAGACGCTCATTGACATCGATCACGTCTTCCACGTCCACAAATGACAGCTCCATATCGATCTGTGTGAATTCCGGCTGACGGTCGGCGCGCAGATCCTCATCGCGGAAACATCTTGCAATCTGCATATATCGGTCATAACCGGAGCACATCAGCAGCTGTTTGAAAAGCTGCGGAGACTGAGGCAGCGCGTAAAAGCTGCCCGGATGAACACGGCTTGGCACCAGATAATCTCTCGCGCCTTCCGGTGTGGATTTTGTCAGCATCGGAGTTTCAATCTCCAGGAACCCTTCGTTTGCCAGGAACTGGCGGGTCAGCATCGCCACCTTGGAACGCAGGATCAGGTTTCTCTGAAGATCCGGACGCCGCAGATCCAGAGAACGGTATTTCAGACGCAGTTCTTCCTTTGTTTTGGAGTTTTCCTCGATCGGGAACGGCGGCGTCTCGGACTCGGAAAGGATTCTCAGATCCTCGCCCACAACTTCCAGCGCGCCAGTTGCCAGATT
>PPYF01660360.1_pt1 | contig 37659 bp, 54 predicted proteins | sample 1559871 | NCBI WGS metagenome assembly PPYF01 (sample SAMN08240021, study PRJNA423297) | Human gut metagenome, whole genome shotgun sequencing project.
TGATTGAAATGAAGGATAGCAAAACGCTCTATAATTTCCATAAAATAACGATGGATTTACTAGTAACTTTAACCTTGCTTATCAAGGCGCGTGCTATGGCTTTCTGCTGATCGTAATCAAGCGTGAAGATGTCCTTGGTGTCAAGCACCCGTCTAATATCTTTCTTTCGCTCTACAGCTTTGAGAGAGGTGTCAGCGTCTAGCTCTTTTTCAAGTGCTGTTCTTTCTGCCATGAAGTCGCTTGACCTCTTTTGTAATTCTTCCAGTGAAATCCGGTCATCAATATACAAGTCATTAAGCCTGCTAATTTTAGCGGTTAGATTATCAATCTGTTTCTGGTAGCTGTCCCGGTCTATCGTCTCTTTGTCAGTGTTTGAAAATAGCTTGTCGATATAATCTGAATCAGTTTGTAGTTTGCTGATTTCAGTTAGGACGAAGTGCTCTATATCGTCTTTGAAATAAAACCCAGAATCACACTTTTCATTGTTGTTGTAAACAGTCACGCCCTTGGTCTTCCTTGGGTGTCGCTGCTTACACTCATATTTGACTAAGCGCGTGCCGTCTTTTCGTTTCATGCCTAGCTTGATAGCAAGAGGGGCTGAACAGTAACCGCATTGAGCTATACCAGAAAGCATGTATTTAGCTTGAAATGGCCTTGGATTGAAACGCTGGGCGGCTGTCCTTTGTCTTGTTTTGATTTCCTCTTGCGTCTTGTTAAAGTCGTCCTCTGATATGATAGGCTCATGAGTGCCGGGGAATATCTGCCCTTTAAACTGATTGTATCCACAATATACCGGGTTTGAGAGGATAACCCGCACCGTTCTATAGTTCCACTCTTTATCTTGCCCATATTGCTCATTGAGGGCGTCTCTGAGCTTGGTTATCGACATACCTGATAAATACCATTTGAACATTTTTCGGACGATTAAAGCTTGATATGGATTGATTGATAGCGTGCCGGTCTCTTTGACATAGTCGTAGCCGTAGGAAGTCTTTGACCACTGCATGGCCTTGCCGGACTTTGCCCGTCCAAGTTTGCCTAGCTGCATACGCTCCTTGATTTGTTCTCTTTCTAGCTGGGCAAACACACTGAGGAGCCCGATCATTGCCTTACCGAATGGCGTTGAGGTGTCAAAGTTTTCGAGCAAGCTGACAAATTCTATATCATTCTCCAGAAAGACATCTTCAATCAGATAGAGTGTATCTTTCTGACTGCGGCTCAAACGGTCTAGCTTATACACTAGAACAGTATCAAACAGTTTTCTCTTTGCATCCCTTATTAACTGCTCTAGGGCAGGGCGTTCCGTGTTAGACCCAGAGAAACCGCCGTCTGTGTATATCTCATAAACATTCCAGTCCTTAATCTCACAGTAGCTTGTCAACTTTGCCTTTTGCTCGTCGATAGAATAGCCTTCATCAACTTGCGATGTGGTCGATACTCGGACATAGATAGCGACTTTATGTGTTGCCATTGTGTTTGTACCTCGTTTTTGATAAAATGGGTACAGAAAAAGACTTGTAAGACTGCTCTCAGTTTACACGATTTTTTCTGTGATGCTTGCTCTACACTCGAAGTTTGGCGACGGTGAGTGTAGGGCTTTTTTTATTGTGATAATAATTTAGCTTTCTGTGCTTGAAATTCTTCCTCAGTGAGTACGCCGTTATCAACTAATGATTTCAGCTTAATCAATTCGTCAGCAATTAAATTCTGTGATAGCGGTTGACTGCTCTGACTAACCTCTATCTGTGGTCTATATAGACTTTGTTTGTATGCTTCGGATGCACGTTTAATCTTGTCAGATAGGACTGGGACAGCAATCTTCGGGATGTTCTTGATATGTGCCCAAGATACCCCGTTCATCACCGAGATTTCACCTAAGAGAACCCCACTTTTAGACGATACCCCATTGACCATATCAAGAGGGATTTCAGAAGTCTGGACGCCGTAAATCATGCCTTTGTCAACAAACATAATGCGTTTTTGAGTTAAAACGATTAAGACAGTGTTGCCGTCATAAAATCCAGATGCGGCATATTGTATCACCTCGTCGTCTGATAGTAATTGCGGTAGGTAGTTAACCTCTTTTCGAGTGCCAAACATCTTAGGGACGCCGGCTTGCATTAATTGAGTTTGAACTGTTAATAAATTCATGACATTACCTCATCATTTTTAGATATTCATTTTTTACAAACGTCTCATCACAAATCGTGGTGAGATTATATTTTTCCATGAAGTGTAAGTAATTGAAATCGTCCAGATTTTCATTTTTCAACAATTCATGAATCATATTTCTATTGGCTTGAGCCTCGTACTTTTCTCGCAGACGCTCGTAGTGTTTAGAGTTGTGTTCTAAGTGCCCTAATTCATGCAGAATGACCTTCAAACGTATTTCTGGGGGTAAATCCCCGTTGATGTAAACCACACGGTTAACAGGGTCTAGAAATCCATCTCGTGGCCACTGGCTAGAATCGAACTCACAAAGAGACACGTTGAACTGCTCAAGCAATTCACTTTCAGTCATAGCACCTCACTTTTCCTTGCTGCTCATATATCCCGCAATGATGCCACGGATGGCACGTTTATCATCATCCGTCAACGGTTTCCCGTCGAACATCATTGCATTAGCTATGATTTCGTCAATGTCGTGGGCGTTGGTTGGTTGCGGTTGTTCTTTCGTCATAGGGACATCGTACCCCATGAGCCATGCTTCAGATACCCCCAACGTTCTAGCAAGCAGCACCAACTTTTCTTGGTCTGGTGTTGATTTCCCATTGATATATTGAGACAAAGCACTCTTTCCAAGTTTAACGCCAAGTTCTTTTTGATGTACTTTCGAAAGGGAAATTACGTCAACTTGTTTTAAATTTCGTTCGCTCATAACTTGTCGCAAACGTGAAGCAGTAGTATTTTTCATATTTTTTTCCTTTTCCTTTATGGCTTTATTATATAGTAGAAAATAAAAAAGTTCAAGAAAAATCGGAAAAAAGTTCAAAAAATTGAACAAAAACTGTTGACAAATAAAAAGATAAAGATTAAAATAAAACCATAAAGTTCAAGAGATTGAACTTAGAAAGGAGAACTCAATGAGATTTGACTATGCTAAATTAAAAGGTCGTATCAAAGAAAAATACGGAACGCAAGAAAATTTCGCAGAAGCCATCGGCATAACTCCAACAACGATTTCGTTTAAAATCAACGGGAAAGCAAAGTGGCAACAAGACGAAATTGTGAAAGCGGCTAAATTATTAGAAATCTCAAAAAAAGAGATTGTTGAATATTTTTTTAACTATGAAGTTCAAGAACTTGAACTAAATAATTAAAATTATGAAAGGGGCAAAAAATGAATCACATCCACGATTTTATCGAGTTCATGCAAAAAGGCCGTCCAATCCCAGAGTGGGACTTTACGACCTATATGTTTTTTACATTCTCAATGCTTGTCGGAGTTCTCATCTTGCTGCCTGTTCGCTTTGAGCGTTCGTTTGGAAAGCGACCAGAAAGCACCGAAGATAGGGACGCTAACAAAGGACATTAAATTTCCAAATTGAGTATCAGACAGGACAATCAAGCAGTTTCTCAAAACGAGGATTCCAAAGATAGGCAAAGTGACGACAAAGCTATAAGTTATATCACCGTCTTTTTCAAGCTTAAAAAAGAGTAGGATGTCATGGATATAGCTTAACGCTAACATCGAAATGAATAAAGCGATACCAATCACTAGGCATAGATACGTCCAATTGATGTCGGCCAGCCTAGTCAAGGCTGAATGGCTATCTGGTGTTATACAGTGGAATTCAATGTACAGCAACCCAACGAACATCAGAAAAGCAGATATTTCAGATTTATTCTTCATGTCAAAACCTCGTTTTTATTAACTATTATATCAAAGAAAGGAAACACTATGAATGAAATTTTCAACTTCCACGGACAAGATGTCCGAACAGTAACTATTAACAATGAGCCTTACTTTGTAGGTAAGGATGTGGCTGGGATTTTGGGGTACCAAAATGGTAGTCGAGATGTCAATAGACACGTAGATGAAGAAGATAAGCTGAAGTACCGTTTCGGTACCTCAGGTCAAGACAGAGAGATGATTGTCATCAATGAGTCTGGTTTATACTCCCTAATTTTGTCAAGCAAACTACCACAAGCCAAGGAGTTTAAACGTTGGGTCACATCAGAGGTTTTGCCAACCATACGCAAACATGGCATGTATGCTACAGACCAACTACTTAATGATCCTGACCTTGCCATTGCAGCCTTTCAAGCTCTTAAAGACGAACGAGCTAAAGTGGTGAAACTAGAGGCTGAGTTGGCCTTGGCGCAAGAGCAAGCACGCTACTTCGACATCATTTTAGAAAGTAAAGGGGCGGTGCGTGTTACCCAGATTGCGGCAGATTACGGCATGAGTGCCAAGAAATTCAATGCAACCCTGCATGATCTAGGTGTTCAGCACAAGGTCAACAGTCAATGGATTTTGTATAAGAAACACATGGGTAAGGGTTATGTCGATAGTTCGACATTTGATTACAAGGATAAGAACGGTCAAGCTCAAGTCAATATGACAACGACTTGGACACAAAAAGGGCGCCTGTTCTTGTATGAATTGCTAAAAGTTAACGGCATCCTGCCAATCATCGAACAAGACGATTGAGGATGTCACCTTGACGGCACTAGTGAGCTAGCGGGGGCAACAATTCAGTTGTAGCGTAAGCAATACCATTAGCGACGATTTGATTTATAAGAACTCCTAAATATAAATATCAAAAAGTCCTCGCTAGTTCTCTAGTGTCGTCAAGACAACAAAAAAGGCTGACCCCTGCCAGAGTCAGCCGCTAAGATATTGAAATCAAGGTAATTATATCATGGAAAAACGAAAATGGGAACCGGTCATAATCAACATTATGGCAGACGGTTCCAGAGTTGATGATCTAACTAAGTACACGATACCGGCAGGGCATAGCTACTACGATATCATGGCAAGCATATACAAGAAGGGAGCGTAACTGAATGAAGTATATCTTTCACTAATGCGGAAGAAAACTACACAAAAATGAATAACAAGTTCTTACAAGACACTAGCTTGAGCTTGCAAGCTAAAGGCTTACTAGCTGAAATCTTGATAAATAAAAGCGACTGGCGGGTTTATCTGTCAGAACTTGAAAAGAGGTCAACCAACGGGAAAGGCTCGCACCGTACAGCGTTTGAAGAATTGAAACGCAAACGCTATGTAGTGGTATTTCGTAAAAGCAAGGGCTATAAAAAAGGTTTTGAAATAATTGTCTGTGCATCAGACATACCAATGACAGACGATTTTATAGAATACCTTGATAAAAAGTTATCCACAGAGTTATCCACAGGTAGCCTTAAAAATTCATAAGTTCGATAATTGGAATTTCCAATTAATCAAACGATGATAATTCATAAGATGAAAAATTCATAGTATGAAAAAATCAAACGATGATAATTCATAGGATGAAAAATCGGACACTAACAATAACTAATATATAAACAATAACTAATATATAACAATATGGTGCTACGCACACTAACCAACAACAATATGGTGCTACGCACACTAACTGATAATAATAACTAATAGATAACTATACAGTAATCATAGTTAGAAGAATAAGAGAGGTAAAAAAACATGAAAAAACTATTTAGCTGGCTATGGAGCAAGAAGCAACAAGAACCAGAATATTTCTTTGAGCCAGTATGGACACCATACGAGGAAAACGAACGCAAGTATGAAGCACGCCAAAAACGTGAGCGTGAGCTATTAGCAAAATACGGAAACCGATAACATTACCATCTTCAATCCGTAGCCACGGCTCACCGTGGAGTGTAACTTATACCTTTCCCCAAAAAAATCTTTACTAAATTACTTTTTTCCTAATTTTCCCATTCATAAGTCTAATAAAACATTGAAACATGACACGGTGGGCGATGGGTGCGGATTGAAGCACTAAAAAAAGCATGGGTTAGGGCCCATGCAAGAAATAACATCTATACAAGGAGTATACCATGAAAACACTCAACACTCAAACAGTAGCTAAACCAAGCTATGTAAAAACTAAAGCCTTCGGGCTTTGTGGCACGCTCGCACTTGCTACAGCTCTATTGATTGGAGCTGGCACAGTATCAGCGGACGAAAACGCCGCACCAGTGGTGGACGCTCAACCAGCAGTGTCTAATGTTTATACCGCTGACAATTCTGGGAATATCACTGTGACACCGTCTGAAACAGTGGTACCGACAGAAACGCCGGTAGCAACTACAGAAGTAGCTACACCAGCGCCAGTGACAGAAGCACCTACAAGTGTCGCCAAAGAGGGTGACACTATCACAGTGACAAACCCTGACGTGCAAGTGGATTTCCCTAATGGTACTGGCAAATATAGCCCATTTGAAGTTGAGTACAAAGATATCAACTTCCCAGACGACATGGCAATTAACGAGGGTGACAAGGTTACTTTTGACTTGCCTCAAGAAGTGAAATTCCAAACTTCTTACGAGTTTGATGTACATAACCCTGAAAAAGCAGTAGTAGGTAAAGCTACAGCGGATGCCAACACTAACAAAGTAACTACTGTATTCAACGACTATTTCAAAACTCACCCTCTAAATAAGAGCATGAGTCTCAAACTTGATGCAAGTTGGACTGACAAAGTAGTTTCAGGCAAGCCTGTAACAGCCAATTTTAATGGTACTTTGGTAACAACTAACATTGGTAGTGAACAAGTAATTGGCAAAGATGAATTGATTGCAAAGTGGGGTTCGCAAGACAAAGATGATCCTACAGTAATCAATTGGACAGCTCGTGTAAACTATGCAAAACGTGTTCTAAACTATGTGACTATCATTGATGAAATGTCTGAGAACCAAAAACTTGTTGATAACTTCTTTGAAGTAAAGAATATTGAAAGTGTTGATCCTTGGATTGATAAAGGTGATGCTATGGACTTAGTTAAGTCTATCAGTAAATCTGATCATGGCTTCACTATCAAAATGGATCGCTTGGATCACATGATCTATGTAAACTATAAGACTAAACTTGTAAATGCTGTTAAGGACTCAACTAATCCTACTAACAAGATTGAACTGAAAGCTGAATCAGACGGTGCTGTTTCATATATGAAAATTCAGCTTGTAGGCGGACGTGGAGATGCGTCTGGTGAAAATAAGCCAGAGCCAACGTTTGAAATTCCACACGACGCCCCTAAAGTTGACATTCCAGAATTTGAGGGCGGCATCCCCGGTATTCCAGAGGTGCGAGAATTGCCAGAGTATACAGAGCCTATCGGAACAGTGCCAAATGAAGCACCAGTGCATGACAAGCCAGAATTCCAAGGTGGCATTCCGGGTATTCCAGAAGTTCGTGAGCTCCCACCGTTTGAAGGTGGTGTGGTGCCAAACGATGCCCCTATCTTGGACTTGCCAGAGCTTGAAATTCCAGAGGAACCAACTAAGCCAACGCCAGAAAAACCTAGCACGCCAGAAAAAGCCTCTAAAACGAGCGCAGAGCGTTCCAATGGCGAAATGGCACAATCTGCCACAGTATCTTATAACCTCGCACCAGTGAGCAAAGAGACACCTAAAACAGCCGTTTACGGTGGTACTCTACCACATACTGGTGAAAAAGAGGGTATCATGTCAACTCTTGGTCTAGCAGTTATCGCTGTTGGTATCGCAGGTTTTACATTGAGCTTTAAAAAATACAACGAGGGTGAGGAAGAATAATCATGAAAGAAAACAATAAACTAGTCGTATTTTACAGTGCTAAAAAAGATGCGTTTCTTAGGAAATACAAAGACAGAGGCAGTCTAGCATTCGAAGCGAGCTTCAGTGAAGATTTAAACAACGCTCTATCTATGCCGCTTGAACCATACGAAAAACAAAAAGACGAACTCGACAAACTTGCTGAAGTGTTTGGCTGCGAAGTGCTTATCGTAGAAGCCGAATACAATGTAACTAAACTTGACGGCTCGGACTTCGAACGCACAGAACGTGAAACATCCATGAGAGACAGGATTGCAGAACTTATGGAATTGTTGACTAATTAATAAATAAAGCAGTGGTGGGAGGGTAGGCATTAATTATGGCAGATAATCAAAAAATGAAGTTTAGAGGTGAGAGCAACGATAACATTCAAAGAATTTGAAGAAGTCTGGGACGAGTCAAGGGTCTTAAGTGACATTGTAAGAGTGCTAAGTTCAGCCGAAGGGAAGAACTATATCGAGGTCAAAGTTTACGAAAGCATTAACGGGATAGACTTCTCGTCATCGGTCAGACTGGATGCTGAAGATAAAAAGGATGTTGTTGATCTTTTGAATAAAATTATGGCACGAAAACTCAGCAGACTTAGAGAGCAGGGTTTTGATTTTTACGAAGAATACCAAAAATCAGAAACTACCACCTAAAAACGATAAGAGAACCCAAAATTTGAGAATTAGGGGCATATAAAAAGGATATGACATGGAAGAAATGACATTCACGGAGTTGCAGCAAAAAATGCAACTTGAAAAAAAGAAAGAGGGTACAGCTAAGTACGCTTCAAGGCACGTCGAGGACATTTACGACGCTTTTAAAAGTTTGAAATCGAACTGGAGCATTGTCGTCAACTATGATCTAGTCGAATTTTCTGGCAAGACTTTTGTCAAAGCTACTGCAACGGCGTCTAACCGAGAGGAAAAAGAGCAAGCGGTAGCTTTCGCAGAATTGTCTCCGGTACCTATTTTGAAAACTCGTAACGGTGATTTAAAACAAATGAACGAGCCGCAATGGGTGGGAGCCGTGCAATCATACGCCGGCAAGTACGCCATACAAGCACTCTTTGCAATCGGTGAGGAAGACGTGGACCATTTTGAAGTGGCAGAGGAGAGTTTGAGACCAAACCAATCTCACAACCCACAACCGCATCAAAATCAGCAACCACAACAAGCACGCTACGAGTCAAGAATCGATCAACAACCCAACTTCATCAGCAATGAGCAACATGACTTTATTATGCAGCAAATCAATGAGTTAGCTCTAATTACTGGTCAATCAGTTGAAACAGTCGCAAATTACTACTTGAAAAAGTACAAACTCAACGTTTTCTCTGAACTGCTAGTACCGGGATTTGATGTGATAACTAACGACATTCAAACACAAATTAACAATCGAAAGGGATAGGACATGAAGGACGCAACGAACAACGCAACAAATATTTTCTTGGAAACAATCGAACCGGTCTATACGCCGGGGAAAATTAGCTTTGATTTTGACGCATTCGACAAGGCCATTCAGACAGCAGTTAGTGAGTTGTCTGATGAACAACTTGATAACTTGGAATATGACGATATCAAGAAGGAGTTTACACGCTTCAATGGGCTCTTGACAAAGTTGGACGGCAAGCGAAAAGACATCTCGAAAGTGTACAAGAATCCGCTTAATGAGTTTGAAGCTAATTTCAAGACATCTAAAGAGCCGCTCGAAGGACTTATCAATAAGTTACGTGCCAAACGAGACGAAATTGACGAACACAATAGATTGCTCCGAGTTGACCACGTTAGATCAGTCTTTGAGGAAAAGTGTAAACTTGCCGGATTGGATAAAGACACATTCAAGGATAAGTACGACGGCTATTCTTTGAAGAAGTATTTCAAAGACAAGAAAATGGAACTCAAAAAAGAGACTGTCGAAGAAATCGACACTATGGTTTTGGCTGAGTATGACCGACTTGAAGAATACAAGGCTAACGCTGCCATGATTGAGGAACAAGCCCTTGATTATGAGCTACCGGCTGAACCATACACTAGAGCGTTGCAGAATGATACACCTCTAGTGGAAATCTTGAAGCAAATGAAAAAAGACCGCGATGCAGCTATTGAGCGTAAGCAACGAGCAGAAGCTAAAGAGAAAGCAGAAGCGGCACGCTTGGCAGAGATTGAAGCAATGGCTCAACAGTCAGCAAACGAGGAAATCAAAGCGGTCAACGCCGAGACTGGTGAGGTTATCGAGGACACTAAATCCGTCGAGGAAGTACCTAGCAAGCCCGCTGATCCGTACAAGGTCAATCTTGCTCTTACATTTCACGGCGGCGAGGATCAATGGCATCAATTCGCTAAGTTGCTTGATGATAACTTTGTAAACTATGAAATTCTGAAATGAGGAAGTCAATGATAAAAGTAAAATTCTTGATGGTGAATGAATCTTGGATGGAGATTAAAACTCGTGACAAAGGGTTTAAGAGCAAAATAATGCACTGCATAGAGACTGACCAACCCGTTTCAGTAGTGGACGATGGTAAAACATATCTGTTAAACCCAAGGAATATCCTAGCTGTAGAAATTGATGGAGTAAAACAATGATTAATAATGTCGTGCTGGTTGGAAGAACAACCAAAGACCCAGAGCTACGCTATACGCCTAGCAATGTCGCAGTAGCTACGTTTAGCCTAGCTGTTAACCGCAACTTTAAGGACGCTAACGGTGAACGTGAAACGGACTTTATCAACTGCGTTATCTGGCGTCAGCAAGCTGAGAATTTGGCTAACTGGGCTAAAAAAGGCGCATTGATTGGCATTACTGGACGCATTCAGACCCGTAGTTATGAGAATCAGCAAGGTCAAAGAGTCTATGTGACTGAGGTGGTTGCTGAGAACTTCCAAATGTTGGAGAGCCGTGCGGCGCGTGAAGGTGGCAATGCTAACGATAGCTACAATCAATCACAACAGCAAACACGACAACCACAAAATCAAAGAGTTGCGCAAAGTAACAATACATTCGGACCATTCGGTAACGCAAATCCTATGGATATCAGCGATGATATGCTGCCGTTCTAGTTAGGTGAAAATATGAAACTAGAATTTCTATTACCAAGGTCGAAAGCCAAACCTGCACAAAATCTAGTTATCAACAGCAACGACAGATTTCACTATCAAGCAGAGGGACGAATGGTCAAACGGCTACGATTAATAGCGAGAGCAGAAGCAGGGCTTAACGTTAAGCCGGTATATAGCCCAGATAAGCCTTGTAAAGTGCTTGTCACAGTCTATGCACCAACTAGACGAAGATTAGACCCACCGAACCTATACCCTACCGTTAAAGCCCTTATAGACGGCTTAACAGACGCTAATTTATGGCCGGACGATAATCACGAAGTTATCAAAATGATGTCGTTTCAGTATGGTGGGCTAAGTGGAGAGTCTGGGAAATTTAAGATTGTGTTAGACATTGAAGGAGCTTGAATGAATAGCAAATATAAGGACAAGTTGGTTGGTGTGTATGCGCCGGGCAACTACGGACATACAAGCGTATTAGATCAGACGCAAGCATTCTCAAGATGGTTCTGAGCTAATCGCAAGGACATGGAGCTTATCAGTATTAAGCTAGGTATTGACATTAAAAAGCTAAATCGTATTCTGACACTAGAGCAGTTACCGGATGAAGATTTGTTAAGAAAGATGGTCGAGCTATGCAGAGGAATGAATTATGACAGAAATTAGATTACAGAATCCATACATGGATGAAACTATCAAGGTCAAAGAAAATTACAAACTTATTCGTGACATGCTGGAATGGCTTGGACGAGGAAATATAGATTATCTTCAATTGCAACAGATTGAGCCAGAAGAAAGGATGATTACTATTAGCCCTAAGAATTTTGCCAAAATCGATTATTACGAAGTGAAGGAAACGGAAGCATGAAATACAAGGTTATCGTCTATTACGACGGCATGGAAGACAGTGAGCATATCTTCAACAACAAGAACGATGCGATTAATGAATTACACCGCTTGCGTGGTGTGAAATATCGCAATGCACGAAAATATAAGGTGGAATTAATCGAATGCGGTGGATAGTACGAGTAGCACTCACAATGGATGACGTTAAGGAGTGCTATTTCACAGATAAAAACGAGGCGCTAAAATACGTTGAAGCGTTGAAAAAGTTAAGCATGGCAGTAGATGCTACTGTCTGGATGGAGGAAATTAGTGATGATGAACAAGGGTGAAGCAGTACAGAAACTAGCAACAGTGGGACGCCTCTCAATAGCCCACGCAGAGGACCTTTACGATTCGTTCTTCCCTAAACCAATCGTCCCGCAATGTGTGGCGGACTGGTATGAGAAACATAAGAATGACTTAAATGAGGATATTTGGTCATATCTTACAAGCTGGGCTGATACGAAATGGGACGGGTTCAAATACTGGATGTACCATACTGGCAGGAACAAAGCCATCACTACCCTCGCAAACATGCACCAGTTCGGCTACAAGGTCGATAAAGGGCCTAGATATACGGTTAGAGTGAAAGGAATAAAAGGGGATAAGCAGTGGTTGGTTTTCAGCGAATTGACGGAGTGTTGGTGGTTTGGTACCAAGGAAGATTCTCACTATGCCGTTCTTGAACACACCCACAAAGAACTTGAAGCGAACGGCTTCGGGTGGGTGTTTGACTGCGAAGGCGTGGAAGTGAAAGAGGTGGAGTGATGAACAATCTAATTAATAAAATCAACCACTGGGCAGACGAACGCAATTTAAAGCAAGCTGACCCTAAAATTCAGTGGATGCGTGTGACTGAGGAAGTCGGAGAAATTCGGGATGTCCTCTTGAAACCGACGAAATTCACCGAGCCTCAAGCAGCGTTGAAGGACGCTATCGGTGACACGCTAGTAACAATTATCGTGCTAGCACACCAGCTAGACCTTGATGTAACTGAGTGTCTCGGTATTGCGTATGAGGAGATTAAAAACAGGAAAGGGAAGATGATAAATGGAACTTTCGTCAAAGAGGAAGACCTCTAGGATGATTGTCTGGGCATTGTTTGACAGTGGAAACGGATCATACACAAAAGGTGTAAAGAAACTGGGCAAAGATATTGAAATCTATCCAATAGGTATTGATATTGAAAATAAAAATCATCATTTTATCAATCTGAATTTAGCTGACTATAGCCGTTTGTTTGGAGATAACACCTTATTCGACACATTGGACAAATTGCCTAAACCTGATCTGATTATCGCTAGCCCACCGTGTGAAAGTTGGTCTAATGCTAGCGCTATGGATAGAGGAAATGCTTGTTGGAAACAAGAGCAAGGTGACTCTTTATTTCAACCACAAGAACCCTTGTCGATATTTACCGTTCGTGATCATAAGGATTATGACAGATATCAATATTATCCAAATAAACAACTTATGAAACGAATCAATGGTGAATTGTGTGTGTTCAATACAGTCGAAATCATCAAACGATACAAGCCCAAATATTGGATCATAGAGAACCCAGCTCATGGCAGAATTTGGCAATACATCGAGAGAGTGCTGGGTTTCGAAATCCCGTTTGAAAATCATACAAGATACAACAATTATGACGACTATCCGATTTCTAAACCAACTCGATTTTCTGGAAATATTGAACTGAATCTTAAAAATGAAAAGAAGTCAAATGACATCAAATTTCAAGATTGGACGAAATCCTATAATGAGAGGTCAAACATTCCTCTGAGTTTGGTTTGCGAGATTTTCGAAAAAGTATATAAGGAGTTTATGAGTGAAACATAAAGATTTAACGATAGCAACGATTCTATTGCTAGTCTCACTAGCAATTAACGTGACTACTGTCCTACGAGTGGTTAATAGACCTATCGAGACAGTGGTAATCCACAAGGCAGATAATGCAGTGGAATTGCACGGAAAGGTTACTGGAAAATCAATGGTAGGCAAACTCTACACTATTGATTGTGGAGCTTACGGTAAATTCTTAGTTAGCAAGGAACAATATGATCAAGCGCATGTTGGGGATGATATCCCTAGTTATTTGAAGGAGCGAGGGAGTTGAGATGACAGAAACTATTAAACTACCAAACTACTGCGAGCCCGATTGGGAGAATGCAAGGTATGGCTCGTTAGAAGAACTTAAAGAGATGTTGCTCCACAAGCGCATCGTGAAATGGGATAAAGACTTTCTGTTGCTTGAAGATGGCACAAGGGTCACTATTGAAATGTCAGAAAGTGATTGTTGCGCCTATGCGGGCGGGGAGTTCAAAGATGTCAAGCTAGACGCTATTATCACCGATATTAAAATTGGTGAACAAGTAACAGAGAAAAGTGATTCGGGAACAGCGGAAAGTAAGAACACAGTCACTATTTATCATAATCAAAATCCTATAGCATTGGCAGAGTGTGAGGCAGATGATGGTAATGGTGGATATTACTATAGCGTAGGCTCATTAGTAGTTGGAAAAATTCATTTTCCAGTAGTAGAGGCTTAGGAATGGAGAGGACAATGATTCCAAGATTCAGAGCGTGGGATAAAGAGTATAAAGAGATGGTGCAAGTTGACGCACTGGTTTTCGATGAACAAATTATCAAAGCAACTTACAAAAATGGAAATGTTGTAAAAGAAGACTTAAAAAATTATGTACTCATGCAATCAACTGGGCTCAGAGACAAGAATGGCAAGGAAATCTTTGAGGGGGATATTCTTAACATTGAAACTGATGAAGAAAATGTAAGAGTAGAAGTTTCTTGGGATAGCAAACATGCTTTGTTTGTGTTTGAATCAAAAAAATACAACGAGAAGGAAGCTCTGGGTGAATTGTTTGAAGATAACTCTTATCCGTTTAAAATAATCGGAAACATCCACACAAATCCAGAACTGCTAGAGGTGGAGCAATGAATAAACAGCAGCGAAAGAAAGCAGTAATGAAAAACGTCTCAAAACTCTATGATGTGGTTTTTGAGCGAGACCGTTTCAGAAAAGATATGGCTATTGTTGGGGGTAGAGGCCCACAAGGCGAAAAGATATTGGCAACAATGCTTATTGCCAATGGTGAATATGAATATAGCGCTGGCGAACTTATGGGGATATCACTAGAAGGATATGTAACTGGCTGCCGAGTGATAGAGAGGTGACACCCATGAGCGTGAAATACAAATATTCCGGGCTGACACCAGAATTACATCAACGGTTAGTCAGCGAGCATGCAGCACTTAAAGAGGCACATCCGAGGGATTATAAGCAATTCTTCCAAGACGTGAAACAATGCAGTGAAGTACAAGCTCGTATCATATATCAGGCGTTTAATAGTGCAGTCGTTGAACGTGCGAGGATCTCACCTCAAACAGTTGATAGATTGGAAGGCATCATTTCAGACGAGTTATATAGAGACCTTAAAGCGTATCTGGCACAACACTACACTAGAGGGAAAACCACGCGCCCGCTCTTGGATAAAACCAACGCAGGGCTACCAGAAGAACTGTTTAAGCGATTCCGGGAGGAAGTGGAAGGACTACGCAAGGAACACCCTAACGATCTAAACGAGTATATTAGAGATATTAAAGGGTGCGACAAGAAAAAAGCTAACAAAGTCCAAAACGCCCTCAATTGTTGCTATGCGGAGAAAGCTGCCTTAACGCCATTGAAAGTGATTCAAATGGAAGGGATGCTGTCGAGAGAGTTATTCAGCGAAATTATTGATTATGTCTTCAATAACTACGAGTGGAGCGAGAGATTGGATGATGAAGTTGATCGCATCATTCTTAAATATCGTAACAAAGGCAAGGTAGGTCGTGAGAAGACCACGGTTAGAAAAGCCTTATATAAAGCCTATGCGTTAGGCGTGTAGCTAGTGAGGGTTCGACTCCCTTGCTAGCTATCGTCTGTCAAATTACACTAAAAAACGGATATAGATTTTTAGTGGCTTGAACACTTTTCAACACCGAGCAAGCTGACAGACCTTGCTCAAACAAAACCCGGCAAATGTAAGAAAAAAAGGATGTGAAACAACCCTCTTTCTTATTGATATCATTGCGTTACAAAAACAAAGCCAAAGATCTTGCTGGTGTCGATGGCTAGGAAGGAGGTGATAGAAGGCCCAAGAGACAACCCCAAAACAAATACATTAATCTTTCTCTTATAAAACTTCTTAATGTCTTTGGGCTAAACAAAAAAAGACCGACACAATGGCCGGCACTCTTTGAACACGATACAACTATTATATCACACAAGAGGGGTGTCATGGCAAGTATCAATCTATTTGCGGAAGTAGATAAAACCGCAACTAAAAAGAAAGCTATAAAGGTACTAAGAAGGTATCGCATGCTAACACGGATAGCGGGCTTGGAATACGCCCCTAAAGTGACAGCTTCATTCTCGTTAGAACCCAAATCATTCGATGGAATGGTTCACAGCCAAACCGAAAGCATGGTAACACGCAAGGTGGCCGCCGAACAAGACTTACAAGCTATTGTTAGAGCTATCAACGCATTATCAGACAGGCATTATAGCCAAATTTTGATAGAGTGTTATTGCAGAAACAGAAAACAGTACAATATCGAAGTCTATATGGACCTTGGATATTCTGAAAGCGAATACTACCGAATGAGAGAATTAGCCATTTTAGAGTTTGCCGAGAACTACAGAAACGGTGAATGTCTGGTATTTTCAGGAGATTATTGCGAAGAATAAGCGAGGATATAGCGGTATAACAGCGGTATAATATTAGTATTGATAATTATAGCTAGACAGCTCACTTTGTGGGTTGTCTTTTTTTCAGTATCAGAAAGGAGTTGATGGAAAATGGGATGACCGAAAAACAAATAAAGTTTGCCGATGAGTACATCATCAGCCTAAACGCTACGCAAGCGTACAAGAAGGCTTATCCTAGTATTAAGAAGATAAGGACGGCAGAAGTCAATGGTAGTAAGCTACTAAGAAATACTGAGGTCAAGGCTTATATAGACGAACGACTGGAGCAGTTAAAGTCAGAACGCGTTGCGGATCAACAAGAGGTCATGGAATTTCTAACAGCCGTCATGCGTGGAGAAGTTGAAGAGCCATTGCTCGTCCTAGATGGCGAGGGGATGCAACGCATTGCTCAAGCTAAGCCGAATGTTGCCACTCGGCGAGCTGCGGCGGTTGATATCGGTAAGCGCTATAGGATGTGGACAGATAAGGTCGAAGCTGATGTAACGCAAAATATCAATATTAATGTCGGTGAATGGAATGACGATTAATCTTGAAATCAATCCAAGCAAGGTGTTTAATCGGCATATCTATGAACATCTATTTGATTATGACACATTCACCGAGGTACACTACGGCGGAGCATCTAGCGGTAAGAGTCACGGCGTCTTCCAAAAAATAGTCCTCAAGGCTCTTAAAAAGTGGGATAAACCCCGAAAAATATTGATATTGCGAAAAGTAGGCTCTACGGTTCGTGACTCGGTGTTTGCGGATGTGCAAGCAGCCTTGTCCTATTTCGGTGTGCTTAATCTATGCAAGGTTAACATGAGCGCATTCCGTATTGAATTACCAAACGGAGCTGAACTGATTTTTAAAGGGATGGATAACCCAGAGAAAATCAAGTCAATCAAAGGCATTTCAGACGTGGTCATGGAAGAAGCGTCAGAGTTTACGCTTGATGATTACACGCAGTTAACACTTCGCTTGAGGGATAAGGCTCACAAGCAGAAACAAATCTATTTGATGTTTAACCCAGTGTCTAAGGCCAACTGGGTATATAACGCATTCTTTGTGAAGAGCCCTAAGAATACAGTGGTTTATCAAACGACGTACAAGGATAATCGCTTTCTGGATGACTTGACCAAGGAGAATATCGAGGAACTAGCCAACAGAAACGAAGCCTACTACAAAATCTATGCTTTGGGTGAGTTTGCCACTCTTGACAAGCTAGTATTTCCGAAGTATGAAAAGAGATTACTCAATAAGGACGAGCTTAAACAGCTACCGTCCTTTTTTGGTCTTGACTTCGGATTCACAAACGACCCCACGGCGTTTATGCACGTCAAAATAGACCGAGAGAATAAGCGGTTATATATCCTAGAGGAATATGTCAAGAAGGGCTTGCTTAACAACCAGATAGCAGAAGCTATTACTAGCCTTGGTTATTCAAAAGAGGTGATTATGGCCGACTCAGCAGAGCAGAAATCTATTGCTGAACTGCAAACACTGGGCTTGCGTCGAGCTATTCCGGTAGACAAGGGCAAAGGCTCAGTTCTACAAGGGATTCAATTTTTGCAACAGTTCGACATCATTGTCGATGAAAGATGTGTCAAGACGATTGAGGAGCTTGAGAACTATACATGGCAGAAGGACAAGCATACAAACGAGTACATCAACAAGCCATGCGATAGCTATAACCACTGTATCGACGCTATTAGGTACGCACTGCAAAACCTTATTTTCGTCAAGGATAGGCAGGATGTAGACGCTAAGATTAGACGGGTTAACAAACTGATAAGGAGATAGAATGACGAACACAACACATAGTGCTGACGACATCTTACATGAAGGGCAGTACATTCCTAGATCATATCAATTCGAGCGAGACATGGAACCGACTAGCTTGCAGAAACGTGAAGACTTCCTTCATCTTCCCAAAGAAGCAAATACACACTTCATGGCTCAATCAGCGGATGACCTAGTGGACACGTTCCAAGGGCGTGAGAAGTTAGAGAAGATGGTAGCTCAGTTTCAAGACGGACAGATAGACCGCTTGAATATCCTAGAGAGCTACTCAAACGGGAACAATTACACGATTCTAAATGGGCGCAAACGACTAGAACCAGAAAAAGCTGACTACCGTATTAGGCATGACTTGGGGGGACAAGCTAGCCGCTTCTTCACTGGTTATACAGTAGGGCAGCCTATTTCAATTGGTGCTACTGACACTAACAGCGATTTGACGGCTATTGATGATTTCAACGCCTACAACGACATTGAAGCTCTTAACCGTGAGCTAGTCTATGACGCTTCACGCTTTGGGCGAGCATTTGAGCTGCATTACTATGACGAGTTTGGCAATCCAGCAGTGGTCTTGATTGACGCAAGGGAGATGTTCACTATTCGTAGCGCAGACGTCCGAAAAGATATCATTGCGGCTGTTCATTGCCCAGTGTACAACGGTGAAATGTTTGTCACGGTCTACACTGATAGCAAGATTGTCAGCTATGATCCAAACTGGCAGGAAATCGAGCGTAAAGAAAACCCGTTCGGAATGGTGCCGGTAGTTGAATGGCAGAATAACCGAGAGCGTTCGGGAGATTGGGAGAAAGGGATTCCAATCATTGACGCTTACGACGCAGCAGAGTCGGACACAGCTAACTACATGTCAGACCTTAACGATGCCATGCTGGTTATCAAGGGTGATGTCGAAAGTACTGGCATGAATGCGTCTGACATCATGAAAATGAAGCACGCTAACATGCTAGTACTTGAGAGTGGTGTCGGACACAACGGGCAGCAAACGTCACTAGATGCCGGCTATATCTACAAACAATATGATGTCAGCGGTGTCGAAGCGTATAAATCACGTTTGATTAAAGACTTCTTCCGCATTGTTGGATTGCCTAACTTGCAAGACGATTCGACTTTCTCAGCTACGTCTGGGATCGCTATCCGCTACAAGCTAGTTGATTTGCAGCAAGTTACAGCCGTTAAGCGTGGGTTCTTTGTCAAGGCGCTCAGACGACGCTATAAGCTGCTTGAGTTGCTATCTAACAATCTCAAAGGTATCGAACCAGTGGACGCTGACATGCTGACATTTACGTTCCATGAGAACCTGCCAACGGATGTATGGGCTGAGATTCAATCTGCTATCAATTCCGGCATGGAAATCTCACAAGAGACGCTTATGGAATCAGCTAGCTTCACAGACGCTCGCAAAGAAAAGAGCCGTTTGCTCAAAGAGGGCGGGGCTACTGATCTAGAAGTTAGTCAGATTGTAGGTGTTGAGGATGATGACGAATAATGAGCGCTACAATGCTGAACGAAAAGCACAATCAGACCTAATCAAGCGTGACATAGAGCGTGACAAGGTTTTAAAAGAGCTCTATCAAGCGTCATATAACCGTATGCAGAGCCAAATTAACGGCTTTTACATGCGATATGCTGACAAAGAGGGGCTAAGCCGTGCCGAAGCGATGAAGCGAGCTAGCGAGTTCGATGTTACTGAGTACAAAGACCGGGCTAGGAAGGCAGTAGTCGAGAAAGATTTCTCACACGGCACTAATCAATGGCTAAGACTGTTTAACCTCAAAATGAAAGTCAGTCGTTTGGAGCTACTCAAAGCAGAATTAAGGCTTGAAATAGCTAGTCTTATATCAGACGTTAACGAAGTCTTTGACGAAGCGCGTGAGAGTGAATACTTAGCCGAATTTAAGCGTCAAGCGGGTATTTTGGGCAATTCCGCCGTCAATGCAGTCAGTCGCATGAGAGCGATTTTAGACGCTGATTTCTACGGTCAGAATTTTAGTCGTAGAGTTTGGGGCAGGAACGGACTTCATGCAAACATGCAGAAGGATGTGTTTAGCTCGTTAGCACGGATCTTCACCGACATGGACGGTTTTAAGCAGGAACGGCGGCGGTTAGCTAAGAAATATAACACAAGCCAAGCCAACGCCCAACGATTGCTCAAGACCGAAATAGCTCGTATTAATGCTGATACAGAATTGATGATGTTGAAAGAGAACGACTTCACGCATTTAATCTATGTTGCAGAAAGTGGGGCTTGCGATATCTGTAAGCCTTTGGATAGAAAAGCCATACCAATCAACAAGGCAGAAAAAGGGGTTAACATGTACCCCATGCACCCTAACTGTCGTTGTTCAGCGTATGGACACATCAAAATGGAATACAAAGCCGGCGGCAGCACGCTTGATGAAGAAGCTGTTAACGGTGTGTGGGGTGAATAACCCTTTGTCCAGACCGTGCTGACGACGTTAAAAGCTGCATGAGTTCGAGGGGGTTGCTCGTAAAAGCGTAAAGAAAGGAGCCTATCATGGCAGAAAAAGAACTTGAAACAGTTGAGAATCCTCAAGAGGTTGAAGCTAGCCAACCAGAAAAAGAGGAGAAGATGGTGTCAGTTGCTGAAATGCAGCGTAGACTCAAACAGATGGAAGAGAAACATACTCTTGAAATTGCTGATATGCAAACCGGTATTCAATCTCAAATCGAGGAAGCCGTTGCTAAAGCTAAAATGAGTGAAGAAGAACTTCAAGAGCTGCAACAGAAACAGCGGGATAAAGAATTCGAAGAAGCCCAGAGCACAATTGCAGCACTTCAAGCCCAAATCGCTCAACGTCAAATGCAGGACATCGCTATTAAAGAGCTCGAAGCTCAAGGCGTGCCTGTCAATGAGTCAACGCTCGCGTTTGTTGTTAAAGGCGATGAAGAAGCTACTAAGCTAGCTGTTTCAAACATGGCTAATATCTTAAACTTGCAGAAACGAGAGGAAGCCAAAGCTCTACCACCTCGCACAAGCGGTGGAGAGGAAGGGCGTTCTCACCGTGGAAAAGACAAGTTTGATAAAGCCAAAATCACTAATTTCTAATCAAAGAAAGGAGAGCGCATGGCTCAACAAAAATTCAATCCGGACACAGTCCTTTTGTCTGATTCTCTTGGTAAAGAGATTACATCAGAATACATCACTGATCTATTCACTGACGAACTTGTAAAAACTTCAAGAGTCATTCAGCTTGGTCAAAAAGTTGAAATGGACGGCAAAATGGTTCGTAAAGGCGTAGAAGTTGGTCAATTGACAGACGCTTATTTCGTAGGTGAAGGTCAAAAAATCGGTACTGCAAAAGTACAAACTAAATCTTACGTTCTTGAATCTCGTAAATTGTCAGTTATCTTGCCAGTTACAGAAGAAGTCCTCAACTACACTTGGACTGATTACTTCGAATCAATCAAGGACAAGATTGTCGATTTGTTTAACAAGAAAATTGACGGGGCAGCATTCCTTGGTTTGTATAACAATCCATTCGGTGCTAATGTTTTGGCGTCTGCTAAACGTGCTCAAAACATTGTATCTGGGGACATCAACCTCAATAACATCTATGACGTTGAGGACAAGTCGGAAAAAGAACCTAACGCATTTGTAGGACACCGCACAATCAACCGCACACTCCGTGGAATCGTTGACAATGTGAACGGTGGTCAACACATCTTCACTAAACCAGCTAACCCTAACGCAATCGGTGAGCTTGATGGTCTTCCATATTCACAACTTCAATTGCAAGACGGGCAAACTTATCCGGCAGGTACATTGATTACTGGTAACTTCAACGGTTTGGTGTACGGTATTCCAAACGGTACTAACTTGCGTCTTAAAATCGCAGATCAAGCTACTTTGTCTAAAGTTCAAAACGATGGCACACTTGATTCTGGTGATGTTCACTTGTTCGAACAAGACATGCAAGCACTCCGTGCAATCTTTGAAATTGCCGTAGCGATTCCGAATGATGAAGCATTTGCAGCTATCCAACCAGTAGGAGTCTAGTCGGGAGGTTTAAATGACCTATAAAGCTAAGATTACATTCCGTGACTTGCAAGATAACGAGTATATCTATCAAGTCGGGGAAGTTTACCCACGAGAAGGCTACGAGCCTTCTAAAGAGCGTGTGGCAGAAGTTCTTGAAAAAGGCGGTATCGAACCAGTCGAGCCGTCAAAAGAGCTTACAGTCAAAGAGCTCAAAGCAAAACTTGATGAAGATGGTATCGAGTATGATGCCAAAGCGAAAAAAGCAGATTTAGAAGAACTTCTAAAAGATGCGGAGGAGGTCTGAAATGAACGATATCCAACTTGAGAAGATTAAGCGTCGGTTGGGTATCGACGTTGAAGACAAACTTGAGGATCAATTGATTGAAGACTTAGTCAACGACGCTGAGAGCTATTTCAAAGCACTAGTTGGAACAGCCGAGATTGACAAGAAATATCACTTCATCATCGAAAATGTTGTTTACAAGCTCTATGGTCGTAAGGGCTCAGAGGGTGTTAAAACCGAGAACGTAGACGGCTATTCAGTCACTTACGAGGATTGGGACGACATGTTCAAGCCTTATAGAAAGATACTGGATAAAGATTTCGGTCTGGACGGCTCATTAGCTCGAAAAGGTAAGGTGAAGTTTCTATGAAAACACCGCACCGCATAAAGCTAGTGAAACAGGGCGTTTCGACTTACAATCCGATTACTGATAAGCACGAAGAAAAGGCACAGTCTAGTAAGATTGTGCCTTGTTTAGTCAATTTTGTTGACCAGCAGCGTGTATTTGAAGCCTATGGGAGTAGGTCCGACGTTGTCATGATATGCCGATTCAGTCAAGAGCAGAAGCCATTTGACTACGCTCTATATGAGGGCAAGAAGTATTACCCTATCGAACAGATTGACGCACCGATTAAGGGCGCAATCAGATTGAAAAGAGGTGAGCTGAATGGCTAATTTCACAATCGAGTGGAGAGGGGACACAGTCCTCGCTGCTGCTTTGAATAAGGCAAGCCAAGGGGTTAGGACACAAGCCCAAACAGCTCTTAAAAACTCAGCTGAGAAAGGCAAGAGCATTTCAAAAGGGCTTGCGCCAGTTGATACCGGCTTCTTGAGAGCCAATATCACCACTAGGCACATGGGCGAAGAATCGCACATTCATTCAGCGGCGTCTTATAGCGGGTTTCAAGAGTTTGGGACACGCTATCAGCCCGGTAAGCCGTTTATGCGTCCTATGATGCAGCAAATCGAGCCTTATTTCACAGACCAAATCCGTAAAGTTATGGAAGGAGCCTTTAAATGACACCTAGCCACGACTTATTCAGAAATCTATTTGCTATTGCTAGTGAGACGCTAGCAACTTACGACTACTTACCCGATTCATCCGCAAGCTATCCTTTCGCTTTCGTTGGTGAGAATAGCTCAGCGCCTACACTCAATAACGACAATTTTGGAACGATAAGACAAACCGTCCATATCTACGGGACTAGAGTGCAGCGTGCAGAGCTAGACGCCCACTGTCAAGCGTTAGAACAAGTTAGCGAAAGAATTAGAGGGTTTGAATACAACTTATTGAAGACTGGTACAGACAAGCAAGTCTTACCAGACAATACAGACGCCCAGCCATTGATCCACATTGTGCTGGATTTTTCATTTTCATATACCAAAAAGGAGGAATAAATGGCAGAACTTATTTTGGGAAAAGACCTAATAGTCTTCTTCCGTCGCGTTAAAGACCAAAAGACACAAGACGCTGCTAAAGTGCGTTTTCAAACAGAACACAAAATCAACGCTGAGAAAGAGGTCGAAACTATCAAGACTAAAGATGGTGTGGTTAACTCGATTTCCGACGGCGAAGTGTCTGGGGAATTCGTATCACTTGCCTATCGTGAAGATGGCACTACTACTGAGATGTGGCGTGAAATGCGTAAATGGTTCATCGCAGGCGACAAAGTAGAGTGCTGGCAAGCTGACCTTGCTTCAAAACGCATGTCTGGAGCTAAAGAAGTCTATGACATTGAATATTACCAAGGTTATTTTAAGAACTTTGAAATTTCAGCACCCGCTGATGACAAAGTGGAGCTTTCTTACGAAATGGCTATTGACGGCAACGGTATTATTTCAACTGACAGCTTGACAGAAGCTCAGAAGAAAGCAGTTGCAAGCGCTCAGTACGACTATCACACCCTTGCTAAAGAAGACGGCCTAACGGCATCTATCTAGTCTAATTGCAGGGGCTTTGTGCCCTTGCTTTTTTTGTATAAAGGAGAAATAAAACATGATTCTATCTATCAACGGACGAGACTTTGAATTGAAATTCGGACTTGCGTTCTTGCGTGAAATCAACAAATTGCACTCAGCAGAACTTGAGGGCATGAAGACTGGTTACGGTGCTATGACATTGATTTCAGCCGGTGTCGCTATCAACGACCCGTTGGCATTTGTGGATATCATCAAAGCTGGTACGATTACAGCACCACAAAAGCCAAGTGACGCTGACATTGAAGCCTATCTTGCTGATTTGATTGACAAAGGTAAATACAAAGAGACAATCGGCTCTATTATTGACGAGTTAAAAGCGTCATCCCTACTCAAACTCGCAATGAACGTTCAAGAGTAGGGCAACATCAACCAGATTATGATTTCAGCTACGATGACGCAATTGCTTTATTGATTGCAAGGCACGGCATGAGCTACACAGAAGCCGCTAGGACAACTCTTGTTGAATTTGAGGTATACAATACTGCCTACGCAATTAAACAAGAGGATATCCGCTTTAACGCAGCAATTCAAGCATGGTATAACCAGACCGTGCAGGCTACCAAAGGCAAGGGCAAGAGTGTTCGCTCAGCTTACCGAACCTTTAATGAGTTTTATGATCATGAGAAAGAGTTCAGTAGGATATTTAAACCAGAGGACACTGTGCCTAGAAGTCGAGCGCTTTCGTTAGCTGATAAGAATAGGATCATTAATCAAAAAATGAAAGGGGGTAGTTAATGGGAGCATCTTTTGACGTTACGGCCATATTGCGTGCCAATTCAAGCGACTTCACCAACGGTGTCAATGCTGCCAAGTCTGCCCTTGCTGATTTGAAGAATCAGTCTGGGGGCATGCTTGCTCAAGTTGGTAGCAGTTTGAAGTCAGTTGGTAGCGCCATGCAATCAGTCGGCGCTGGAATGACCACAGCTTTTACACTGCCTATGGTTGGAGGTTTGACTGCCGTCATCAAAGGCTATGCAGACCTTGAGCAATCTTTGGGTGGTGTTTCTACGCTATTCAAACAGAATGGTTCAAGTGTCAATGCCCTTGCCAGAGACTACGGCATGACCAGACAGCAAGCCCAAGAGCTCTATAACACAATGGACCGTGAGGGCACCAACGTCATTGAGAATGCCAACCGAGCCTATAGGACAGCTGGTGTGTCTGCTAACCGCTATATGGAGCAGGTGACGTCGTTCTCAGCTACCTTGTTACAAGGGCTAGGCGGTGATACTGCCAAGGCTGCGAAATACGGGGATAAAGCCCTTGTCCAAATGTCAGATAATGCGAACAAGTTCGGTACTAACATGACGGACATTCAAAACGCTTATCAAGGTTTTGCCAAGGACAACTATTCAATGCTGGACAATCTGAAACTTGGTTATGGTGGTACCATGTCCGAAATGGCTCGTTTGGTCAATGAATCTGGTGTCTTGAATGGTGAATTTGAAGCTACGGCTGACAATATCCGTGATATTCCATTTCATACCTTGATTGATGCCATCGGTATTACTCAAGATAGATTGGGAGTTACCGGAACGACTGCTAAAGAAGCAAGTACAACCGTTTCGGGTTCGTTTAATTCCATGAAAGCAGCCGCTGAGAACTTAGTGGCCGGCCTTGGTAACAACGAAGCTAATATCAAGCAGCTTATGGAAAACATGAAGCAGACTATCATCACGTTTAAAGACAATGTGGTTCGTGTTCTAGGGACTATCTGGGACAATCTGCCAGTGGACGGCTGGGTTAAATGGGCAGCGCTTATCGTTGGAGCAGCGGGGCCTATTATCACAGTGCTTGGGACCTTAATCATTTGGGTTGGGAATGTCGTTTCTGCACTAAGCACAATTGGTGGTGCTATCAGCTCGCTTGCTGGGTTCTTCTCAAGTGGTACCGTAGCAGCAGAAGGCTTTTCAATGGCTTTTGAAGGTGGCGAAGCCATGATGGTTTCATTTGGTAGTGCTGCCAGTGGTGTTTCTGCTGCTGCCCTTGCTGCGTTCGCTGGGATTGCGTTAGCGGTTGGGATGGTAGTAGCTGCGCTTGTTGATTTGTGGAATCATAACGAGAATTTCCGTTCACAAGTCATTGCAATCTGGGAAACTATCAAGAGTGCAATCACTAGCGCTGTTCAAGCCATTGTGTCGTTTGTCATGTCAATCTGGGGCCAGTTAACGTCATTCTGGAACGAAAACCACGCCTTGATTATGCAGACGGCGACGACTTACTGGAACATGTTCAAGAGCATGATTGAGAATGTCATGAACGCTATTCTTCCAGTCGTTCAAACTGGATTGAATTTGTTGATTACGCTGTTCTCAACGAGCTGGCAAATGATCACAACGGTCATTTCAACAGTCATTGAAGTTATTCTCAACATCATCAAGATGGGCATGCAGATTTTACAAGGCGACTGGTCTGGAGCGTGGGAAACGTTCAAAACCATCTTGTCTACTGTGTGGGAAGGTATCAAGTCGCTTGTTTCAACCGGTATCAATGCTATTGGTCCGATTATCCAAGCGGGGATAGATTTCATCCGTGCGATTTGGGATGCAGCGTGGGCGTTGTTAGCTGTTCCATTCCAAGCACTTTGGGCATTACTTCAACAAATCGCTGGCGGAGCTATGACTGCCATTAGCGGTGTGATTAGTGCCGGGATTGCCGTGATTCAATCCATTTGGTCAGCAGCATGGACAGTTATCCAGACAGTGTTCTCAACCGTTTGGAACACAATCATGTCTATTCTGTCACCTATCATGACCGGTATCTCAAGCATTATTTCAAGCACCTTGTCAGCTATCCAAGCGATTTGGAACGCTATCTGGACGGGTATCCAAGCTGTTTTAGCTGGTGTATTAGCTGCTATTGTCGGATTGGTTACTGGTAACTTCTCGCAGGTTCAGGCGGCTATTTCGTCAATTATGTCAGCTATTCAAGCCACTATCAGTGCGATTTGGAACGCCATCTTGTCGCTTATCAGCAGCGTATTGAGTGCGATTGCTAGCACTGTATCAAGTACATGGGCAGCGATTCAATCAGCGATTTCAAGTGCCATGAGTTCTGTTCAGAGCATTATCAGCTCAGCTTGGAGCACTGTTAGATCAGCAGTATCAAGTGCCATGAGCTCTATTCAGTCAGCTATCACTAGCGGATTTAGTGCCGTGGTATCAGCGGTATCAAGTGCCGGTCAGCGTATCATTTCAGCGGTCCGCTCAGCGTTCAGCGGTGCTCTTAGTGCAGCCCGTGGATTCGTCGGGCAAGCTGCAAGCGTCGGTGCTAACCTTATTAGCGGTTTCGTTAGCGGGGTTACATCCGCAGCCGGCAAGCTGATTTCAGCGGTTAAAGGTGCGGTAAGTAATGCGATTAATGGAGCTAAAGCCTTGCTTGGTATCAAATCACCATCCCGTGTATTTCGTCAGTTCGGTATCTATACGGACAAAGGTTTCATCATTGGTATTGATAGCAAAGCGGACCAAGTAGCCCGTTCAATGCGCTATATGGCCCAAGGAGCTATCGACGCATTCACTGGTCAAGATATCAACGGGGCTATCACTGATGAGCTTGGTAATATGGATGGCCAGTTAGGTCGATTAGCAGGGTATGATCCATCTGTTTCATTTAACGGCGGTAAGATGTCGGTTACTCAACAAGCAGCGGACATCGTGCTTAAAATGGGTGATACAACTTACAGAGCATTTACTGAGGACATCACTAACGCTCAATCAATGGAATTAATGCTTGATAACTATTAAGAGAGAAAAGAGGTTTTAGCTAATGTATGATTATGCTTCATTGAAGCACACGGAATCAACGGTGCTGCAAAGAGCGCCAGTTGATAACATGCGTATCAACGGGACGCCTATAGAGGATACCATCCAAGGATATCGACAGCTTACAGTTAAGGGTCGCTCGTTGCTTAACCGTGAGATTTCAACTACTAGAGTTCCCGGGCGCCGTGGTGTCTGGGTGGACAGCGTCAATGACTCAGAGCGTGAGATTGAGGTTAAATACCAGTTAACTACGGTCACTAGCCAAGTCATGAGAACATCTTTCCGAGAACTTAACCGCATCTTGAGAGAGGTAGGCCCTAGCGGCTATCTCGAAGTAACTTTTGACGATGAGCCGGATTTTACTTACTACGCCATTTTTAAAGAAGCGGACGAAGTAGAGGAAGATAGGCTGTCAGTCATTAGCAGTTTTGTTCTGCTAGTGCCAGACGGCTATAAGAAACGAGTTCCAGAGCGTTCTAACGACGTTGTTTATCTAACTTACGCTAAGAAAGTGATACCTGAGAAGATTGTAGCCGTGACATCGGCAGCGGCGACAGAATTTGAAATCATCAACGGTCAAACCAAGCTATCGTTTAAGGGTAGCTATGCGGCTAATAAGGAAATCGTCATTAAATTCGGTACCGAAGAAGTGACAGCTACTTATGACGGACGTAATATTCTAAGTGAATTGCAACGTTTTAGCCCGCTTGAGCAGTTCTACGTTAAGGACGGCGATAGATTGACCGGAAAGAATGTGACTATTCGTGAAGTTCAGTGGAGGGATGAAAGTCAATGATCTATTTATTCGATAAGGACGAAAAACTTGTCAAGATTATTCGCAAGCCTGCTATTAAGACAGCTTTGCAGAAATTCAGTCTTACCACTGAAAACTACATTTCAGACCGCTTGACCGTTGAAATGAAGGCGTTGCAAGACGATGAATTGGCTAAACTGGAATACATGGCCATTCAATCTATCGACGATGCCCATAAGTTTCATTATTTCTATATTGCGCAAGAAAATACCAAGAATGATATTACAACCTTAATAGGCGTACAGTCTGGCATTGAAGAATTGCGCAAAATACCAGTTTATGACAAGCGACCACAAGACCAACGGGCAAGACCCGTCATTGAATGGCTCTTAACTGGTACTAACTGGACACCTAGATTCATTGCTGAAACAAACCCAAAGAGTACAAACTTTTATTACATTTCGGTGTTTGATGCACTGAAAAAGGTGTGTAAAGTCTGGGGTTTGGAAATGCAGTTTTTTGTTGAAATGAATGGCGCTACAATTGGCGCTAGATACATCGATTTCAAACGAAAAATAGGGGAAGCGGTCGGGAAGCGTGTCGTTTACGGGCATAATGCCCTTGAAATCTTGCAAGAGGTTGAAAGAACAAACCTATACACTGCCTTAATTGGTCGTGGTAAAGGTGAGCAAGTCAGCTCGGCCGAAGATACTGGAAAAGATGCTGACGGCTATGGTCGTAAGATCAACTTTGAGGAAATCGTCTGGTCTAAAGCTAAAGGCGACCCGTTAAATAAGCCGTTAGGTCAGCAATTCCTTGAACTTCCTGAAATGACAGCTAAGTTTGGCATCAAGCAACCGGATGGCACAATGCGACCAAAAATTGGGTTTGTCGAGTTTTCCGAAGAGGAAGACAAAAACGAACTCATCAAGCAAACCTATGAAGCCTTACTAGAATCGTCAAGACCAAAACTAACGCTTAAGACATCCACTGTCTATCTTAAGAACGTACAAATCGGAGACACAATCCGAGTGGTTCGACACGATAGACACTTAGATTATGATACCCGTATCTTTGAAATTACTTTTAACCGCTTGAATAATCAATCTAGCGACATTAAGCTAGGGGACCGAGTTAGCGAAAGCAATGACGCAAAGGTACAGAATACCGTCAACAAAGCTCTTGATGAGTTTAAAGCCGGTGAGTTTACTGAGTTTGTCAAAAAGTTGCCAGAGTTCATCCCGTCAGCTAATGGGTTTAACCATAATTGGTACACAAGCACTGATCCAACAGAATCTCACCCCGGACAAGTCCTAATCAATGATTCTTGGTACAAGCCGGACCCAGAACATGAGGGACACACTATCATGTATCGCTGGACCGGTGAAATGTGGCAAGAGGTTTTGAGAACGTGGGACGGTACGGGGCTACAAGACAAAATCAAGAAAGAATTTGAAAAAGTCGCAGCCGACATGGCTAAACAGCAATCAGAACACGACAGAGTGGTTGCTGAAATCACAGCCAAGGCTACTAATGCGGAAACATTAGCTAGCTCAGCTAAATCAACCGCAGAGGACGCTTTTAGCCGTCTAAACGATGTTAAGAGTGAAGCTATCGCAGAAGCTCGATACTTGGACACCGTCGAGCGTGCAGAGACAGAGAAGAAGATTGCTGCGTCTAAGAAAGATGCGTTGTCAGAAACTGTCAAACTGGTCGATAACGCTAAAAGTACGCTAAACACGGACTTATCAGAAACTGAAAAGAAAGTTGAAGCTCTAAAAGGTTCTATTGGCACATTGTCAAACGACACGTCTGTACAGTTTGCCAAAATCAACAACGCCTTAATCTCAGTAGCTAGCAAGCAAGACGTTGACAAAGTCAGTCAGCGTGTGTCTAATGCTGAGACGGTTTTGACACAACAAGCAGGGCAGATTTCAGCTAAGGCTAGCAAAGAGGATGTCAATGCTGTTTCTGGGCGTTTAAACAAGGCTGAGAGCTCGTTGACAGTGCAGGCTGGGGAAATCAGCCAGAAAGCCGACAAGCAGGACGTAGACACGCTCACGGGGCGTGTGAATCGTGCTGAAACATCTATCACTCAACAAGCGGACATGATTGCATCTAAAGCCAACAAACAAGAGCTTGACAATGTCTATAATCGAGTGTTAAACGCTGAAAGCCGTATCACTCAACAAGCTAACGAGATTAGTCAACGAGTGAAAACAAGCGATTTTAACAATGCTACTCAGAGACTTGCGACGGCTGAAAGCTCGATTACTCAGTTAGGAAATAAAATCACTACTGAGATTAGCCGTGTGGACAGCAAGATCCCGACAGATTTTGGCAGTCGTAACTTGATTTTGAAATCTGCGGACTTCGATAACTTACACAGACAGCCGTCAGGAAGTAATGCTACTACCGACGGTCAGGCCTATATCATCAATTCCCAAAACTATCCTAATGATGTTTACGCTGGAATCTCATGGGACATGGCTGTTACGAAGATTGAAGCCGGCGAAACATTCTCGCTTCTAGCCCCGATTTACATCGACAGCAGCATCGACATTGATTTCGGCGCTAAGATTATGATAAAAAATCATAAAAGTAATGACCATTTATTCGTATTTGACATACCGACGGGCGTTAAAGATGAATGGTTCGATGTCAAATTGACGTTTACTACTAGCAAGAGCGTTGAGCTTGGAGAGTGGCCATTTTACATATCAGTGGTCAGAAATGGGTATCTGAAAATCAAACCGCCTATGCTTGTTAGAGGGGCACTCATCCCCTTGCAGCATACAGTAGCACCAGAGGATACCGAAGCCGAAATCAGCACGGTTAAAACGACGATAACACAGACCGAGCAGGGTGTCAGTCAGCTATCACAGAAACAATCTGAAACAGATAGCCGCATGACTAGCGCTGAAACCAAGGTTGATCAATTGGTCGGTGAAATGTCGTCTAAGGTATCGAAGACAGATTTTGACAAATTGTCCAAGAGCGTAGCGGCTAATAGTACCGCAATCACTCAGACTGATAGCAAAATCAGTTTAAAAGCAGACCGGACAGAAGTCCAAACTGCCAAAGCTACGGCTGACAGTGCAGTGTCTAAAGGTCAAGAGTTAGAGCGTAAAATCAACCAGACTAACGCAGAATTACGTGTTACAGCGGATTCTATCGCTCAAAAGGTTTCAAGAGTTGATTTTGACAATCTTGGGAATAAAGTCACTAACACTGAAACGCAAATCAACACGTTAGCTGGCAAGATTGAAACTAAGCTATCTAGAGTAGACCTAGATAGAACAATTGATAGCAGAGGGTTTGTGTCGGCTACTACTGTCACAAATCTCATTCAACAATCAGAGCGAGGGACAACCCAGCTTATTAGCGAGGTTAAGAAACAGATCCCGTCAATCGGACAGGCCGGTGGTGAGAATTTAATCCAAAACTCAGCGTTTCCACAAAACATAGACGGCTGGGGCACATGGATTTATGGACAAGGGAATAAGAATTTATTCGTAGATAAGCACAGTGCTTACTACAATAACACTAGAGAGCTGTTCCGTTTGTACAATGCAGAAGTTCAACTTACTGCGACAACGCCAGCGTCCACTCGAAGGATTCCTCTAAAGAGAAACACGTCTTATCGAATTAACATATCCATCGTGGGTAGCGATAACTTGGCCGGTGCTGACATTTATTTGCTCGTTAGAAAAACGGGAGAGACCAAAGACTACACTAACGTCTATCACTTGAAACACATCAACGGTCCAGAGATTAGCACGCTTAAGCGGTTTGGATTAACTGTCCAAAACGGAGAATTCGATGAAGGATATATTCGGATTGATAACAGAGGGCGCACGGATGCACGACCATCAAACTTGTTCTTCACAGAATTAGATTGTTATGAAGGTACTCTTGATCGTGCATGGCAACCGTCGCCAAAGGATATCAACAAAGAAGTAACTGTTAAATTCAATGAAATCAAATCAACCGTTGACAGCTTTAGTCGTACAATCGGCGAACAAGGGCAGTCTATTTCTCGGGTCGTTCAAACAGCTAACGGGTTAGTTACGACTGTTAAAGGACTAGAGGGCTTGGCTAACTTTAATAACGACAGTATCAGCGGACTAGCTAGCAGATTCAACACTGAAACATACGCTATCAAAACCGAAATGTCGCAGATTGCTGGTTCATGGGCTGTTAAGAACCTAACAAGGTCTGGTGATGTGCTCAACCAAATCAACCTCAATAAGGACGGTTCGGTTAAAATTGATGGTAAACTGGTTCAAATCACCGGTTCTACTTACATCGAGGATGGAGTCATTAGCTCAGCCAAAATCGGAGAGCTTTCAGCAAGTAAAATCACTAGCGGGCGCTTAAACGCTTCACTGGTTGACGTTGTCAATCTGAATGCTTCAAGCGTTACTAGTGGTACGTTTACTGGTTTAAATTATCGTGGAGGTAAAATAGAAGGGCTTAACGGCTCAATGCGAGTTGACTTAAACCAATCTGAGATTCATTTCTACGATAATGCAACGATTGAATTTCACAATAAGGATAACGCGCTGGTTCGACGTAAGGGGCCGCACACAGCGTTTGTGCACTTCAACGACACCCCACCAGACGAAGACCAGAATACCGGTTCGTTGTTTGCGGCCATCGGCGTTACATCCTCTGGAGATGGAGTCAATTCAGCGTCATCTGGTCGTTTCGCAGGGCTTCGTGTGTATCGTGCTGCAAGAGGTTTGGAACATAACGCAGTTTTTGACCAAGCCGAATTGTACGGTGACAGAATTTTGTTAAAAGATGACTTCTACCTTAACCGAGGATTCTCTTTCCACCCAGCTTCACTTCCAGATGGACGTTGGATAAATGTTACCAACCTTGCATTTGCTGCTGCGGCACTCGCTAGGGTTTGGCAGCATTTCCTAAACGTTGGAGGGAACGGGAAGGATCCTGCATTTATCAACGCTTTAAAAAACGAACAAGCCACTTTTGGGAAAATCGACCATTGGTAGAAAGGAAATATTAATGAACGAACAAATTTACACTTCAATGATTCAAGACATCGCAAGTCAGAATGCTAATTTAACGATTGAAAAAGCCGAGTTTAAGGCTCGCTTGCAGTCAACTGCTAGCGAACTGGAGCAGGTCAAATCACAACTAGAACACTATCAAAATGTACTAGCGTCTGATTCAGACCTTAACGACCTCTTTAATGAGGTAGCACAGAAAGGAGCGACTGATGAACAAATCTAATTTCAGTGTCACATCAAGCTATCTGACCAACCCGACAACAACAAGGATTGCTGTCCAGTCCAAAGATGGCTCGACGTGGTTGACTCGTGATGTGCCGGGCGACCACACAAGCAAGACGGATGAAGCTAAAATCCAGCTTATCTTGGATATTTTAGCGACTGAACTGGACCCTGCAGGGGCATTGGCACGCTATCAAGCCAAGTCAGAGGAGTCGATTAAAGACCTTGACAGCCGCTTGAATTTAGCTGAGAAAGTTGCTGAACAAGGCGAACTAACTCGTAAAATCGCTAATGTGTCCATTCTCAATGCGGTAATGAGCCAAAACATCCAGTACGGCACAATTTACAAGCAATATCTGGAATTGTTGCCAGCCGCTAAAAAAGGCGATGTGTTCAGTGCTGGGGATATCTTTGCTATCGAAGACCCTAGTTACGAAGAAGTGGACGGAGAAGGCAAACTGGTACTTATCCAAGTTAACGGCTCTTTCACTTACGATAACCAACCATTCGCTGATTTTGCAAAAGGTGGCAAGCTAGAAAATAATGGGATTGCTACTGCATGGCTATTCAAACCGAAGGAGAATTAATGGTACAGAAACCAGATGGGATTTTTGGACTCTTTGATGTTGTCAGAGACTTCTACGCACACGGTATTGATGAGCATCCATGGGTGCTCTGTCTCATCATCGTCATTTTCTCAGATATTGCTGTGGGTGTATCTAGGGCTTGGGCTGCTCACGAACTTTCAAGTACAAAATTTCGCAAAGGAGCAGTCAGCCACACAGCAATGATTGTGTTTGTGGCAATATTCTATCCGTTTGCAAATTTCATGAATCTGACAAGCATCGTTGACACATTTATCTTTGCCATGATTGCAGCTTACGGCTCTAGTATTTTGGCTAGCCTATCAGCGTTAGGGGTTGAAATCCCTTATATTGACAAGTATGTTAAGAAAAATATCGATAAAGAGAAATTCTTTTTGAAAGAAGAAAAGGAGAATAATGACAATGATTAATTTTAAACTACGTTTACAAAACAAGGCTACTCTAGTAGCTCTTATCTCAGCAATCTTTTTGATGCTGCAACAATTCGGACTTGAAATCCCGCACAATATTCAAGAGGGTGTAAATACATTTGTTGTGATTTTGGTAATCCTCGGAATTGTTACAGACCCAACTACCAAGGGTCTCGGAGACAGTGAGCAAGCCTTGGGCTACCACGAACCAAAGCAAGACTAATTGAAGGAGAATAAATAAATGAGTAAAATTGAATCAAGCATTGCACGCATGTATCATTTACAATCAATCCCAGTCCACTACGACATGGGTGACCGTTACGGAAACGATGCTGACGGTGACGGGCGCATCGAATTTGACTGCTCATCAGCAGTAAGCTACGCACTCGAAATCAACTTGAACAACAACACAGAATCACTTCAACAAGCATTGCCAGCAATTGGCTATGCGAAGATTTACGACGCCGTAGATGGCACATTCGATGGCCAACGTGGAGACGTCGTTATTTGGGCGCCTCGTGACGGCTCAAGCTCTCTTGGTGCATTCGGCCACGTATTGATTATGACTAGCGATAGCACAGCTATTCACTGTAATTACGGCATGGACGGAGTGACTGAAAATGATTATAATTATATCTGGGATCTAAACGGTCGTCCTCGTGAAATTGTCTTCCGTGAAAGCGGAACACCTCTTCCAGCACCAGCCCAAAGCGAATTTGAGCGTGAATTAGATGTTAATACACGCTTAGAGAAGTCAGACAAACCTTATTATGAAGGCACTCTTACCACAGACTACTACGTTGAAGCTGGTCCTCGCATTGATAGCCAAGATAAAGAGTTTCTTCCAGCAGGGACAAGAGTCCGTGTTTACGAGAAACTAAACGGCTGGTCTCGAATCAACCACCCAGAAAGTGCTCAATGGGTTGAAGACCAGTACTTGGACGATTGCACAGATATGTAATAACAGACCACGCAAACTATAAAACGAAAAGGAGTGTATCACCTCCCCTCACACCGCAGTAGGGATACCATGGCAGTAGTGGTCGAAGCCCTAGCATTTGCTGGGGCTTTTTTTATTTGCTATAAAATGCTATAAAATGCTATAAAATGCTATAAAATGCTATAATATACATGAAACGACAATCCCCCTGCATCCATTATGGACAGATACGTTCTGACGCAGGGCTTTTTTTATGTTATAATATATCTATCCATCATAGGCAAAGAGCCATGAGTTAGTCTCATAGCTCTTTTTTTATATTTGCTAATCTCTACGATAAGTGATACTATAATCAGTGGAATACTTGGCGTTATTTCGATAAATTTCTCGAACTGCTCTACTTTATGTCGGGCTTTTTTATTTTGCAAAAAACTTAAATTTCTTTATCAAAAATGTTGACTTATTATAGTATATGTACTATACTATAAATGAAGATAAGGAAAGGGAGAACGAAAGAAGTTCTCAGGTAAAACAAAATGAAAATCAATAATGAATTTGTAATGACACTTGAAAGCGGAAAAAACATGGAAAGCAAACTAATAAAGTTAGCTAAAAACAAAGGGTTTACAGACAGACGCAATGTTATTTTTGTCGGTAAAGCAAACTTTGAAGAAAAAGGTGCATATTCTTATGTAGAGGGCACTAAAGAAGGTTTGGAAATCGACGACTTCAAAGCGTTTGCGAAATTCGCTGATTCTGAATTTGTTGGTTACTGTGGGAATGAAGACGTATATCTTTATAAGTAAGAGGTGGCATGATGGACGCACAAACAAAAGCAACTAAGAAATGGAACAAGGAAAACAGAGCACATCGCAATTATCTGTCAAAACGTTCGTCCGCTCGCAGCTTCATCAGAAACCACGCTACGGGCTCGGATTTAAACGAACTTGAAGAACTTATCGAAGAAAGAAGGGACGCACTCATGACTGATACAGAAAGAGAAATCAAAGAACTTATCCAAGATGTATATGCCGATGAATTGAAAGAACAATCTTGGGAAGAAGTTGCTGACATGCTAGATTTCTGGAGAGACAAAGACGGCTATCTACTCATGGAAGGCCGCGGCATGAAACCAATCGACGGCGTGGAATACGTGGGGTACGCTGACAACGGCGTTATCTGGGAGCGTTAAAAGACTAGGATAATCCTAGCCTTTTTTGTGTATTCATGATAAATCGTTAGACATTTAATTCAAATAAAGGTACACTATAGATGTACTTTAGGCGATTGCGTGCCGAATGTTTTTGTTTTTTCACGTCAACTTGGTAGCTCATGCTGCCAAGTCTTTTTTTATGCTCAATCAAGAATTTTAGTATCCTTGATTGAAATG